>Ga0075424_100006912_pt1 | contig 10963 bp, 13 predicted proteins | sample SoiMethybrSBSTD3_FD_75301 | JGI IMG/M metagenome (GOLD analysis project Ga0075424, IMG submission 75301) | Bulk soil microbial communities from a Populus tree surrounding site in Tennessee, USA - Soil MetaG P. TD hybrid SBSTD3 | ecosystem: Environmental > Terrestrial > Soil > Tree plantation...
TACTTTGCCGGCTTTACCGCATTATCATATCTCCCTATACAGCACTCTTATCGTTTATCGTTAACTTACCTCACTCTGATTACCGTAGCAATGCATAGTGTAAAATGATCCCTCTTTCCTCCCTTTATTGTAAATGAAGCATTGAGTATAACTGTAATCACACAAAGCAATCCGCAATATCGCTTTTTAGTCCTAACAAAAAGAAACGATTTAAATAAATTCATTAGAACTCAATGGTACTTAAGACCCTAAATATTACTTATACTACAAGTCGGATATATATTCTGCCAATATTTTTATTACGATATATTACTCGCGAATACTTGTACAAAGAGCTAACGATCCAATAGAAGTAGTTTCATATTTTTGTGTGTTCTTGACGAGATAGAAATACGACATTGAAGAAATACGAAAGAAAATACTGCCACATTCTACAGGTAGATATAATTCCGATCACGTAAAACATAAATTAGTTTTGATTCCTACTAAAATATCGGAGAGCGCTACGATGTTCTGTAGATCAAAAAGGATTACATATTTTCTAATTGATTCGTAACATACTCACATGTCATTATAACCATGACCCAATGCTTACTCGTATTAAGGCCCCTTATACAGAACTATCGGAGGATAGTCACTTTAGGCTCCTTTTCGTTGGCTTCAATTAGAAAATCTTGATGATTTGCTAAAATTGTTATAATCTCTTAATAATTGTAAACTTAATTGGATTTTTCGAATTTCTAGAAAAACTATGGATAATAAAAGACTCTACAAGCTCATGTTTTGATGGAACCCAAGGAGCGGGTGCATTCCGAGCGTACTCTGAGCGATCATAATAACGGTACGTATTGCAGTCAATGTCAAAGCGACACAGTAATTTTTGATATGGTTTCTAGCGAGTTTGTATGTAGCTCGTGTGGTTGCGTTGCGAATGACAAGTTCTTCAATGGCGATAACAACAATGGATTTCCTACTCCATCTGAATATAGCGATAGATCCAGGACAGGCATGCCTGAATCATTAGCTATCCATCACAAAGGATTATCAACATTGATTGGGATGGGCGATACTGATGCGAGAGGTAAGGCGTTAGAGCCCGCCCAGAGGATGAAAATGCAAAGGCTTCGAACGTGGAACAATAGATCTCAACTCAACGATTCAATATCCAGGAATTTGGAAAAAGCTCTAAAATTTTTGAATAATTTTGGAGACAAACTTTATCTGAGTCAGGCAGTACTAGAAAGCGCGGCATATATCTATAGAAAGGCAGCGATAAAGAGGTTGGCAAAAGGAAGATCTACTCTAGGGCTAGTAGGAGCTGCTCTGTATGCAGCTTGTAGAGAGACTGCAACACCAAAAACGATCTCGGATGTAGCAGCAGTATGCAATCTCTCCAGTAAGGACGTGATGTCACACTACAAGTTGATATTGAGAGAGCTCGCATTACAAATGCCGGTATTACACGGACCAGACTATGTTACCTTAATTGCAAACAGATTGAATCTTAGCGAAAAAACAAAGCGAGAGGCACTAAAAATTTATTCACAGGTACAGCAGAGCAGGATCTCGATAGGCAAAAATCCAAGGGCCCTTGCTGGAGCAGTAATCTATTTAGCATCACAAAATAGCAATGAGTTCCTAAGGCAGGTAGAGATATGCCAAGTTGCAGATATATCTACAGTGTCTTTGAGGAAACGTTGCAAAGAAATTAAAGCAAATTTAGAGGTGTAAATCTTTAGGATACATGCCTTGATAAGTCCGTTCCCGTGCGTATCGACGATAATTGATGGGCCGATATCACTAGATACCCGGCTCTAAATTGCGGATATGGCTCCTTACATGAGAACAAGGTCATTACTAGTCCATCATGATCAACTTTGAAACCTTGGCAAGGCTGATGTCCCCTCACGACGACCCGCGTTTCAGACATTATTAACCATTTCCTTGAAATCTCTGGTCCAAAGAGTCTACCAAAACCTCTTTTCGAATAAGCCCATTCTTTCTGTCCGGATGTGCATAACAAAGGGTCATTCCATAGTATTTCCTCCATAACACTATTATGAATATGCCTATCCTGAGCGGTTGCAATTAATTTTCTGAAATCTGTTATCAAATGTATATCCCTAGTAGGCAATCCCCCATGTATCAACAACAGCCGGTTTTTCACTACGGTGGCGAGTGTAAGAAGACTAAAGAATTTCAATATTTTTTTTTGATAAATCATTCTTCCTGCATGCTCTCCATACTGTTGCAGTAAGCTGTACGGTAGATCGTGTGATGAAAATGGAAACTCGATAGGTGCCTCGTGGTTCCCGCGCATTAATATGACTGACTCAGGATATCTTTGCTTCAAATAGCAAACCGTATATAATACTCCAATTGAATCGTTTCCTCTGTCCACGTAATCGCCGAGAAAATGACCTTGTTATTAGGGTTAGTTAAAAATTCCTCAAATTCAATAGCATCTAGAATTTCAAGAAGTGTTCTCAAATCTCCATGTACATCGCCTATCAACACGAGTTTTTCCGGGATTCCAAGCTGTAGTATACCTCTATCTACTTGTCCTCCTGAGATCGTGCGTCGCTCTAGTTGTGCCTCTGTGGCTGAGATAGCTTTATCTATAACCTCGATAAAATCAGAAGACTTTAGATTTGCTGAGGACCGTCGAATCTCTAAGACCAAAATGTCCCAACCCTGATAAGGTTACGATTATCCACAATCAGAACACTATTCACGATACTTTATGAGAGAGTATTTTATCGTTTGCTCCCTTATGAAAAGGCAAGATATCTTTATGCAAAAATCTTCTATTTTCTTTTTGAATTAAAATGTATGTTTAGTATTAAAAGCGATACACATGGAGTTATTTTTGGTCCAGGTATTGCCGTTAGACACAACAGGCTGGAGTAATAGAGGATGGCTAGAGATAATACAATTTATACTGCTAATGTGCGAGAATGGAGCCAGGAAGACTCATGTTATGTATAGATGTAACCTCAATTCCAAACAGATCAACGAGTACTTGAATTTTCTTATTGACTGTGGAATGTTAGAAAAAATGCAGGAGCGTCCGAACTCAAAGCGATACATTTACAAAACAGTTGAATTAGGTCTAAGATTCATAAGAAGCTATAAGCAACTAGCTGATTTATTTTCGAAACCACCTCCAAAATTATAGCATAATTGTGTGTCTATGATGAGAGGTGAACGAAATTTCTATCTGATAGTTCCATTCAGATTAAATGAAATGTAGTTTTAATTCTATTGTAAACAATGAAAAATAGGAGTCGGTATGAGGTAATAGCCGCAATTTTGAAATCTGCTAGCAAGGAAGAGACGAGAACCAAGATTATGTACAAGGCTATGCTAAGCAATGATCAGTGCAAAATTTATATCGATTCGCTAATCCATAACGGCCTGATTCAAGAAGTGACAAACGGAAACAAGATGGTTTACAGAGTTACGTATAAGGGTAACAAATTTTTGTCATATTACGACCAGATGAAACAGCTGCTGCCAGTTGGGATCGAGGAAAATCTTGCAGGCGAATATTACAATTTTAGTGTTTAAATGTCTAAATGACGGGGTCGAGTCTAACAGTACCGCCTCCTGAAGAGGGTGGAGACAAGACCGCATAAAGATGTCTCCAAGGAACCAGTGATTGCAAAAACAACGAGCCATTTAGTACAAGGAATCGCAAATGAACGTCGCATACATCTGAGATGTGTTGATGCATTTTGTGCATTCTCCTACTAACGACAATGGACAAATCGGTCTTTTCTCTAATAAAAGATGATAGGTTTGTCTTACCCATATCTGCTTGTGCATTCATCATCTGTGCTGTGTTTGTGCCTATGATATTTAACAGAAGTTTGTTTGGGTATTGGAGCCGCGTCTTAGCGATAACTTCATGGAAACGATAAACATATTTCTCGAGGTACCCGGGCTGGCCTTTAAGTGGCATGAAATTCTGATTCGAATTCTCGGCAAGCCCCTCATCATAACATAATATTCTAAGAAGTTTAGTTTCATCCGAACCTTCTAATCTTAAATAAGTCATAACCTCTTTAGCATTGATACCGTCGAAAGGATGGAACAAAACAGGATTGGAGGTACGGATGAAATTTGATATTATAGACGATAAAAAAGCAATAGCAACCCATGTATTGACATTAGATTCCATGTCAATGAAGATCAGTCCTTTCTGTACGAATCCACCTCCTAGAAGATTGTCTAGATCTTGATAACTCGTTGCAATATAACGACCATCAGAAAGTGATGACAATACATTTTCCTTTTTAGTGAATCGTGTTCGCGCCGTTGTGACTGCAAAATCACCCGGCTCATAAGATTCACAAGTTGTAAATACTGCGCCATTAAGTGAGTATACATACGAAGGTTTGTTTATCATTATTCCACGCAATTTGGAAAGAAACATTTGCCTGACTATCATGTTATCATAGAATTTTCGTCTAAGATCGACTATCCCGTCTACAAGAAAATCCAGAGTTGTGTCATTCGGATCTTCGGTAATGAAAATCAACTTTGCTCCTGCCCTTTCGCGCCAAATTTGTAATACTCGCTCATTGTTTAATCGAGCCTCTTTATCCATAAAAGATGCTATTGCGTCCCAACTATCAATGATAATTATAGGCGCCTTAACGTCCATTAACTGATTTGTAATTCTCTCAAAAAGGGATTCAGGCTCATCGAGACGAGCATCTTCAAAAGTCGAGAGGTTATACCCCTGACCTGGCATTTCTTCTCCTTCAGATGCCTTTGAGCTGCCAATAAATCTTCCAAGCCATGGATAATATATGAAAAGCTGTTTGGGAGAAATCCTTGTAGAAATATAGAAAAAATTGCTTTTTACTTTTAATGCTCGTAGAATAGTAAGTGAAAGAGTAGTTTTTCCAGTCCCTGCAGATCCTTTAATAAGCAAAGAATAAGTATTACGTTGAACAAACTGCATCAGCTCATGAGGGATACCAATCCAGTTTTTGATTCCATTTTTACTTTTTGAGCTCTTTACATTTGTCCCCATCCAATAAGCATGTTGTCGTAGTAATAATAATTCTTTCTGATCTCGTAACACGATTACCTTTCCTGCAACTTACCTTGATTACGCACTCTCCACTAGAGCAAGTATTTGGCATTACGATAAAGGAATGAGAGAAGAAAAGTTTGCATATTTTTTTCTATATTGCTATAAAATTTTCTTTTTTTGCATATGCAACGCATCTATAAGTCCCTCTGCATATCCCATGCTTAAAATTCCTAATTCAAACTTTTCCTGGTTCATAAATCGCTCCGCATCATCTATATAATAGCGCGCATTATCAAGGATTTCACTCCATCCATTCGTAATTGAAGTATGTTCTCGTGCCTCTATTTCGGATTTCATTCGATTGATTTCCTCTTTAGCTTTAGGAGCATATTTTTCGATCATATTCACAGACAGGTTCCTGACTCTTTGGGTATTGTTTAGGGGTTCGTCAAGGTTTATGGTTAGGCTCTTAACTGCATCGATCTCCGTGAAATGGAGTGACGCTGTTACTATTATTGAATGAGGACCTATTCCATAATCCCTATTAAGCAATGATTTAATTTTTCCGGATTCGATCCTTTGGTCTTCTGTGCCAATCCTTGATCCCACGATTGCAAACGTCTCCTGTGAGAATGCGCCATATTTTGTATCTTCCTCTGCCTGTAACATTTTATCGAAAAAATATTTGGGATCAAGAAAAAATACACTGTTGCTGTTGTTGTTGTTGCTATATTCAGTCAAGACTAATGTGTGGTTTCCCGCTAACAGGTTGTTAAAAACGGTATTGTAAACACTAATGTATGACTGGAATCCTGACATCATGGTGACCATTCTCCCGAATTTATAAATATGAAGGCCACTTTCGCCGATTAGAGAAATGATACCTGATGCAGCATGAATAATTTTGACTCTTATGGATCTTTTAACTGCTCTTACAAGCAATTCCGTAAATGTGGTTGCAATCAGCGGATCGCCATACGTCAACAGAGCAATATTTTTGAATTGGGACTGCTCAATGATTTCTCGACCATCCTCTACAAACCATCGCTGAACCGGTATTATAAACTCATTCACCCGATCATTCTTTTCAATTAGAGCGTTTAGACCCCTTATATCATCCTCGGAGACCGGACTTGTGAACCTCTCAAGATATATTCTATCGCACTTCTTCAAAACCTCGATGGCATCAGTGCTTATTCCCATATAACCATTAATCCCTATCCCAATAATCCAGAGCATCGAAAATTGACATGCATACGATCTATATTTTTCTATTCTGCAATGCGGATTTCTTGATCTGATGTAGCCTAGACATGTGGAATAACGCCCTACTGAATACATCAATGCTGGAAACATACTCTTCAATGCTTATTTTTTCGTCGGATGTATGCGACGAATGCGGGTCACCAGGTCCAAACGTTATTACAGGTATATTAAATTCGTTGCCCAATATGTTCATATCACCTGTGCCAGTTTTCCGCAGAAGAATTGGACGCCGCTTTCGAACGTCAAGTATTGAAAGCGATAGTGCTCGTACTAGAGGTGAAGAATGATCTGCTTCAAATGGCTCAGTCTTATCTTCTATCCTATAATTTGCCACGATTCCCTTTGTCGACGCAACACGAGCAATGACACTATCTACCGAACACACTACCTCTTTACATCTGGTAAATGTAGGTATTCTAATATCAATTGTGATTTTACATTTTTGCGGCGTAACATTGTGACTCGAACCTCCGGAAATCTCCGTAACGCTACAACTTATGGAATCTGCTCCATTTTTCTTGTTACATATTCGATTGATTTCACATTTTATCGCATTCCAGAAATCATATATCTCCTCTATCGAGTTCTTGGCTAACCAAGGGGCACTTGCATGAGCGCTCGATCCAACGTCACATGTAAGCCTGATCGCCAGCCGACCTTTATATGCGATAGTGATATTATCGATGCCGCTCGGTTCACCAAATATCGCATAGTCTGCTGAAATGCCACTTTTTACAAGCTGCTTAATCCCCGTTGCATTCCCTTCCTCGTCTACGACGCCTGCAAAAGTTATCGTCCCTCTCTGTTTGGGAAATTCAGATGCGGCCAATAGCATTGCAATAAGGGCGCCTTTCGCATCAGATGCTCCACGACCGTAGATAAATCCATTTTGTATTCTCACAGGAATTTGGCCTGGAACAGTATCCATATGGCCACACAGCAATATTTTCGGTTCCCCAGTGCCCTTAGTTGCAATAATGTTTCCTACGCTATCAATGTGTGCTTGTTCGAAGCCAAGTTCATTAACACATCTATCTTTTATCATATTGGCTAAAGAGGCTTCAGACCTAGATGGAGTATATTCTTCAAGAGATTTTTTCAATAGTTCAATAGAATAGGTAGGAGAAACCAATTCTGCCCTTTCTTATTTAAGTTTTGAAGAAAAGTCAATCATTAATCCGGCGATGTCCACGCCAGTTGTACCTACCGTATTTCGAAATTCGGTTGTGTTATTAATCTCGTGGACCATCAAACCATGTTCTTTGCTTTCCATTAAGTCGACTCCAACAATATTTCCTGCTACCGCGTTAGTCGCCTTTATACAAATATCCTCTAGCTCATTCGTAACAGGACAAGTTTCGGCACGTCCTCCAAGAGCCATATTTGTTTTCCATTCACCATTCACAGAGTAGCGATAAATGGCGGCCACTACCTCATCGCCTATTACGATCGCCCTAATGTCTCGTGGTGGACGGTTAACAAATTCCTCAAGATAGTATATTTGATAAAGCGGAAACATATGCATTCTATCCTCCACTACTGCTTTGGCTGCATCCTTATCGCGTACAAGGGCCACTAACCTACCCCAGCTTCCAATGGTTGGCTTTATTACAGCCGGGTATCCCAAAGTGCCAAGAGCAGCAATGGTGGATTCTTCAGAAAATGCAGAAATTGCTCGCGGTGTTTTTATACCCGCCTTTTGTAATTCCATGTGAGCAAATAGTTTGTTGCCGCAACTTGTTGCAGTATGTAAGGAATTGATGACTCTTGCGCCCAGACCCTCTAGTGCTGCTGTGGAATGAACACTTTTAAAATAGCTAACGCATCGTTGAATTATGAGCGTGTCTTTATATGGAGACTCTTCTACTTGATTTAGGTCTAAGGCAAGAGACTTGCAATCAATTCTATTTACTTTTATTCCTCTCTTCTTAGCGGCTTCATATAGTGCCTTTTCTTCCCATCGAATAGTATCATAGAGAATGGTAAGAGAAGACTCATTGTTCTTCTCTTGTTTCACTGCCCCCAATCCTCGCCGACAACTTGGGCCGGCTTTATATTAAATCCATCATCCGATTTCACAAGCTCATAGCTTGCTCCACAGTCTGGACATGTCACGATTTCACCCTCAATTGAGTCTGAGGGGATCTTGATTTCTGCATCACATTCTGGACATTTTACCATCTTATCATCTACTCCTTTACCTTTCTCGTAGATTCATCATTAAGTATCTTTCTCTCTAATCTATCATCCAAATATAATTCTAGAATATCTCCCATACGCAGCTCCTTCAAGCCGCGTGCCAGAAGTTCCGCTTCATGCTGCCCTGTATGGAGTCCTAACAATGATAGCAAATAATTTGCACCATTCTTACCCGCTAATTCTCCAAAAACGATCTTACGCCTATTTCCTACTACTCTTGGTTCTAGGATCTCGTATGCTGATGGATTTCTAAGTATAGCTGCAAGATGTGTGCCTGCTTTGTGTTTATACGCGCTGTCTCCTACAATTGGTTTAGACTCTGGAATATCTATTTGAGTATAGTCTGAAATAGTCTTCGATAGATCTTTTAACATATGCAGCCTCACATTATTATTTGATTTATATACGAGAGTCAATGCAACCGCGGTTTCTGCTAGCGCAGGGATACCTGTTCTTTCTCCAAAGCCATCGATCGTAGTATGTATCTGATCGGCACCGGCATCACAGCCTGCTAAAGCGTTAGCCAACGCTAAGCCCAGGTCATTATGGCAATGGACGTCCAGTGAGCTTCTTGATTTATCGATATTATCATAGACCATCTTAACGAGATTATACATTCCTGTTGGACGCATAATTCCCACAGTATCCGGGATACTTATCCTTTTAATACCGCGGCTATTCATTTCTTTACACATTTCTATAAGAAATGCAGGATCAGTTCTGCTGGCGTCCTCCATCGTAAATCGCGCTTTCAAACCATGCGCATTAATATAATCGGCAACGTCAAGCGCTCTTATTTTTGCTTCTTCTCTTGTTATCTTGAGCTTCGCTGACAAGTGAATATCCGAAATACCCATGTAAGTTGCAATCCAGGACGCATCGCAGCTAATGGCAATGTCTACGTCAGATTTGATTGCCCTAACGTGAGCCAAAATATCAGCTTTCAATCCCTGTCTTATAATGGTCTTAGTAGCATCAAAGTGATCTTGCGAGACGACAGGACTAATCTCAATTTGGTCAACTCCAAAAGAATCTAGCAGCCATGCAATCTGAATTCTTTGTTTTTTCGTAAACGACACACCAGGATGTTGTTCTCCCTCTCTGAGAGTAGAGTCAAGAATTCTAATTGTGTTGTTATTATCTTTTGTTTGGTTATACTGGTGCGCATAATAGTTAATATCATCCGAATTAAGCGACATTAGTGCTTACAAATTAACTCATTTCGTATCGAATATAAACGTTATCGGACATGCTCACTAGTGGATATGCCATTTGATAGATCAAACCCAAATTCTCCTAATCTGCGGACATTCGTTGATTGAATTTCAACGTATGGTCCTCAGGACAATGACCGTATTTGTGTCAGAAACCCCTTCTATCTTCCGTAAATTATCTACAGACCTATTGATATCCGCTATTGTTTGTGCAGAGATAATAACAGCAATATCGTGTTGCCCTGTAATCTCATATATCACTTCAACACCTTCAAGTTCCCGAAGCTTTGTACAGACGATATCCGTCTCCGCACGTGAATCAACTGAAATAAAGGTTATAGCACTTGTCTTATTACCTGAACCCATCTCAATAGTAAACCTTCTAATCAATCCAGCATCTACGAGGTTCTTTACGCGCCTTCTGACTGCAGATTCAGACAGACCAATGTGAGCTCCAATGTCTACGAAAGACTTACGAGAGTCCTCTCGTAAAAGTTCCATTATCTTTTCGTCAGTAGAATCAAATTCATTTGACATTTCTCCTCTTCTCCTCTTTTGTTAATAGCTGATCCATTATCTTCAGTGTTTCTGAAACGAGCCTTTCGTCCATTACAAGCGGAGGAAGAAGTCTAATTATGTTTCTTCCTGAATATAGCATCAGCAAGCCATTTTTTATCCCTTCAAATAATATATCCTTTATATCAAAACGCAGTTCTACTGCTAACATCATACCCAGACCTCTTACTTCCCTGATTATCTTGTGTTTATCGCCTAGCGCAACTAGACCATCTTTGAAATATTTGCCAGTTGTAAGAGCATTATCGATTAGTTTCTCTTCTGAGATTACGTCTAGAGTTGCGATAGCAGCTGCACATGCAAGCGGATTTCCAGCGAATGTAGAAGAGTGTTCGCCAATAGTCATCGCTTGCATTATCTCAGGTTTTGCCAAGGTCAGCCCCATCGGAACTCCTCCTGCAATACCCTTCGCGATGCACATTATATCCGGAACCGTGTTCCAATTTTCCCCTGCCCACATCTTACCAGTTCTTCCAAGGCCGGTTTGGATTTCATCAAATATCAAGATTAGATTATACTTGGTACAAATCCTTCTTATTTCCTGTATCAAACCATCTCTAGGAACTATGATGCCAGTTTCTCCTTGAATTGGTTCCATAATAACGGTCCCAGTATCGTCATCAATCATTTCCTCTAAACGAGAAGGATCGTTATATGGAAC
>Ga0075424_100006913_pt1 | contig 10963 bp, 11 predicted proteins | sample SoiMethybrSBSTD3_FD_75301 | JGI IMG/M metagenome (GOLD analysis project Ga0075424, IMG submission 75301) | Bulk soil microbial communities from a Populus tree surrounding site in Tennessee, USA - Soil MetaG P. TD hybrid SBSTD3 | ecosystem: Environmental > Terrestrial > Soil > Tree plantation...
CTGCCGCGCGATGATCACTGGCCGCGCTGCCGAGAAGGAGGGCGCATGAGCAAGCTCACGCGACGTCAACTAATCACTGCGGGAGCGGTGACCGTGGCGGGCGCAGGTGGACTCGCCGTCGCGGCGAAGATTGCCCGCCGCTATGGACTGGTGCCTCCCGATTCCGGTGGCGTTTACGGACCCGGCGCGACGCTGACGTATGCGGCGCAGCGGTTGTTGACCCGCCATTCGCTGGCGCGCGAGTTTTCCCGGAGCCAGATGTCCGCCAAGCCGTTCGCCAATGAAGTGGCGCCGCTGGGGGACGAGTTCGCGCGGCTGCAGAAAGCCGGCTTCGCCGACTGGCGGCTCACCGTTGATGGAACGGTCACGCATCCGGCATCGTTCTCACTGGCCGAACTGCGGAACTTCCCCCGGCACGGCCACATCACGATGATTCAGTGTGAGGAGGGCTGGTCGTACATCGCGGAATGGACCGGCGTTCCGCTATCGCACGTGCTGGGAGTGGTCGGCGCGGCGCCACGGGCGACGCATGTGGTCTATCGTTCGTTCCAGACGGACTGGTGGGAGAGCATCGACATGGCCGACGCGTTGCATCCGCAGACGCTGCTGGCGCACGAAATGAATGGCGGCGAGCTGCCGGTCAGGTTTGGCGGGCCGCTGCGGATGCGCGTTACACGGCAGCTGGGCTACAAAAGCGTCAAATACATTACCCGCCTCACCGTTACCGACAACATCAAGCAATTCGGCAAAGGCCTTGGGTCATCGTCGCCAGAGGCCGGCTACGCGTGGTACGCGGGGATTTGATGCGGCGTTGAGGGGCTTTACAACGTGGCACATTGCTGAGGTGGCCTGGGGCACGGCGGGGTTTTGCCGCGATGCGTAAGGAGATCCTAAAGGATCGGGGCCGATGTAGTGATTGAGGGACGCGGGCGTTATTAGCAGTGCGGGCGCGACGGAAAGCATCTCCGCAGACACCAGCCTAAACATCAGAGACGGTCACACGGCGGAGGCGGAAAGGCGCGTGGCAAGCCGTCCGGCGCTGTGGATGCCGCCGTTGCATATTGCAGAATGGACGCACGCCGTGGAGCAGCATGTGTTTCGCAAGGCGATCACGCAGGCTGAATCGGATCGGCTGGTGGACAGATTCGCAGAGCGTTGCTCACGCGGCTTGTAGAAACAAAGTTGCCGTGCCTGAACTGGCTCTAGACGCATGTGCGCAGCTTGCGCAAACATGCAGGACACTGGATACGATGCCCGTGGCTGCGGCACTGGACCTGAATGCCGCGCAATTCTTCATTCGACTGCTTTCACAGCGAAAGTTGGCGCAAGCGGTAGGCTAAAGGGCGTTATAGCCTCACGGGATGACAATTTTAAAGCATCCAGTGGACTAAGCGGACGTCGAGGCAAAGTGACGGGTGGTTTTGCGCCATACCAATAGCAGGACTATTCCAATCAGAATTAGAGCTAGCGAGAGGCCGATCCAGAGGCCGAGGGCGCCCCAGTTGCGGCGGAAGCAGAGCCATGCGCCTAGCGGAAGGCCGATGATCCAGTAAGCGGTAAAGTGGCAGAGCATGGGCGTGCGGGTGTCGCCAGCGCCGCGAAGAGCGCCGGTGGCTACGGACTGAATACCGTCGAAGAGCTGGAAAGCGGCACCGGCGGCAAGAAGCGCAGCGGTGTTGCGGATGACGGAGGCGTCGGTGGTGTAGATGCGGGCGATCCATTGGGGCGCGGCGATCAGGACTACGCCGGCGAGGGTCATGAATGACGCGCCGATGAAGATGGCGGTGCCGCCCGCGACGGTGGCTCCGTGGGGATCCTTGCGGCCAAGAGCCTGGCCGACACGGACGGCGGCGGCGGAAGCAATGCCGAGCGGAACCATGTACGTGAAGGCGACGGTGTTGAGCGCGATCTGATGAGTTGCCAGCGGAACCGGGCCGAGCCGCGCGATGAGTGCGGTGACGGTTGCGAACACGCCGCTCTCAAGCGTGAATTGAATCGCTGCAGGGATGCCCAGCGCGATCAATTGCCGGATGCGGCGCAAATCCAAATCCACTGGAGTTTTGAGAAGTTCGGTACGGTGTTTGTGGTCGTACCAGAAAAGATAGCCGATCAACACGCCGGCCATGTAGACGCGGGCGATGGCAGTGGACCAGCCGGAGCCGACGGTGCCCATGGCGGGGAATCCCCATTTGCCGTAAATGAGCAGCCAGTTAAACACGGCGTTGATGATGTTGGCGGTGACCAGCGCGAAGGCGACGGGGCGCACCATGCTCATTGCCTGTAGGCAACGACGCACGGCGAAATACAAAAGCAGAGGGAATAGCCCCCAGGTAAGCGCATTCGTGTAGGGAATGGTTTCGAGGGCGACGGCGGCGTCGACGTGAACGGCGCGGAGAAGACGCGGCAGAAAAAAAATCGGGGCGGAGAGAATTGGCGTTAGCGCGATGCTGAGGTAGACGCCGTTGATGAGCGAGCGATGGCAGTCTTCGCGCTGGCCGGCGCCGAAGGCTTGCGAGACCAGCGTGTCGAGGCCAAGGAGCAGGCCCTCTCCAAAAAGCGCCAGGACGATGAAGAGGGCGGAGCCGAGGCTGACCGCGCCCATCGCAATGGCGGAGTTGGACAGGCGGCCGACCATCATGGTGTCCACGATGGCCATGCTCATCCAGCCGAGCTCGGCGAGGACGAGCGGTAGCGCGAGCCGCAAAGTGGGGCGGATTTCGGCTAAGTACGGTTCGAAGCGGTTGGACATGTTGTGGAAGAAGTTTACGGGTGACTGTGCAACGCAGCAAATTCGCGGAAGGGAATTCAGAATTTACCACCCAGCCTATAGAGTGCGCGGAGAGGTGCGGTGAGCGGTTGGGGCTTCGGTCGACGGGGCGTGTGGGGTATGCTGTGGCGCCGGAGGAAACATGAGATTGGGTTCATATCTTTTTGTAAGACGCGCGATAGCGGGTTTCGCTGTGATTTTGTTGGCGGGGATTTCGTTGCCTGCGCAACAGTCTGCCGATACGGCGGAGAAGAAGACTATTGCGACGCCAGGAATTCCGTCGACTGGATTTGCGGGATTGGATCAATACCGGTCGTCACGGATCGCGATGTTCACGGACGACTACGGGCAATTGGCGCGATATCGCGCGGCGAATGCGGACGTGAAAAGCGCGCCGGCAGAGAATCGCGTGGTATTTTTTGGCGATTCGATTACGGACACCTGGAAACTGGGGAATTATTTTCCCGTTAAGCCGTATGTGAACCGCGGGATCAGCGGGCAGACGACGCCCCAGATGCTGGTGCGTTTTCGTCAGGACGTGATCGATTTGCATCCGAAAGTGGTGGTGATTCTGGCGGGGACGAACGACATTGCGGGGAATACCGGCCCGATGCGCACGGAGGACATCGAGGTGGACTTGGCCAGCATGGCGGAACTGGCTAAAGCGCATGGCATCGCGGTGGTTCTCGCGTCGGTGCTGCCGGTGCACAACTACACGGAGAAGTCGCAGGACTTTTTCGCGCAGCGGCCGATGGCGCGGATTCTGGAAGTGAATCGGTGGCTGAAGGAATACTGCGCGAAGAATGCGATCGTGTATCTAGATTATTTTTCGGCGGTGGTGGATGAAAAAGGGTTGCTGAAAAAAGATTTGGCGGAGGATGGGCTGCATCCGAATGATGCGGGCTTCAAGATTATGGCGCCGCTGGCGGAGGCGGCGATTGCGAAGGCGATGGCGATGGAGACTCACTAACGGTGCGGGCAGCGGCATAAAACTGCGGTTGCGAAATCAGTGCAGGAGTTTGGCGAACAGGCCTGAGTCGATCAGGGCGGAGACAGCGTTAATGTCTGGCGCGAGCGGGCGGTCTTCGGTCACCTTGGGGGATTTGGCGCGGACGGCAGCGTAGGCTTCCGCGGCGAGCTCGCCGGTTTTTAGCGGGGCGAGAAGGTCGATGCCCTGGCAAGCGCAGAGAAGCTCGATGGCCAGAATGCGTTGCAGATTGAGCAGCATTTTGCCGAGGCGGCGCGCGCCGCTCATGCCCATGGAGACGTAATCTTCCTGATTGCCGCTGGTGGAGATGGAATCCACGGAGTGCGGCGCGGCGAGAGCTTTGTTTTCGCTGGCCAGCGCTGCGGCGGTGACTTGCGCGATCATGAAGCCGGAATTCAGGCCGGGCTCGGGAGTGAGAAACGCGGGCAGCATACTGGTAAGCGGATTGGTCATCTGCTCGATGCGGCGTTCGGCGATGCCACCTAAAGTGGCGATCGCGATAGCGACTTGATCGGCGGCCATGGCTAGCGGCTGGCCGTGAAAATTTCCGCCGCTGATGATGTCGCCTTCGCCGTTTTCCTTCACGAAAACAAGTGGATTGTCGGTGGCGCTGTTGAGCTCGACTTGCGCGAGTTCACGCGCTTGCGACAGGGAATCGCGCACGGCGCCATGGACTTGCGGGGTGCAGCGCAGGCTGTAGGCGTCCTGTACGCGCGTGTCTTTTTCGGCGGAGCGATGCGATTCGCGGATTTCGCTGCCTTCGTTAAGATGCGCAAGGTTGCGCGCGGTGCAGCCAGCGCCGGGGTAGGGGCGGGCGTGCATGATGCGCGAATCGAAAGCACCGGGGCTGCCGCGGAGCGCGTCGAGAGAAAGCGCGGCGGCGACGTCGGCGGTGTCAGCGAGAACGTCGGCTTCGCGCAGCGCCAGGCCGAGGAGAGCGAGCATGCCTTGCGTGCCGTTGAGAAGCGAGAGGCCTTCCTTGGCTTCGAGTGTAACGGGCATGATGTTCGCTTGACGGAGGGCCTCGCCGCCGGGAAGAATTTCGCCGTTGAATTCGGCCGTGCCTTCGCCGATTACGACGTGAGCAAGATGCGCGAGCGGCGCGAGGTCGCCGGAAGCGCCGACGGAGCCTTGCGCGGGAATGATGGGATGAACGCCGGCGTTCAGCATGGCGCAGAGCGTTTCGACGGTGCTGGGGCGTACTCCGCTGAGGCCTTTGGCGAGGGCGTTGGCGCGCAGGAGCATCATGGCGCGGGTTTCCGCTCGACTGAGCGGCTCACCGACCCCACAGGCGTGCGAGCGAACTAGATTGATCTGCAACTGACGGACTTGTTCGGAGGAGATGCGGACACTGGCAAGTTTGCCGAACCCGGTGTTGATACCGTAAGCGGTCTTACCGGAGGCTACGAGTTTGTCCACGATGGCGCGCGAAGCGTTCATACGCTCGGCGGCGGTGGAAGAAAGAGATACCTGTTCGTTATCGAAAGCGATGCGGTGAAGCTGGTCGAAAGTGAGTTCGTTTCCGGTGAGTTGAATGCTCATTCGGGGGAAAAGAATAACACAGAGGACGCCGAGGCTTCACGGAGCGCCAGGGAAGTACGCAAAAAAGCATTTGCTTCGTTTCCTTACTGCTTCATGTTCTTTTCGTTGTTTGGTCTGCTAAAGCGCGGAACTTGTCGCGATATTTTGTAGGGATCTGCTTTGGTTTGCCATCGCGGCCGCAGATGACGTGGGTCGTGGCTCCAGTGGCGAGTACGGCGTTGTCGGAGTCACGCAGAAGTTCGTAGGCGTATTTCACAACGCGGTTACCGGCTTGCGAGACACGGGTGCGGACTCGAAGCAACTCGTCGTAGCGTGCGGGATGCAAATAGCGGCAGCTGGCTTCCGCGACCACGATGTAGCAGTCGTCTTCGGCTTCCATGAGCTTGTATTCAAAGCCGAGGGCGCGCATCAGCTCGACGCGGCCGATTTCAAACCAGATGAGATAGTTGGCGTGATAGACCACGCCCATCTGGTCGGTTTCGGCGTAGCGGACACGTACCGTGGCGTCGTGAAATTCCATGCAAGCTCCTTGGAGCACAAGTCAAAAGCAGATTCCTCGTCGCTGCGCTTCTCGGAGTGACAAGGAAGGCAAAAAAAACAAAGAGACGACAGTAGAAACCGCCAACTATTCGTCTTTCCAGACGGGTTTGCGCTTTTCGAGGAAGGAAGCTATGCCTTCCTGGAAGTCCGGCGTGCATCGGATGCGCGCGTTTTCTAGGACCGCGCGCTCGAGGTCAGCGTCGACGCCAGCTTGTTCGGCGGTAACCAGGAGGCGCTTGGCGCGGCTAAGGCTGCCGGGGCTGACTTCGACCAGATAATCGGCGAGTTCGTTGGCGCGGGCGACGAGTTTATCCGGTTCGACAATTTCACTGACCAGGCCGAGCTGCTGTGCTTCTTTTGCGGAAACTTTGCGGCCGGTGAGAAGAAGATCGCGAGCGCGCTTGTCGCCGATCTGGCGAGTAAGAAAAACGGAAACGATGGCGGGGAGGAAACCGATGCGCACTTCCGTGTAGCCGAAGCACGCGTCCGGGACGGCGAGCGTGAAATCGCAGAGCGTGGCGATGCCGCAGCCACCGGCAAGCGCGTGTCCATTCACCGCTGCGATGATCGGGCGCGGGAAACTCCAGATGCGGCGAAAAAGTTTGGCCATGCGCTTGGAGTCTTCCTGATTTTCCTGCGGCGACTGCTTGGCGATGGCCTGGAGCATATCGAGGTCCATCCCGGCACAGAAGGCAGCGCCAGCGCCGGTCATGATTACCACGCGAACCTTTTTCTTTTCGATCTCGTCGAAAGCGGTTTGCAGCTCGGAGATCATCGCAGGATTGATGGCGTTGCGCCGGTCCGGGCGATTGAGCGTGATGGTGGCGCGCTCGGTGCCGTATTCAAGAAGGAGTGTGGAAAACATTTTTACGCCTCCATTCGGTGAAAGGTTTACATCGCCAGCGGGCTAACTTGCAATCGGAGCATGGGCGTATCTGGTGCGAATTTCGTTGGTCATGGCCAGAACCTTGGTCAGTTTTGCTTCGTCGATGCTCGTGTTGCCACCGGCTTTTGTGATGGCGGCGAGAATGTCTTCGGTGCGGATGTTGCCGACCAGTTCATCGCCGGCGAAGGGACAGCCCCCGAGTCCGGTTAGTGCGCCATCGAAACGGCGGCAGCCGGCGTTGTAGACGGCGAGAATTTTGGCTTCGGCATTTTCCGGGCGGCTATGCAGGTGCACACCGAGTTCGATGCCGGCGACGGCGGCGTTGGCACGTTGGAACAAATCGGCAACGAGCTCGGGAGCGGCGTTGCCGGCGGTGTCTGCGAGGGAAACAGTCTTAACCCGAATGTCTTTCAGCCATTCGAGAGTTTCTTCGACGATTTCGGGTCCCCAGGGTTCGTCGTATGGATTTCCGAAAGCCATGGAAATATAGATGACCAAGCCTTTGCTGGCGACTTTGGTCGCTTTGTTCAAAGTTTCGACCAGCCTGCGCGATTCGCCGCGAGTCATGTTGGCATTGGCGCGACGGAAGTAGGCGGAGATGGAGTACGGATAGCCGATCGTGGTGACGCCGGGAGTGGCCAGGGCACGTTCCAGTCCTTTTTCGTTGACGACGATGCCGATAATTTCAGGTGTTTCGGCGTTGGGCGGCAGGGACGCTAGGAATTTCTGCATCACTTCTTCGCTGTCGGCCATTTGCTTGACGTGTTTGGGCGAGACGAAGCTAACGGCGTCGATATGTTTAAAGCCGGCGAGGACGAGCTCGCGCAAGTATTCTGCTTTGTGATCGGCCGGAATTATTTCCTGCAGTCCTTGCCACGCATCACGCGGGCATTCGATGAGCTTTACCGGTTCGGTCACTGAGGCAGTTGCCTCCTAAGAAGTTTGCTCGCTTCGCTTGCCAAAAGCACGACTCCAACTGTAATGGAGATTAAGCTGGTCCGGCCCGTGCCTTCCGCAAGAATGGAAGGGTCGACGAAATGCCATTCCGTCCAGCCATCGCGCTCGGAATCTTTCACGAGTCTTGGCTGCTGGTCAAAACTGGAAGCTGCTATTAGAAACAGCACTCCCGCCACCAGAAAGACGATTCCGAAAGTGAATCTGCGCCGAATCATCAGGTCTGCAAGACCCCAGTTTTAAATTCAGGAAGGTGGGAGTTCAAGGCGGCGGCTTCGAGCGCCCAGATCAAGGATTCGCGGGTTTTGGCAGGGTCAATGATGGCGTCTACCCACAGGCGAGCGGCGGCGTAGCGTGGGTCGGCCTGATGGTCATAGGTAGCGCGCGTGGTCTCGTAGAGCGTCTTCTTTTCCTTTTCGTCTACTTTTTTGCCTTCGCGTTCGAGTTGCTTGAGCTTGATTTCGGCTAACGTGCTGGCAGCAGCGTCACCGCTCATGACGGCGTAGCGCGCGGTGGGCCAAGCGAAGATGAATCGCGGATCGTAGGCTTTGCCACACATGGCGTAGTGACCCGCGCCGAAGCTGCCGCCGCAAATCACGGAAATCTTCGGCACCACACTATTGGACACCGCGTTGACCATTTTTGCGCCAGCGCGGATGATGCCGGACCATTCGGCGTCTTTGCCGACCATGAAGCCGTTCACGTCGTGGAGAAAAATCAGCGGGATACGATTCTGATTGCAGTCGAGGATGAACCGCGCAGCCTTTTCGGCGGATTCGGTGTAGATGACGCCGCCGAACTCGATGCGTTTCTGATCGGAACCTGGCGCCGTGGTCTGGACATGTTTTTTTTGATTGGCGACCATGCCAACGGCCCATCCGCCAATCCGGGCGTAGCCGCAGAGTAGCGTTTCACCATATTCAGCACGGTATTCTTCGAATTCGCTGGCGTCGACGATGCGGGCGATGATTTCGCGCATGTCGTATTGCTTGCCGGCATCGCTGGAAAAGATGCCATAGATTTCTTCGGCTGGGAACAGTGGGTCGCGCGTTGCAATACGGCTGAAGATGGCCGGATCGGGCGCGCCCATCTTGTCTACAAGAGCGCGGATGCGGGCGAGGCAGGCTTCGTCATCGGGCTCGCGAAAATCCACGGTGCCACTGACTTGCGCGTGCATCTTCGCGCCGCCGAGTTCTTCCGCGGAATATTTTTGGCCGATGGCGGCTTGCACCAGCGCCGGACCAGCAAGGAACAGGCCGGAGCCTTCCGTCATCAGGATGTGATCGCACATGACCGGAAGGTAGGCGCCGCCGGCTACGCACATGCCCATGATGGCGGTGAGCTGCGGAATGCCCATGGCGGACATGACAGCGTTGTTGCGAAAAACGCGGCCGAAATCGTCGGTGTCGGGGAAAACGTCTTCCTGCAACGGGAGAAAAATTCCCGCGGAATCGACCAGATAAATTGTGGGAAGCTTGTTTTCGAGGGCGATGTTCTGCGCGCGAATCACTTTCTTCGCAGTCATGGGAAAGAACGCGCCGGCTTTTACGGTGGCGTCATTGACGACGAGCATGAACTGGCGGCCGCAGATGCGGGCAAGGCCGGTAACGACTCCCGCCGAGGGAGCGCCGCCCCATTCTTCGTACATTTCGAATGCGGCGAAAGCGCCGAGCTCGAAAAAGTACGAGTTGGGATCGATAAGTGCAGCGATGCGTTCGCGGGCCGTGAGGCGGCCCTTGTTGTGCTGCGCTTCAACGGCTTTGGGGCCGCCGCCCTGGCGGATGAGCTCGTCCTGATTCTTGATTTGCGTAAGCAGGTCGATGACGCGGCGGGAATTCTTCTGGAAGTCGGGAGAGTCGCGGTTGATGGAGGATTTCAGAGTCGAAGCGGGCACGCAGCTCCCTCGCGTGGAGATGAGGACACGATTGAGTATACAAGAAAGGAACAAGAAGATTCGCCACAGAGATTTTCGCTTGGCGAAATTACTCCTTTTGAATCAACTCGGCCCGCTCCCGGAGGGTACTGATGAGCGTAAGTGCATTCCGACGAACCTGCCTACGCGTGGCAATCCTGCTTGTAGATGCTTTATCGCTTCGCGCCGACGAACTGAGCGTTACCGGATGAAAGCGATAGCCAAGACGGTATCCCATGAGATCGACAAACGATATTACGACGCTAACTTGAAGCCCGAACTGGAAAGGGCCTTCTAGGAGGAGTTTGGCGCGGAGCGGATCGTGTATTACGGTTTGCAGATCAGCGTGGCCAAAGTGGTTCTCCCGAATGGCGACGAAGTGGAAGGGCATTTCTCCGGACATCGTATGCAACCGATCGGGACAGGACCTGCACGAGAAGAACGATGTGTGCCTGAAGACTGCGATTGCAAGTGCTAGAGAGGCTCTGCATCTCAAGCCGGCCGAAAACCAAAAGATCGAGCTCGCCCGCTAAAAACTAAATCTGCGTGGGCAGTTGCCGGCACAGTGAAACTAAGCGGGAGCGTATTTTCGCTGAATGAAATCCACAATGGCTCGGGTGGACGTGCCGGGCAGAAAGATTTCGGCGATGCCGGCCTGTTTGAGGGCGGCAATGTCGGCCTCTGGGATGATGCCGCCGACGAGGACCATAACGTCGTCCATGCCCTTTTCGTGAAGCAGCTTCATGATTTGCGGGCAGATGGTGTTGTGGGCACCCGAGAGAATGGAGAGGCCGATGACGTTGACATCCTCTTGGACGGCGGCGGATGCGATCATTTCCGGCGTTTGGCGCAGCCCGGTGTAGATGACTTCCATGCCGGCGTCGCGGAGGGCGCGGGCAATGACTTTGGCGCCGCGGTCGTGGCCGTCAAGGCCGGGCTTGGCGATTAACACACGAATTCTTTTCTCGGGCATTCCTCAGCGTCCTCTTAACAATTTCAGGTGATGGCGGTTTCTTCGTAGGTGCCGAAGACGGTGCGCAGGGCGTCACAGACTTCGCCGAGCGTGGCGTAGGCTTTCACGGCGTTGAAGATGTGTGGCATCAGGTTTTGGTGACTAAGGTGGCCGTTGGAAGAAGCCGTAGAATCGTTGTAAGTTTCGGCGGCCCTTTTTAGCGCGAGCAGCGTGCGGTCGACTTCCGATTGTGAGCGGTCAGCGCGGAGTTGCTCGAGGCGCGCATGCTGGCGGTGCGCTACCGTTTCGTCGATTTGCAAAATCTCGAGGGCCTTTTCCTCGGAAATGAAGTCATTCACGCCCACCATGATTTTTTCTTTCTTGTCCAACTCGAGCTGATAGCGATAGGAAGCTTCGGCGAT
>Ga0075424_100006914_pt1 | contig 10962 bp, 8 predicted proteins | sample SoiMethybrSBSTD3_FD_75301 | JGI IMG/M metagenome (GOLD analysis project Ga0075424, IMG submission 75301) | Bulk soil microbial communities from a Populus tree surrounding site in Tennessee, USA - Soil MetaG P. TD hybrid SBSTD3 | ecosystem: Environmental > Terrestrial > Soil > Tree plantation...
CCTCACCCCGCTCCTGATCGTCCTGTTCGGGATCGTCGAGTTCGGGATGATCATGTACCAGAAGACCACGGTCATCCACGACGCGCGCGAGGCCGTCCGCCTCGCCGCCGTCGACGACCTGGGCGGCAAGACGCTCCCGAGCGACGCGCCCGCCGGGGCCGTGCTCACGTTCAAGTGCACCACGAACCCGAGCAGCGGCAACCCGGCCGGGCAATACAACGTGGGCGACACGATCACCGCCACGATCACCTACCGGCACCAGGTGACCATCCCGATCGTCTCGAGCATCATCGGGACGACGGTGAACCTCTCGTCGAACGCGTCCATGAGCCTGGACGCACAGCCCGTCGGGTACTGCTGATGCGCCGGGCCGGAGAAGACGCGGGCGCGGTGCTCGTGATGGTCGCCGTCTTCATGCTCGTGCTCCTCGCCATCGCGGCGCTCGCGATCGACCTGGGCGACTTCCGCGCCCACCGCCGCCAGCTGCAGACGGCCGCCGACGCCGCCGCGCTCGCCGGCGCGATGCAGCTTCCGCCGTTCTCGAGCGGCGCCAACACCTGCTCGCAGGCCGACTACTACGCCCGCCAGAACACGACCCTCACGGCCCCCCAGAACCTGGTTGTGAACGGCAACCTCGACACCAGCTACTGCCAGATCCTCGGCAGCTCCGTGCGCGTCCAGCCGGTCGAGTCGAACGTGCCGTACGCCTTCGGCAAGGTGCTCGGGTTCATCAACACGAACCTCTCCGCCCAGGCCCGCGCCCGCGTCGTCTACCTGAAGCGCTCGAACGGCTTGTTGCCGTTCGGCGTCGAGGACCTGCGGCCGCAGTCGGTCACCTTCACGATCGACGCGACCGGGCAGCAGATCTCGGCCGGCTCGAGCGGCTGCCTGCCCAACACGGCAGAGGGCTACCCGTACTGGTGCGGCGCCGGGTATCTGAACAGCCTCCCCGCCGGCGGCTCGAGCGTCTCGGTGACGGTCGTCGACACGAGCGGCACCACGACCACCTGGAACCACATCGGCTACGTCGGCTCCGACCAGCCGCTGGACACGAGCGGGATCAAGGTCAAGGACGTCACCCTCTCGCCGCAGAACGACCCGTACCTCTATTACACGTCGACCGCGTCGCCGAAGACCTTCAACGTGCTGGCGCACCTGACCGGCGTCCAGAACGGCGACAAGGTCACGCTCCTCTACGACGGGTCGTCCAAGAACGCGACCCTCCTGTCGGGCACGAACGCCGACGGCATCTGGACGGCGCAGTCGAGCTGGACGTCGGACAGCACCGAGTCGAGCGCCGGCCAGGCGATCCAGGTGAAGGTCAAGCGCGCCAACAAGACCTACGGCCCGGTCACCGCGCAGGCCGCCTACGCCCGCGACGACGGCGACATCCTCCAGCAGTGGACCGAGAGCAGCCACTACATCGACCCGTCACTGGCGGCCAATAGCTCGGGCCGGCTGGTCACGTTCAACGTCGCGTTCCAGGTGCTCGTCAAGGGCCAGCTCGTGACGCTCAAGCTCGGCGGCGGCGGCGCCCAGGGCAACTCGGGCAACTTCCAGGGCCTCGACCTGGACACGACCGCCGGCTCCGGCGCCTGCCACGGCGACACGAGCGGCACCCCGAACACCGCCGAGGAGGTGCAGTACGGCGCCTGCACGCCGTACTCGATCGGCGACACCGTGCAGACCCAGACCGGCAACTTCGCCGGCCAGGTCGCGAACGGGCTCGACGCCCGCATCGGCTCCTCGCCGAACGCGTGGACGTCGGTCTCCAACCCGCCGCCTCCGGGCGACCCGCGCTGGATGAGCCTGATCCTCGTCCCGCCGCTGACCTTCTCGAACTGCAACGGCACCTGCACGACGAAGGTGATCGGCTTCGGGAGCTTCTACGTCACCGACTACGGCGGATCCAAGAACTTCTCGAGCTCCCTCAAGGCGGGCGAGGTGCGCGGCATCTTCTCCGACCGGCCCGTCTCCATCAACCAGTACACGACCAACTGCCAGGACCCCCAGGGCATCTGTCTCGCGAGCGTCGCGCTCATGCCCTGGAACGGCTGACCACCACGTAGGAGGACTTCCAGTGCTATCCCGTGTTTTCTCCACCCGCGCCGGCGCGATCGTCGTCGCCCTTCTGCTCGCCGCTGTGGCGGTGGCGGTGGTCGTGATCTACGCCGGCAACTACCGAAGCTCCGTCAAGGACTCCGGCAACCAGGTGCCCGTGCTCGTCGCGACGCGCCAGATCGACCAGTTCACGCCCGGCAACCAGGTCGTCGACGGCTCGATGTTCCGCACCCAGACCGTGCCGGCCGACTCCCGCGTCGACGGCGCGGTGACGAGCCCGAGCCAGCTGAAGGGGCTCGTCGCAAGGTCCGACATCTACCCGGGCGAGCAGCTCACGACGAACCAGTTCGAGAAGTCCAGCACCACCAACGTGGCGGTGAAGCTCAAGCCGAACCAGCGCGCGATCTCGTTCCCGGTCGAGCCGGCCAGCGGCCTGATCGGCCAGGTGCAGGCGGGTGACCACGTCGACGTCGTCGCCTCGTTCAACGTCGTGCCGCTCGGCCCGAACGGCCTCCCGCTGACCGGCGGCCAGCCGATCGCGCTCACCCGCACGATCGTTTCCAACGCCCTCGTCCTGGCCGCCCCCGCAGTCAGCTCGAGCACGGGCGTGAGCGCATCGAGCTCGTCCTCGAGCGAGGTGCTGACGCTCGCGATCGACACGACCGACGTGAACCATGTCCTCTTCGCCCAGGACAAGGGCGACATCTGGTTCGCCCTGCGCCCGCCGGGCTCCGCCGCCAACGTCGGCAAGAACGTCGTCGACGTCGACTCGGTGCTCCGCGGCGTCCCCTCGGCCCGCCAGAACGTGCTGCGCCTGACGGGAGCCAACCGATGAACCACGCCCGCCTGAGCATCGCCGCGCACGGGAGCTTCCCCGGCTCCATGCTCGACGGCGCCATGCCCAACGGCGACGACGGCCTGCTGATCGCCTCGGGCATGACCGACTTCGACCGGGCGCTCATGACCGCCGAGCGCGACAACAGCGAGGCGCTCCTGCTCTTCACGCCCCGCCTCGAGGACACCTACGACCTGCTGCGCACGAGCCGCTCGTCGCGCCCGGCGATGGCCCTGATCGTCGCCGTGCCCGGCCCCCAGAACGGCCAGCTGGCCGAGGCGCTGAAGGCCGGCGCGGACGAGATCGTGATCCTGCCCGCCGAGGCGGCCGCGGTCGCGACCGCCATCCACAAGGCCATGGCCCGGGTGTCGGCCGCGGCGGCAATCCGCCCCAGCGACGCCGCCCGCTCGCCGCTCGTGGCGGTGCTCGGGCCGAAGGGCGGCACGGGCAAGACGACGATCGCGACCAACCTCGCGGCCGACCTCGCGATCCGCGGCCGCGAGACGCTGCTGGTCGACCTCGACCTCCAGTTCGGCGACGTCGGCGTCGTCCTCGGCGTCGAGCCGGAGCACACGATCTACGACCTGGCCACCGCCGGGGGCACGATGGACGCCGAGCGCCTGCGCGGCTTCACCGGCCGCTCGCGGGACGGGGTGAACGTCCTGCTCGCGCCGGTGCGGCCCGACCAGGCCGACGCGGTCACGGCGGAGCACATCACCGCCATCCTCGACCTGGCCCGCACGACCTACGACGTCGTCGTCGTCGACACGCCGCCGGCGTTCACGTCGGGCGTGATCGCGGCGGTCGACCAGGCCGACCTGATCGTCATGCTCGGCTCGTTCGATCTGCCCGGGCTGAAGAACATGAAGGTCGGGCTGGAGACGCTCCAGATGATGGACGTGCCGTCCTCCCGAATCCTGCCGGTGCTGAACCGGGCGAACACCAAGGTCGGCCTGCTGGTCGCCGACGTCACCAAGGTGCTCGGGCGCGCGCCCGAGGTGGCGGTGCCCTCCGACCGGGGCGTGCCGCAGAGCGTGAACGCCTCCCGCCCGATCATCTGCATGCAGCCCAAGTCGGGCCCGGCCCGCTCGTTCCGCACCATCGGCGACCGCGTCGCCGCCCGCATCCTGACCCCGAAGGAGGCCTGACGTGTCCTCGCTCACCGACCGCCTCCAGAACGGCGGCGCCGACCCGAACGCCGAAGACCAGTTCGCCGACGTGCGCAACCGCGTCCACCAGGTCGTCATCGAGGGCCTGGGCGCCGCGATGCTCTCGGGCGACATCGACGAGGCGGCCCTCAACCGCCGCCTCCGCGGCATCGTCGAGGCGGCGCTGGCCGCCGAGGAGGCGCCGCTCTCCCGTGCCGACCGCGAGCTGCTCGCCCGCCAGATCTCCGACGAGGTCACGGGCTACGGCCCGCTCGAGCGGTTCCTGAAGGACGAGACCGTCACCGAGATCATGGTGAACAACCACCGTGAGATCTTCATCGAGCGCGGCGGCCGGATCTTCCCGACCGACGCCCGCTTCGCCGACGACGCGCACCTGCGCCGGATCCTCGACAAGATCGTCGCCCAGGTCGGGCGCCGCATCGACGAGTCCTCGGCGATGGTCGACGCCCGCCTGCCCGACGGCTCGCGCGTGAACGCGATCATCCCGCCGCTCAGCCTGAACGGCCCGGCGATGACGATCCGCAAGTTTGCCCAGCGGCGGCTGTCGATGACCGACATGACCGGCCTCGGCACGCTCACCGACGAGATGGGCGCCTTTCTCGGCCTGTGCGTCGCCGCCCGGCTCAACATCCTCGTCACCGGCGGCACGGGGTCGGGCAAGACCACCCTGCTGAACGTCCTCTCTGCGTTCATCCCCGAGGAGGAGCGCATCGTCACGATCGAGGACGCGGCCGAGCTCAAGCTCGACCAGCGCCACTGGCTGCGGCTCGAGTCGAAGCCCGCGAACATCGAGGGCCAGGGCCAGGTCACGATCCGCGACCTGCTCAGAAATGCCCTGCGCATGCGCCCCGATCGCATCGTGATCGGCGAGGTGCGCGGCGCCGAGGCGCTCGACATGCTCCAGGCGATGAACACGGGCCACGACGGCTCGCTCTCGACGGTGCACTGCAACTCGCCGCGCGACGCCGTGTCCCGCATGGAGACGATGGTGCTGATGGCCGGCTTCGACCTTCCCGTCCGCGCCATCCGCGAGCAGGTGGCCTCGGCGCTGCACCTGATCGTGCACGTCGAGCGGCTCCACGACGGCTCCCGCAAGGTCGTCCGCATCACCGAGGTGCAGCGGATGGAGGGCGAGCAGGTCACCCTGCAGGATCTGTTCGCCTTCAAGGTGCACGGCACGAGCTCGAACGGGTCGCTCGTCGGCGCGCTCGAGCCGACCGGGCTGCACCCGACGTTCCGCGAGGAGTTCCACCGCCGCGGGCTCGACCTTCCCTCCGACCTCTTCGCGCCGTGAGACGCCGGCTGCTCCTCGCACTTGCGCTGGCGGCCGCCATGCTCGCCTCGGCGACGGCTGCCGCGACGGCGGCCACCGCGCCGATCGGCGCGAGCATGGACCAGCAGGCCCGCTTCCCCGAGCGGCGCCTGCTGGTAACCCTCCCGGCGGGCGTGCAGTCGTACCAGGTCTCGGTGACCGAAAACGGCATCCCCGTGATCCCGCATCTCGCGCCCGTCACGCATAGCCGCGTGCCGGTGAGCGTCGTCGTCGCGCTCGACACCTCGGACAGCATGCGCGGCGCGAAGCTGCGCGACGCGCTCGACGCGGCCCGAACGCTGATCGCCGCGAAGCCGGACCGCTCCGAAGTCGAGCTGATCGGGTTCGCCGCCCAGCCGCAGACGCTGCACACGTGGACGGCCGACCCCGGCGCCTCGATGTCGGCCCTGGCCGGCGTCAAGACCTCGGCGGGCACCGCGATCTGGGACACCGTGACCACGGCCGCGCAGCAGCTCGGCTCGCGGCCCGGCGCGGCCCGCGTGATCGTGCTCCTGACCGACGGGATGGACACGAGCTCGGCCGGCACGCTCGACGAGGCGATCGCCGCCGCCGAGCGCTACCACGCCCACGTCGACGCGGTCGGCCTGCCCGGCGCGCCGGCGACCGCGGCGCTGCGCCACCTGGCCTCGGCCACGGGCGGCGAGTTCATCCAGGTCTCGTCGCTCGACCAGCTGCATGGCGTCTACGCCGGGCTGGCGGCCCGCCTGAGCCACCAGTACGTGCTCACCTACGCGTCGCAGATGCGCGGCACAGGCCACGAGGTGCGTGTCCGGGTGACCGCCGCGGGATCGTCCGTCACCACCGGGTATGTGATCCCCTCGCTCGCCCCCGTCGCCGCCTCCGAGGCGCACGGCTGGTGGGCGACGCGGACCGCGGTGGCAGCGGTCGCGGCCGTCGTCGGCCTCGTGATCCTGCTGGCCGCCTATGCCGCCCTGAGGCCGAAGCCGCGGCGCGCATCGGCCCAGCTGCGCGCGTGGGGCGCGCCCCAGGGAGGGCGGACGCCCGCGGCGATCGAGATGATCGAGCGCCCGCGGCGGACCGCCCGACCTGGGTCGCGTTACGTCTGGCAGAGGTTCGGCGCCGACGTCCAGCGCGGCGAGATCGGCCAGACGCCCGCGCGGGTGATGCTCGTCGCCGTCACCGTCGGCACCGTCGCGGCCGGGGTGGCCGCGGCGGTGACCGGCGTCCCCTACGTCGTCATCGCCGGCCCGCTGCTCGGTGCGCTGGGAGCGTGGATCTTCGTCACCCGGCGGGCATCGGCCTGGTACCGGCACTTCGACGAGGCCCTCGCCGACCACCTGGTCGTCCTCTCCTCGTCGCTGCGGGCGGGCCACTCGCTGCTCCAGGCCGTCGCCCACGTCGCCGAGGAGGCGGACGAGCGCACCGCGGCGGAGTGGCACGAGCTCGTCCACCAGACCCGGGTCGGCATCTCGGTCGAGGACGCCCTCGACAACATGTGCGAGCGGATCGGCAACCGCGACCTGCAGTGGATCGCCCTGGTCGTGCGGGTGCAGCACCAGGTCGGCGGCAACATGGCCGAGATGTTCGACATCGTGGCCGACACTGTCCGCCAGCGGCACCGGCTGCGCGCGCAGATCCAGACGCTGACGGCACAGGGCCGGATGACGCGCTGGATCCTCGTCGCGGCGCCGTTCGGGATCGGCGGCGTCGTGTTCCTGCTCTCGCCCCAGTATGTGCTCCAGTTCCTGCAAGACCCGGCCGGACGCCTCATGATCGCCATCGCGGCGGTGCTGATCGTCATCGGCTCGCTCTGGCTCAAGAAGATCGTCGAAATCGAGGTGTGACGTGCAGCTCGCCCTAATCGCCGCCCTGGGGGCGCTCATCGCCGGAAGCGTGCTCGCAGCCGCGCGCGCAATGCGGCTCGGCCGCCGATCGAGCCTCGTCCTCGCCAACGTCAGCCGCTACGGCTACTTCGGATCCGAGCTGTCGCCGTCTCAGGCGGCCGCCGCCCAGACGGCGGGCTCGGTCGAGATGCGCGCGGCCGCCGTCGCCCGCCGTCTGAGCCCCTCGGACTACGAGGTGCGGCTCTCGCGGCGGCTGCTCGAGGCCGGCATGTACCGCACCCGCCCGACGGCGTTTCTGACGATCCGGATCGCCGTGGCGCTGGGCGCGCTCGCGATCGGCATCCTCCGGGCGAGCAACGAGACGAACGTGGCGCTCGCCATGATCGAGCTCACGATGCCGCCGTTCCTCGGGTTCATGCTCCCCGACACGATCCTGTCGATGCGCATCACCGCGCGGCGCAAGCGGATCGAGCGGGACTCGGCCGACATGATCGACCTGCTCGCGATCACCGTCCAGGCCGGCCTCGGCCTCGACCAGGCGATGAAGGTCACCACCGAGCGGCTGCGCGGGCCGCTGGCCGACGAGATGCGGCTGATGCTGGGCGAGGTCCGCGTCGGCCAGTCGCGGCAGGAGGCGCTGCGGCGCCTGAGCGAGCGCGCCGACACGCCGGCGATCCGCTCGTTCACGCGCGCGATGGCGCAGAGCGATGCCATGGGCGTCCCCATCTCGCAGACGCTCAAAGCGCTCGCCATCGAGGCGCGGACGCGCAAGAAGGCGACGGCAGAGGAGGCCGCCCAGAAGGCCCCGATCAAGATGGTCTTCCCGCTGGCGGTGTGCATCTTCCCGGCGATCCTGATCGCCGCCGCCGGCCCGGGCCTGCTCGCCACCATGCACGCGCTGGGCGGCTCGTAAGATCAAGCGCACTGGTTCTTGGTGCAATATTGATAGGTGGTATTGCCTAATGTCGTTCGTCTTTTACACTCGAGACACCGACCGAGGGGAGTCAAGGTGCGACGAGGGGGCTTCATCAGGATCGCGACGGCGCTGACCGTCGCCGTGGCCGCGCTGGCCGCGACCGGCACGCCGGCATCGGCTTCGACGCAGAGCCCGCGCATGCGGGCGTTCACCCCGCGGCTCTTGCCGTCGATCGCGCTCCCGGCCGGGCTCGCGCGGCGCATGGCCCGGTTCCAGCCGCACGCGGCCGCCCCGCTCAGCCTCGACTCGATCGAGCTCTTCGCCGATCCCCAGGACGTCACGGTGAACGGCGTCACCTACCAGATGTACCTGGCCGCGTTCACGGAGCCGGCCGCGTTCGACCAGCCGCCGCAGGTCGACGTCCAGCTCGATCGCACGACCAGCGGCGGCGGGGTCCTCACGGGCGAGCAGGACCACATCTACGGATACGCCCCGCTCACCGGGCTCACGCTGACCGCGGACGCCGGCCTCACCCGTGCCCACCTCCAGACCGGCACGAGCATCGCCCCGAGCGCGATCGACATGCGCTTCCACGCCACCGACGTCGAGCAGACGTCGTGCCACCTCCTCACCGGCGGCCGCGGCACGTTCCAGTACGCGACCGGGACGCTCTCGGCGGCGACGTTCAAGGTCGCCACCGGGACGACGCCGTTCTTCGGGAACATCACCACGGCGCCCGTCACGGCCACCGTCGTGCACGATCCCGGCTGCGGCAGCATCATCTTCGGCGCGACGTCGACGGTCGCCGCCCACGCGACCGCGCATCTGAGCGCGGCTCGGGCGGATCTCTTCCAGGAGCCCTGCACCGGGCCGACGCTGGCCGAGGCCAACCTGACCGGCTTCTGGCTGAGCCAGCTCGGCATCCACCGCGGCCGCGTCTTCCAGCTCGGGGCGACGTCGACGAACCCGTTCGGCCCCAACGGCATCAGCCACGACGCGATCGGCGCCGGCTCCGGCACCAACATGGGCCGGCTCGTGCGCACGGCCGACGGCGTCCGGGAGGCGGTGCGCACGAAGGGCGTGGCGTTCATGGGCGGATCGGCGACGTTCCGCTCGACGGCCAGGCCGCGCGTGTCGCCGGGCCACTCCTGCGTGTTCGAGCGGCACACCTACCACTACGCCAACGTCCGCTACCAGGGCACGCTCACCCCGGCCGCGTCACCGCTCGCCCTGCTGTTCGACACGGGCGCGGAGACGATCGGCGAGGTGCACGCCACGCTGTGGGTGCCGCGGTACGCGAAGGGGTAGGCCGGCCCGACGATCGGGGAAGCCGACGGACGACCTCGTGGCGGTTGGCCGCCCGTCGGCGGACGTGGAAGAGTTCCCGCCGGGATGGTTCCTGCCTCGTTGGTGACCGGGCCGATCGGGGTCGGGAAGACCGCCGTCCTTCGCGAGGCTGACGCAATCCTCGTGGAGGCCGGGTCCGAGCATGCCACGATCGAGCCGGAGGAGATCGCTCGGTGCCACCAGAACCTCGCGGCGCTGTGGTCGAAGTTCGTCGCCGTGGGCGCGTCGCGACTCCTCCTGGCCGCCCTTCCGGAGCAGCGTTCCGACCTGCGATTCGTTTCGCAGGCAATACCGGGAGCGACGATCACCGTCGTTCGCCTCGACGCGCCCGTGTCGGTGCTCGAGCGACGGATCCGGATGCGCGAACCCGCGTCTCCTGACGAACTCGCCGGGGCGCGGTCGTGGGAGACCCACCTCGATCAGGTGAAGCTCGAGGATCACGTGGTCGGACGGAGAGCAGGCCCGTGGCCGCCATCGCTCGCGAGGTGCTTCGGCTGGCCAGCACGTTTGTTTCGAACAGTGGAGGAGCGGCGAGGTGGTGCTCGCCGCTCCTTGCGGTTCGAGCTCTGTGACCGCTAGTCGCTCAGCGAGTACACAAAACGCGTGGAGTGCGGCCCGGTGAAGATGACCCGCACCTGGCCGTCGGTGTTTCGGTATGCGCCGGTGCCCCCGGTGACCGCGGCGGTGAACCCCGTCGCCGAGGCGCTGAACGTGCCCACGCCGGTCGCGGTGATCTGGCCGTGGGCCAGCGTCGCCGTGAACGTGAACTGGCCGCGCGCAACCTGCGTCGTTGAGAACACCGCCGTGAACACACCCTGCGCGTCGATGTGGCCGACCCGCTGCCCGCCGGTGTTGAACAGGGCTGAGGTGATCGCCGCCTCATCGCCCTGGCTGAACCCGGCTGGTGGATTGTCGACGTCGGTCTCGCGCTCGTGCCGGGTAAGCACCACGATCGTCGTCGGATCGGCGGCCGCGGCGCCATGGGCCGCATGTGCGTAGTGCACCATCGAGGCGGGCGCTCCCCAGACCCTGGCGCCACCGCCCGAGGACGCCGACGCGAGTGACACGCCGACGAGCGCCGCCGCGACCAAGGTCACGCCAAGGCCGCTGATGAACAGCTTCCGAGCCATCATCCCTCCTTCGCCCATCGCCCAGCCCCCTGCCGGGCGGACGCGGCAACCATCTCACTCCACCAAATCCGTATCAAGTGGAACGAGGCCCGGTGGCCAATCCGGCCGCGCCGCCAGGGGGAAGAGACAGCGAGCGGACGCGCTCGCCGAGGGGGAAGGTGATGCCGAAGTTCCTCGTGCTTTACCGATCGCAGGTCTCCGCCGCGGCGCAGATGGCCGAGGCGACACCCGAGCAGGCGCAAGCCAGAATGGAGGCCTGGACGGCGTGGGCCGAGCGGGTCGGGTCGGCGGTGGTGGACCTCGGTGCGCCACTGGCTGAGGCCGACTGCGCTAGTCGGGATCGCCCGTCGGCCGCCGGCTGGCGAG
>Ga0075424_100006915_pt1 | contig 10960 bp, 11 predicted proteins | sample SoiMethybrSBSTD3_FD_75301 | JGI IMG/M metagenome (GOLD analysis project Ga0075424, IMG submission 75301) | Bulk soil microbial communities from a Populus tree surrounding site in Tennessee, USA - Soil MetaG P. TD hybrid SBSTD3 | ecosystem: Environmental > Terrestrial > Soil > Tree plantation...
GCGGTTGACCAGCATGTGCGTGGTCACGTTGGTTGGCAGCATGGAACACGCGGCATTTGGCGCACTCTTCTGCAGATCCTTGAGGAGGGGCGGGGTAATGTCGGCCGTTTGCGTCAGGTCGAATTCCCCGGCCGCGAAGGCGAGAATGCGCGTCGAGCGATTGGGCACGATGCGCCACTCGATGGCATCGAGATAGGGCCGGTCCTTCATCCAGTAGTCCGAATTGCGAACGAGCCGGATCGACTCGTTGCTCTTGAACTCGACGAACCTGAAGGGTCCAGTGCCAGTCGGCTTGATCCGCATGTCGCGTGCCGAAACGTGGCATGGATATATGGCGCTGTAGCCCGAGGCAAGCATGGCCAGCAATGAAGGTTGCGGCTGTGACAGAATGAACGTGGCCTCGAAATCTCCATTGAGCGCCACTTCGGTCAGGTGTTCGTACCAGATGCCGCGCGGATTGCGGCGCAGGTAGTCGGGTTCCTTGCCGTTGAGGCGGTAGAACGTGCACTGGACGTCCTTGCCGGTGAACGGCTTGCCGTCATGCCATTTCACGTCGGTGCGTAGCTTGAAGGTGAGCCTCGTCTTGGTTGCATCCCATTCCCACGTCGTCGCCAGCTCCGGGATGATGGTGTCGAAGCTGTTGCGCGGCTTGGCGGGATCAAAGCGCACCAGGTTGTTGTAGACGGCCATGAATGGCATGACGACGGCGATCGTCGTATCCTCGTGCGGTGACGCGCTCGGCGGGTTGGAGCTGTTGTAGACGCGCAATGTCCCACCCTGCTTCTGGGACATTGCGGGCGACGGTAGAGCGAGGGCGAGAACGGTCACTGCCATTGCCCCACTCAGCAGCATCGGGGCGAGTGAAGCCATCGTTTCCTCCCTGTTGTTTCTCGATCTTCGAGGGCGCCGCGCCTCCAAGGCTAGGAACCCCAAGTCTTACAGGAAGCGGAGCTTGAGAAGAACGGCGCTGAGATGAATTTCGCGCGACGCGATGAGCGCGCCTGGAGGTAGCCAGCGGCTGCATCGCAGAGATCCCCACGCGCGTCGGTCTGCCCATGGACTTTATCCGCGTGACGATGTTTGCTTTCGGGCGTGCATTGAGGCGGCGTTCGGAAACGGCAGACCAGGCCTTGGCCAGGAGGATACGACATTGCGCGACATTGTGATGGTGGGCTTTCTGCAGGCGCAGAACTGCTCGAATTTCGCCGGCTCCTGGCGGCATCCCGACTCGCGCAACGACTTTGCCTCGCCCGACTACTACGCCCACATCGGCAAAGTCCTCGAGACCGGCAAGTTTCAGCTCGCCTTCTTCGACGACCGTCTCGGTATGCCCGAATTCCACGGCGGCCGCTATGCCGAAGCCGTGGCGCATGGCATCCGGTGCGTCAAGATGGACCCGATCGCGTGCCTTATGCCGATGGCCATGGCCACCTCGCGCTTGGGCCTCGGCGCCACGTATTCGACGACCTACTACCATCCCTTCCATGTCGCACGGCTGTTCCAGACGCTTGACTTGATGACGTGCGGCCGGGCCGCGTGGAACGTGGTCACCTCGATGAACGACATCGAAGCGCAGAACATGGGGCTTGCGGAGGTCATTGAACACGACGCGCGCTATGACCGCGCGGACGAATTCATGGCGGTTGTGCGCGGCCATTGGGATACCTGGGCCGAGGATGCGCTCATCGTCGACAAGACAACGGGACGCTTCGCCGACCCTCAAAAGGTGCGCCGCCTCGGCCACGAGGGCCGCCATTTCCGCTCGCGCGGTCCCTTTACTGTGCCGCGCTCGCCGCAGGGGCATCCGGTCATCATCCAGGCCGGTCAGAGCGGCCGGGGGCGCCACTTCGCCGCGCGCTGGGGCGAGCTTATCTTTACCAGCAATCCCAACCTTGAGCCCGCCAAGAAGGGCTACGCGGAACTGAGGGCCGCCGCCGCGCGTCACGGCCGCAACCCCGACCACATGAAGATTGCGACGCTCTGTCATCCGGTGGTGGCGGCCACCAGAGCGGAGGCTGAGGACAAGTTCGCCCTCATCGAAACCCTGCCGCTTGAGGTCGATTCCTTGATGCTGTTGTCGGAGAACACCAATTTCGACTTCGGGTCAAAGCCTCTCGACGAGCCGTTCACCGAAACCGAGCTCGCGCGCTTCAGCGGAACGCAGTCTGGCCGCGATCGTGTGCTGGCCGCTCTTGGCGGCAGCCGGATGCCAACGCCCCGCGACTTCATCACCATCACCCGGCGCGGCAAGCTGCCGCCGCCTTGGGTAGGTGGCGCGAAGGAGGTGGCCGACACGTTCCAGGAATGGTTCGAAGCGCCCGCTTGCGACGGATTCGTGGTCGGGGCGGCCTGCGTGCCCGGCAGCTATGAAGATTTCATTACGTTCGTGATCCCCGAGCTGCAACGGCGCGGGTTGTTTCACAGGGAATACCGGGGCACAACGCTGCGCGAGAACCTGGGGCTGCCCCGGCCCGTCGTCGCCCACGCACCACGGGAGTGAGAGATGCAAGAGCTCGCGACGGGTTACAGCCTCATCGAGGGGCCAGTGTGGGATGCTGCCAAGGGCCTCTATTTCAGCGACGTTCTGGGGGGCGGCATCTACCTGCTCAATCGCCAGGACGAGATCTCCCTTGCCGTCCCAAAGCGGCGCGGGGTCGGCGGTATGGCCTTGCACGCCGACGGCGGTCTCGTCGTTGGCGGTCGGGAGATCGTGCATGTGCGTCTCGCTGAGCCAAGCATGAAGGTGCTGCTCGATCGACAGGCCGCCGACAACGCCGTCGGCTTCAACGACCTCACGACTGACACCCCGGGCCGGTGCTATGTGGGCTCGATCGCCTACGCGATCTTTCGCGGCGAGGAGCCCAAGCCCGGCAACCTCTACCTGATCGACGTTGACGGTAGGGTGCGCCAAGTCTCAGACGGTATCCTGCTGACCAACGGGCTCGGCTTCTCGCCCGACGGCCGGCTGCTCTACCACGCCGACGCTGGTCGCGGCCTCGTGCGCGTCTACGATGTGCATGGCGACGGCTCACTCGGCCACTGGCGCGCGTTCGCCGCCATGGGCAACGACAGCGTGCCCGACGGACTCAAGGTCGCTGCCGACGGCTCTGTCTGGGTCGCCGACGCGCATGGCGGCCGCGTGGCCGTGTACTGCCCCAACGGACGCCATCGCGGCGACGTCGCCGTGCCGCGTCGGATGGTGACGAGCCTATGCTTCGGCGGTGACGACCTTCGCGATCTCTATATTGTTACGGGCTCGCGCGGCGGTCCGACCGATACGTGCGGCACGATCTATCGCATCCGCGCCGACGTTGCCGGCTTGCCGCTTCCCGCTGCGCGGGTGTGCCGGCAGCCGCATTGACGATTGGGCGCGCGGCGCAAAAGGCTAGCGCTTCTCCCATGGCACCCCACTGTCGTCAGATGGCTCTATGCGTTGAAAGCCGACGCGCACGAGGTTGCGCCGGAGAGGCAAAGGAACACATTTCTCGCTTGCCTACATTCCTCTTACGGCGATGACGTGATCTCGCAGAACATGCACTTCCATATCCGTATCCTGGAGAATGACCTCCAGCACATCAGAAATAGACAGCAAGCCGACGAGATGTCTGCCCTCCATCACCAGGAGATGGCGGATGCGATTGGCTTTCATCAATCTGCGGGCGGTCACCATGGTGTCTTCAGGCGTGCACACGATGAGCGTCCTGGACATCAAGTCTCCAACCAGCAATCGCTGAACCTCCTGTCCACGCTGCGAGAAGGCTCGGATGATGTCCCGCTCTGAAAACATTCCGACGATCCGGCCGTTCGCGTCCCGAACAGGCATTGCTCCGATGTGATTGGTTGCCAGCAACGTTGCCGCCGTCTCCATCGTGTCTTCTGGCCGGCAGGTGATGATCACTCGCTTGATCGTGGCGAGATAGTCTTTAACTTTCATGGCGCGTCTCCCACGCGTGGGTACCCTACCCCGCCCAAGCTCGCAGAAAGCCTAGCACCACACGCAGCCCTCGTCTTAGGAATCCGACCGGTGGTCAGATAACTTGGTGCAGCGCCACGCCGACCCAACGCAAATGTGGGCGAAGTCGCGGGTGGGGTTTGGCGAGGCCTCCGGGGGGGTGTCGGAAGACGCAATGAACAGGAGTATTGTCACCAGCTGATATCCCCCGCAAATGGCGCTGAAACCATGGCTCTCAAAGACATCCTGAAGGCGCACCGCACATGGGAAGACGGTGTGGGCCTGATGCTCGGAATCATCATTGGCCTCAGTCCTTGGTTCTATGATGAACCGGTGGTCCCAGTCGTGGTTTTGAACTCCGGACTGATCGGTCTCGCGGTGCTTGCCCTTGCCCAACTCGAATTAGTCCGGCTGCGCCGCTGGGAAGAAATAGCCCAATTGATTTGTGGCGTTTACCTATCTGCCTCGCCATTTATCTTTCAGTATGCCCATCAGCACCACCTTCGCCTCTGGCATTGGGTGCTTGGAGCTTTCGTGTCAATTCTCGCCCTGTTCGAGCTCTGGCAGGACTCACAAAATCCAAAGAAACCATGGACTTAGGGGTTAGGTTAGAAGATTGCGACACCAGGGAAAATCAAGGGGTTAGGTGGCGTTTTTCTAACCTTTCCGCGATGGCCCGACCTCCCTATGTGAGCGTTGCGGGCTTGACTGTCAAGACAATGTCTCGACACTACTGTCGAGACATTGGCGATAGCTGAGTTCGCTTGTTCGCTCAGTTCGCTCATCGTATCACGCGCAGAGGTGAATTGAGCGAATTCAGGCCTGTGCATCCGACCACGATAGTCATGGCCCAATTCGATAAGACGCATTAGCACGTTCCAATTCGATGAATCGCATTAGCAAGAATCTGAAATCGGGATCGATGAATTGCAATTAGCAAAGTTGCAATTCGATAAGACGCATTAGCAAATCGGAATTAGCAGTCCGCATTAGCGAGTCCGAATTAGCAAGACTCGATACGCCGAATTAGCAGACGGGCATTACCAAGTTGGAATTATCAGTTATCGATACCCCCTTGACACCCAACCCTGCCGAGTTCATCCTCTCCGGCGCAGGCGCACTTGCCTTTTTTGGTGGGCATGGTGCGTGGTGCGTCCGAAATCTCAGCCCCCGGAACTATGGGAGCGTGGCCTTACTCGGCTACGTGCTGCGGCCTACTACGGCATCAGCCCCACGTCCTTCGACAAGCTAGGTTTCAAGCCTAAGCACCTGATACGCAGCATCTACCGCTACGACAAGCACGACCTTGACCGTTGGCTGGATGGCCGGCCGCGCAAAGACGGTTCTGTGCCAATTCCCGATAACGACCACGACGATCCCGACAACTGGGGCGATCCTGAACCATGAAGTCTGACAACGGAGGATCTAATGCCACGCAAACCACGCTTCCCCGACTACCCAGGCATCAACAAGTTCTACCACGATCGACATGGGCGCCCGAGGTTCTACGTTGATGGCATCGCGATCAAGGCCCGCCCGTTCAACAGCCCTGCGTTCCGCGACGAATACGAACGCGCTTTGCTCAGCACCGAAGACAAGCCCGCGCCGAAGCTAGGGACCATCCATGGTTCGTTTCGATGGGTTTGCGAGCGCTACATCAAAGCCAACGAGAACCCCACGACACCCACACAGCATGAGCGCCGGTTACGTCTTGAATCGATGTGGCTTGAACCATGGACGCCGGGAGACTCACGCGTCTTTGGCGACTTCCCGGCCAACAAGTTCGAAGCCAAGCACGTCCGGGTCCTAATGCAGCGGAAGGGCAGGACCTATGCCGCCAAGCGCCGGCTGTCTGATCTGCGCATCGTCTTCGAATGGGCTATCAAGAACGACCTGCTCAGCATCGAGGATCCTACCGCCAAGGTCGATAAACTGAAGATCAAAGCAGGTGGCTATCATCCATGGACCGACGAGGAACGCGAAGCATACTGCGCCCGGCATCCTTTAGGAACGATGGCCCGCACATGCTACGAATTCTTCTGGCATTTTGGACAACGCATTTCCGACACCGCTAAGTTTGGATCGCATAACGTCAATGATGGCCATCTCTGTTTCACTCAGCAGAACACCGGCAAATATTTGGAACTTTGGATACCTCCGGAAATTGAGTCGATCATCGCCGCAACAAAGGAAGGGGTATTTTTGCGGACCCCAACCGGCAAGCCATTCACGCGTGCTACTCTCGGAAATCGAATGCGTCAATGGTGTGATGAGGCTGGTTTGAAACATTGTAGCGCGCATGGATTACGTCATGCAGCAGCTAGTTATTATGCGAGCCAGCCTGAAACGACCATCATCGAGCTGTGCGACATGTTCGGGTTCACTCCGCGTACAGCCGAAACCTACATGCGGAAACGAAAGCAGCCAGAGAATGCGCGGCGACTGCAAATGCGGGTGAGAGGGATGGCAGCGTGAAGGAGAGAGGCCCCACATGACCCACAACACCACCGTACCCAAACGAACGCTCAGCACCTTCCACGACATGATGTGCGAAACCGAAATCGCCATTGATGAGCTGCAGCTACTTCCCACGACCGCACGCGCTGGCGGCCGAGGTGGCTTGCTTCATTTCGACCGACACGAGCTGGACGCTTGGAGCGATCAACAACGATCCGATCAACTTGGGTGAAGCAGATGACTGAAAGGAAACAATTCATGCCTAAGGAGAAACAAACCTCTCCACGTGTGCGACGCTAACTGGCCTGCGGCACGAGTTCAACGACGTACCCAAGGTCTGCCAAGCGTTTGATCAGGCGGTTTTTCTGCCGTTCCTTGTTGCGTGCATTGAGATAGTTAGGGCCGGGATCCTGATACAGGGTTCCGTCCTTGAGCATGTGGTAGATGGCGGTAAGTATCGATGCCTACTGCGCTACCGTGAATTGTTGCAGGTTGAGCAACTCTTTCGCCAGAGCAAGGCTGTCTTCGATACGCGTCCGATCTTTCATTCATCGGATGCTGCCATCCGCGGCCATGTCTTCTGCACCTTCCTTGCGCTCCTCCTGCCACTGGCGCAGAGGTGGACGCGTTGCGGACCCCAACCCCTACCGAGGATCTTGTATCTCTTTGCGCCTGGTTGCGACATCGCCATAAGGTCAGTTATTCCAAGAATTTCTTGTTTTCCTTGAGTCACCTTCCACGAGACTCCAGGCGTTGATCCATTCGCTCCTGATCCGCTTCATGCCAAAGTCTTCCTTGAGCCGCTTATCGAAGTCCGGCATGTGGGCCCCTCCGTAGAAGATCGCAATTTTCTTTTTACCCGCCGTCAACTGCTGCTGGAGAACCTTGATGCACGCCTTATTGCGGTCCTCCACGAGCAATCGATTGATCGTCCCGCCGAGGCTGACCTCGCCGCCGGCATCTTCGAACTGCTGGGCCATCATCCTCTTGAACTTGATCGGGTTCAGGAGGTCGGTCAGACTGATGTCCGGGGCCTGCGGCTCAGGCTTGTCGGCATCCAGGTTCTTCTTTCGCAAGAAATCTGCGATGACGCCGAGCACGATGGTCATCTGGTCATCACCGCGCTCCTTCATCGCGTTCTTCATCCCTTCAGGGGACAAGTCGGCGTGGATGAAGTTGGCCTTCTGGTAGTCCACGACTTCAAGTTGATGTTCCAGCCGCAGGAAAAGCTTCATGCCCTGCTGGAGCACGGCGACCGGGTTGTCGCTCTTCTTCTCTCCACCCTTTGGGGGCTTATTGCCTTCCGGGGTCACGAGTTCATAGAGCACGGCGTCGTACTTCTCGAACTCCTTGTTCAGCCGCTCATAGTAGGCTTTGTCGCCGATGTGAACGACGGCGACCAGATCGATTTCGACACTTTTCTCGCCGCCGGCCGCAACGTATTTGGTAATTGCAGTCTGTAGGGCGACAGGATCTTGGTTTTCGTTCCGCTGAAGGCGGATGAATCGGGATTCGGAATCGGCGCCTACAGCCGGGAGTGTGGGTATCAGGCATGCCAGTATCAACAGCGCCTTGAAGATGAGACGCATTCTCTACCTCCTTTGAATGGGCTCGCGTTCGCGAGATCCGCGCGCGAAATGGAAGCCAAGGACCATCTCTACCGACGACAGTGGCCGATGATCGGCTCCAAGAAGCCCCGCTTGCGGGGCTTTCTGATGCGCGTCGGTGAAGCCGTGATTGCGGCTTGCTACCAATGCAGGTGGTGGTGACCCCAGAAATGCCGGCGGGGGAAATAGTAGTGGTGTCTCCAGGCTGAATAGGCGTACGCATATCTGGGATAAACGCGCTCGGCATAGAGGTCGGGAGGTCGATACACACGCGGCTCTACATACACGCGGCGCTCGCGGTAGACGGTTGGCGCTTCGTGATAGTAGTAGTAGTGCTCTACGATCTTGCGGTCGACGCGCGGGGGAGGCGGCGCGATGTAGGTTTCTTTTTGGGGCGGGTACGGCCCGAGATCGGCGGCGAAAGCCGGTGCAGCGAGACACAGACTTGAGATCGCTGCCAAAGCAAACAGTCGCATTGTTGTTTCTCCTTGTTGGCGCGGGGGATTACGCATCGGCGAAGTTGCATGTACGTGGCTGAATGCGCAGTGAACAATTGTTAAGGCCAAGCTCGGAGCGCAAAGCCGTACATTCCGTAGGTCGAGACGTGGGAGCGCAGCCCAGTGAGATAGGCGAAGTGTGGATGGGGCGCGAGACGAACGGCGTTGCGGTAAACCGCCAAGACCTGGTTCAGGGAGATGCGGGTGGCCGGAGAATTGAGCTCGGCTGCCGACACATGCGCGCCCTGCAAGGCCTCGTCCGGCGCCACGCCGTTTTCCCTGAGTGCATCAACCACGAGCGCGATTTTCGCGGCCGGATAGACTTTTTCGTCCGTGCCAACCTTGACCATGGTGCACCCGGCAGAGTTTTGAGGACGGGTTCCAACTATACGGCATTTCCCACCTCGGAACTGTAGAAGTGAGTGTGGCGAGTTCCAGATGGTCCATGTCATCCAAGGATAGAGGCCGTCGCTCAGGGTACTTCTGCCGTGCCGACCGAAGCGTTGGCGGCGGCCTACCCTCGAATATTGATCTTCATCCAATGTGACGCGGTCCTCGCGGCGATCGTAAAGCTGCGTGGTGCGGGTGGAGGCATGGGCTGCCATCTGGCGCGCCTTCTCGAGCGTCCCGCCGTTTTCAAGGTAGGCGGTGATGCCAGTGCCGCGGAAGGTGTGGTTGCACACTTCGGTGGTGATACCGGCCGCCTTGGCCCGCCAGCGCACCATGGCCCAAGCGTTGGTCCGGTGCAGTCGCTCGCCGTTGAGGATGGCCTCCCCACGGCCATAGGGGCGAGACTTGATGGCCTGAAAAAGGGGAACCCTCCCCGCATCACCCAACCGGGCACGCTCGACGTATTCGGCCAGGTAGCCCTCCAGCGTGTGGTGGCAGGGCATCTCGTGGAACTTGCCGCCCTTCTCGTGAAGCCGCACCCACAGCCGCCGCTGCTGGTGGAAGATATCGGCCACGTTTAGACCGCAAGCCGCGGAGACGCGGGCGAGGGTGAAGACCCTCACCCCGATCAGCGCGCGATCCCGCAACCCAGTGACAGTGTCAGACTCGATGGAGCGCAGGAGGTAGCCGGCCTCCTCGGCCGTCAGGATGGGATCTTGCCCTTGCCGAGCTTCTGGCGCGGGGTCTTTACGGAGAGCGCCGGGTTGTGCTCGACCACGCCTCCGGTGACCAGGTGGTCGAACAGCATGTGGTTGGCGGCCATGTGCTGGTTGAGGGTGGCGGTCGACAGGCCGTTGGCCTTCACCACATCCAGATAGTCGCAGACGTCGAGGGGGGACCAATGTCCTGTACGCACTCCCGGTCGCTGTCCTCAAGAAAGGCAAAGAAGGACTCAGCCTCCAGCTGCGACATTTCAAAGTATGTGTCAGAGATCTCCGCTGCCTCCTCAATGTTCTGCCTTTGGTCGGGCGTCAGACGATCCCAAGTCTTCTTCGACATGAGCATGGGGGAGAAGCACGTGAGAATCGAAGGGCCACCGAAAGTGGCGAATTTCGCGTACTTATGCAGTCGCATGCTGATGAAATCCTCGTAGGGAATGGCTACGCCGTCCAGCGCTCCCATCTCCATGCGCATGGGGATTTCCTCCCAGGGTTCATCCCCAAGTTGCGCGCCGGCGGCTGCCAGCACGCTTTGCGCGAGGCCGCAGCTTTGGAGCTTGAGACCTTTCACCGATTCCGGAGCAGTAACTTCCTTGCCGGTCATGGCAAACCCGCCGCGCATCCACCACCATGTGACTATGCGAAGGCCATTGGCGGCAGCAATCTCCTGCAGCTTGGCATGCACGTCGGAGCCTTTGAGAGCGCGTGCCGTTGCCAAATTTGGAATGAGGCCAGGTAGCAAAGCGAGAGAGAACTCTGGAATCTTTTTCGCTCCAAAGACCAGTGGTACGACAGCAAGATCAAGCTTGCCGGACTGCAACTCTTCAAGCTGCTCGTCACGGCTCAAACCGAGCGAGAGCTGAGGGTACTACACCAGAAAGAGGTCTTCACGCGGGGGGCTGCTTGGCTAGACCTTCGCGGACAAACCGGCGCACCAATGCCACTATCGGAACTTCCGTGCGGTTGGATAACTTAAGAAGAGCCAAATCCTCCGAATCTGGATTGCCTACGTTAATCACGGAGAGATTAAGCGGGCCCTCTGTCACAAAGTTAGGGATATCGCGAAGCGTTGCTCTGATTGGGGGTAATTGCTCACCCCTGCGTCGGTGTGACTCACCAGTGAGGCATTGAGCGCGGCGGAGCGGTCTGATTCACCCTTGGGATGCCACCTGAGGAGTTGGATTCGCTCGACGCCAAAAGCCTGAAGGGGCTGGTGCTATCTCTGTTGGCGAAGATCGACGAGCTGTTCGAGCAGAACAAGGTGCTTCTGGAGCGCATTGCCGAGCTTGAGGGTCGCGGCGGCGGCAAGCCACCGAAGACGCCGAAGAACTCGTCACT
>Ga0075424_100006916_pt1 | contig 10960 bp, 9 predicted proteins | sample SoiMethybrSBSTD3_FD_75301 | JGI IMG/M metagenome (GOLD analysis project Ga0075424, IMG submission 75301) | Bulk soil microbial communities from a Populus tree surrounding site in Tennessee, USA - Soil MetaG P. TD hybrid SBSTD3 | ecosystem: Environmental > Terrestrial > Soil > Tree plantation...
TCCCACTTCTCCCAAAACCGGGGAGAAGTGGGGCACCCCTGTTCGACTTAGGACCCCGCGGGCGAGGGCGCCCGCTCCACACTACTGCTTCTGGTAAATTTCACGCCGCGGCTGAGGATCGCCTGCTTGTTTGAAGATACGAGTAAAACTCTTGCCGTCATCTGACATCGTGATGCGCGCGACATACACCATGCTTCCGTCATCGCCCGAGCCCTCAGCCACGAGCGTCGTGCCTTCCCAGTGGGCTTTGACGGTGGCGCCGTGGGAGTCGCGAGAGGGCTTGTCGTCGGTGGTCAACGATTCGTTTTCTTCAAAGTCCTGCCCGCCGGCAGTGCCTTTGACGGTATAGCTGAGCACCGGGTCTTTGTGGTTGACGTCAACTGTGAGCGCGGACACGCCGGAGCTGCCGGTGTCGGATTTTTCCGCATTCAGTTTCCAGGTACCGGTAAAGTTCGGGTGGGTTTGAGCCGACCCAACTGCGGCGAGCAGCAACAATGCCAGGGACAACTTTGCGATGATCTTCATATGTGGTCAGTACGCAGGAACATACGAAGTTGTTCCCGAGCATTTCTGATTGGCGAAGGCCAGAGGGCGAAAGAGCCGAAGAATTATGGACTGTGTTTTCCGGCGACGCGAGTAACTAGTGGCTGGTCGTGGGAGGCTCGAGGCCACGCAGCTGGAAAAACAACGTGGCAAACCCGAGCTTGGATTTCATCTGAACTGGCACGCGACGCGCGTCATCTGTCAGCCAGACTGTGATCTCTGCTTTGCCGGTCATTGGCCCGGCAACTGGTATGGCTTTGACACGAAGCGTCTGAAATTCGCCCATCGGGCCTTTGATCTTCTCGCCGGCCTCAACCTCGAGCTTCACGTCAGTGGTCTTGCCCCCGTCGTTGACGGGAAAAGTCTGTGAGAAGCCGACCCGCAGAGGCAGCGAGCGGGTGTAGAAGAAGCCGCTCACCACGTCAGACACGCAGGGCGGGATATCGAACTCGGCGTGTTTCTGCAGGCCGGTCTTGAGGTCCCTGTCGTCGACCTCGCTCTTGGCGCGGGGATAGTCGAAGTAAATTTTTCGGTCAAGACGCTTCGAGCCTTCCTCATTGTGTTTGAGTATTTGCTGGGTGCAGAACGAACCGGGATCGATATCGGCGTTGAAGGTGTCGTGGATGGGAAAAATCTTGTTAGCAATGCCAGCAGAATCGGCGGTCGAGGTCAGGTGCTGCTTCACGCCTGAGCGCTCCATCAAGATGGTCGCGGTGCCGGCATTGAACATATGCCATTGCACGGAGTAGGTCAGCTTCTCGCCGGTGGGAAAGCTGTAAGCGGCAGGCGGCGGCAGAATTTTCGAAATGTTGTTCTGGCCGATCGACGCCATCTGCACCTGGGACAAGGCGACACCACATGTGAGACTTGCGATCGAAACGTAAATAAACTTCATGGTCACTTGTGGAACCAGATCGCCTTCGCAATCAGTATCAGAACCACAAGCGCGGTGCCTAGAGCGGCATTGTACTCGCGGTGCTTCCAGTAAAGATGCCACGAAAACGAGTTTGCGCTGCTTACCGAAGGACGCAGCCGGGGGAACAGTCTGGGCACGTTACGCTGGTACTCGGGGAATTCGAGAAATTTCCAGCGAAGGAATTCTTCTTCGGATTTGATTACGGGAATGTAAATTGCCAAAAAAATTACAAATACCAGCAAGGCAATCCACCAGCTTCGTGAGGCTACGATGAAGCCGGCGGCCAGTACGAGTGATCCGAAATAGAGTGGGTTACGCGTGTAGGAGTAAGGGCCCGTCATGGTGAGCGCCTCATTCTTTCTGACGTGTCCGGAAGCCAGCATGCGAATCATCAGCCCAGGGGCCGCAACCAGGGTTCCAATCACAATTGAGAGTTTGGTAGGCTGCGCCAGCCAGAGATAGGCCGCTGCGGTAGCGAAGCCCAGTGGCACTCGAATGCGGCGCGCGATTTTGCTCCAGCTAGGCAGGAGATTCCTCCAGCAGACGGCGTGCGGCCGTGATGACCTCTTGCGGGGTGAGCTTAAGCAAGCCAGGATCGGGTGTGCTCGTATGCGAAAGTGACGTCTGACTTTCGTGATTTCGCAGCACGATGCTGCGAGTTCCGTAAGGTCCGTTGCGAGCGGGATCGGTCGGGCCGAAGATGGCGATAACCGGCACCTGTAATGCCGCTGCGAGATGCATGGGGCCGGTGTCTCCGCCGATGAACAGGCGAGCGCGCCGGGTAAGGGCGATGAGTTCGCCGAGTGAACATGAGATGGGGCGTGCCACGCCGTTGCTCGTACTCACGGCGGTACTCGCGAGTTGTTCTTCGCCGGGACCAAAGTTGACTAGGGGAGTGATGGCGAGTTTGGCCAGAGCCCGGGCGACTTCGCCATATCGCTCCGGCGGCCACTGCTTGGCGCCCCATCCTGCGCCGGGATTGAGTATCGCGACGCGCTCGCCGGGTGAAACAAGCTTCGCTGCTGACGTTTCAGCTTGATCGTCTTCCGGCAACATCGATGCACAGTTTGGAAGCGGCCGTTCGGCGACTGCTTCGGCTAACGAATGATTTTGGTCTACGATGTGTGTGCCTGCGACTTCTATATCGCGCGTATAGAAGATTCGTGCCGGCTGCTCGCGCGGGTTCTTCATGCCAACAATAGTTCTGGCCCTCGCCAAACGCGCCATCACGGCCGATTTCAGTGCGCCCTGAAAATCGACAGCGATTTCATAACGCTGGTCTCGGAGTTCGCGGCGAACATTCATTACTGCGTTCCGAGTGTCGGCGGAGAGCGGCGACTTGCGCCAGAGCTTCGTATCTACGGTGTGGACGAGGTCCACGAGCGGCCGAGAACGATCGCGCGGCCCCGATAGCGGAGCACCTTTCGCGCACAGCACTTCTGTCCATCGCTGCTCGACGACCCAGCCGATCTGCATTTCGGGAAAAGCGCTCCGTAGTGCCGCCACAGCCGGAATTGTGTGGATGACATCTCCCATCGAGCCAAGACGTACAACGAGCAGACTCTTCGGGGCCTCCGCATCGGCGTTCACGAGCGGCGCTTCTCGGAGCCGGTTGCGGATGATGTCAGTTGCAGAATGATCCTTGGGATCGCCGACGATCGCAACGCGCCCGCCGCACTCGATGACTGTGTCGCGCTCGGGGACGCTGTCGGCAGTGTAGTCGGTGCCTTTAGCGTGAATGTCAGGCCGAATTTCTCGGATGAGGGCGCGAACATCAGGCTCGGAGAAGACCACAACTGCATCAACGTCGGACAGAGCAGCTAGAATCTCCGCGCGTTCTTCGGCCGACATAACGGGGCGGCCTTCGCCTTTGAGGGTCCGAACGGATTCGTCGGTGTTGATGCCGACGACCAATTTTCCACCCAGCTGCTTGGCCGCGTGAAGATATCGCACGTGCCCGACGTGCAGCAGATCGAAGCAGCCATTGGCGAGCGTGATCTTGTCGCCGGCGGCGCGCCAATCTGCAACCCGGCGCCTCAAGCCTTCGCGATCGAGAATCTTGATTGAGTTCAATATACTTTGCGTCCTTTGCGAGACCTTTGCGACCTTTGCGGTCAAAACCGCAGAGTGCGCGGAGAAAAACCGCGAGGCCACAGAAAAACTCGAGGACGAGCGAATACATTTGCGGCGACGCCTGACGCCTAAAATCTAGTGCGCTCTCGTCTGCGGCGGAGCGCTGTGGATTGCATCCAGCAACTCCTGCTGAGAAACCGTCGCAGTCCCTCGCTTCATCACTACAATTCCTCCGGCGTAATTCGCAAGATGCGCAGCCTCTTCGGCGGTCGCACCCGCCGCAAGCGCAGCCGTGAACGTTGCGATCACCGTGTCTCCGGCGCCGGTCACATCTGTAACCTGGTCGCTGCCGAAAATGGGAATGTCCACCGGCTTGTGCTTTCCTGAGAATGCGACGATCCCGTCACGGCCGCGCGTGACAATCAGCGATTGCAGCTTCATGCGCGAGAGGACTTGCGCGCCTGCGGAAGACAGGTCGTCCCAGTCACGAATGCGTACGCCAACGGCTTCCTCCACCTCTGGCTCGTTGGGCGTGGCGGCTGTAACTCCGGAGAATTTGAGCAAGCGATGGCGTGAGTCGAGGACGATAGGGATAGTCGTCTTGTCTCTCGCCGCATTCAGAATCTCGGGACTAGCCGCGCCATAGCCATAATCTGAAACCAGCAGGGCGTCGGACGCGCGCATGTACTGTTTTGCCGCCAGAGCGAGTTCGCGACGGTCATGATGGTCGAGGTCTGCTTCCGGTTCGCGATCGAGCCTCACCACTTGCTGTCTCCATGTATGCGGAAGGCCCGCGAGGATGCGAGTCTTGGTCACCGTCGTGTAGTTCTTGTCGCGGATGATGCCGGTGACCGGAATTCGTTTGTGGCGAAACGCTCGAAGCAGCAACCGCCCAGGCTCGTCGTTGCCCACAATCCCGACCGGCAGGACGTTCACACCGAGATCGGCGAGATTGTTCACCGCATTGGCGCCGCCACCGGGAACGACGTTTCGTTCGCGATGGCGAAGGATGAGCACGGGAGCCTCGCGAGAGACGCGCGAGATTTCCCCGAATACGAATTCGTCTGCGACCATATCGCCGAGCACGGTGACGGTGACGCGCGGCAAGCCCTGGACGATCCTGATCAGGCGCTCGCTTTCTCTGGGAAGCTTGCTCATTCAGTAAAATTCTCTCACGCGGACGGCTTGCGCTCGCGAATCACGCGCAGCATGGTATCCAGGGCGTCAGCCGCATGGAGTAGTTCCATGCGGACGCGGGCGATGGCAACGTTGCCCAGTTTTTCGATTTGGGCGCCTAAATTGATCTTGTCTTTTTCGGTTGTAACGAAGCTGGTGGCGTGGTTTTCGTTTCGCGTTGCAATCAGTTCGTCGATATCGGGCGAAGTGTAGGCATGGTGGTCACGGTAGAACTTGCTCGCTACCGGCTTGACGCCAGCGGCGCGAAGCTCGTCGAGAAAGCGATGTGGACGCGCTATCCCACAGAATGCTACCGGACGTTCGGGAGCATTCGAGACTTCTACACTTCGATTCACCCGCCAGATCAGCCGCCCCGTTGGCGCGGTGAAATCCAGCCTGCCCGGAATCGCGATGGCATCGGCACGTGCCAAAGACGTGAGTGGCTCACGCAGGCGGCCCGTGGGCAGCGGCTGGTCGTGAAGGTCGTCAGGCGTCAGCAGGATGATGTCGAAGTCGCGAGCAAGCGAACGGTGCTGGAAGCCGTCGTCGAGGATGTGCATCCGCGGTCCGAACTTTTTCTGTGCATAGAGGCCGGCCTCATAGCGACTCTCTCCGACAACTACCGGGCAGCCCAGCCGCCTGGTAATGAGCAAAGGTTCGTCTCCAAATTGGTCCGACGATCCGGAAGGATCGACTTCCAGAACTCCGCGCGTTTTACGTCCATAGCCGCGTGAGAGAACGTCGAAGTGGATGCCGCGCTGTTTCAGCAACTCACCCATGAGAATTACAAAGGGAGTCTTGCCGGAACCTCCAACCGATAGATTGCCGATGCTCACTACCGGACCGTGCAGCGTCCGCGATTTGAGCACGCCAGAATCGTAGAGACGATTCTTAACACCGACGCCCGCTGTATAGATCGCGCTGAGCGGATTCACGCTGTGTGCCCCTCCCGCTCGCGTGCCGGAAGCAAGGCTTTCAGCCTATCGAGCGTACGCGCAGTCGCTCCCTGCTGCGATCGCAGCGTATCACGCGCACGAAGGCCGAGGGCATGTCGGTCTTCATCGCTCTTCAGCAAACTTGTGACAGTGCTCGCCAGATCCTTCGATTCACTTACGCGAACGGCATCGTTCGCGCGGAACAAGCTTATGATTTCGCGGAAATTCTCGGTATGTGGCCCGACAACAATAGGCACTCCATGTTGCGCAGGCTCGAGAATATTGTGGCCGCCGGCGGGCACAAAGCTCCCGCCGACAATCGCGAGATCCGCCAGCGCATATAGGTTAGCCAACTCGCCAATCGAATCAATCAGCAGCACTTTTCCATTCAGTGACGAGCCGCTCCATTGCGTCCGAAGGGCGAATTTCATTCCCGATTCCTGCAGTAATGCCGCTACCTGGTTAAACCGTTCCGGATGGCGCGGAGCGAGAAGCATCACAGCGCCGGGAAACTGATCCAGCACCTGTTTGAAAACATCGAGAAGGACCGCTTCTTCGCCGTTCAGGGTGCTCCCGCAAACCAGCACCGGAGCGGATTCAGATTGCGTCAGCGCAGACTTCAGCTCCCCCAGGATCGCCGGCGCAGGAGGCAATGCGAAATCGAACTTGAGATTGCCGCCGACAGAGACGCGGTCCTCAACTGCGCCAATCGCGATAAGGCGGCTTGCATCCTCAGCGCCTTGCGCAAGAAACGCTGCGACATTGTTCAGCACAGGACGAAGCAAGCGGCTCCAGCGGCGATATCCTGGAAAAGATCGGTCAGAAATTCGCGCATTTACCACGACCGTATTCGCGCCGGACTGCTTCGCGGTCCTTAGCAAATTTGGCCAGAACTCGGTTTCAGCAACCACGACCAGCTCCGGCCGGATCGCGGCGAAGTACCTTCGCATGATGAAAGCAAAGTCCAGCGGGAAGTAGAAGATGTTTTCCGCCCCAAACCGCGTGCGAGCGAGTTCCTGTCCCGCATCGGTTGTGGTTGAAATGAGAATGCGATGCCGAGGAAATTCGATTCGAAGGTTGCGAACCAGTTCACCGACCGCGAGCACTTCGCCCACGGAAACGGCGTGGATCCAAATCGATGACGCGCCGGGATTTCGCATTGATTGGGGAACTTTGCCGAGGCGTTGCAACAGTCCCTTTCGGTACTTGCCGTGACGAATCATCTCCAACAGCCAAAAAGGAGTCGCCACCATGAGCCCGAGGGCCAGCAGCGCGCTGTAGATCAGGTACATTCGGGAAGAGACATTCTAAACTTGCCCGAAAACTGGCCACGGATTTATCGAAAAGCACTCAGCATTCGGCACTCAGCCTTCAGCCACGAAGCCGCGAAATGATTCGGATTCGCTGAATGCTCTGCCGATTGGGCGCATCTTATAATGCATTGGCTGTGAATCTCAGGAAGCTTCTAATCGGAATCGTCGTTCTTTTGCCGCTGGCATACCTTGCAGGCAAAGACTTTTCTCTGCCGCGGACGAAGCCTGCCTTCAGCTATCCCGCGCACGATCATCATGGAGACGAAAACGTCACGGTCGCGATCGATCCTTACGAGACCGCGGCTAAGGCCAGTATCTTCAATGCGCATTACTCGGAAAACGAGCTTCTGCCGGTTTTCGTTGTCATCACAAACGACTCGGACCAACCGGTCCAGCTTTCTGAGATAAAAGCGGAGCTTGTGACCTCGGACCGCACCAAGCGCAGCCCCCTGAGCGAAGAAGACATTTTCCGGCGGCTTTCGCATCCTAAAGCTTCGGGAACGCGATACCCGGTGCCGTTTCCGACAAAGAAGGCTAAAGGCGGAGTGGATTCGAAGACCCGTGATGAAGTTGAGAGCGCGCTGTTCCGGGCTCGAGCTGTTGAGCCGAAAAGCACACAGGCGGGCTTCATGTTCTTTGATATTTCCGACCTTTCCAGCCCTCTTCCCGGAGCGAATTTCTATTTGACCGGAGTCAGGAATTCTTCAGGCCATGATTTGATGTATTTCGAGATCTCGCTGGACAAGTACCTGGACTCAGCGAAACCACAATAATTCGAAAATCTGGGGCACCCGTCCTCGGCTACCCAGGCGAGCCCTGCTCGCCCTTCTTAGGCACAAACGCTGGGACAGCTGTCCCTCCTGGTCTTGGCCATATAATCAAGAAATCATGAAGGAAGTTGCTCACGCCGCCTGTCCGCATGATTGTCCAGATGCTTGCGGCGTGTTGATCACGGTTGACGGCGGTAAGGCGGTCAAAATCCAAGGCGATCCGGCACATCCGGTTACGCGCGGGTTTTTGTGCGCCAAGGTGGCGAAGTATCTGGACCGGGTGTATTCGCCGGAGCGGGTGCTGTATCCCGTGCGAAGGGTGGGGCCCAAAGGCCCAAACCATGTAGCTTCAATATTGTCGTCCCACCCCGGCTCGGACAGGAGTGTCCGAGCCACACAGGCTGCGCCGACGCCAGCATTTAAACCCATCTCCTGGGACGAGGCTTTCGATGAAATCGCGTCACGACTGAAGGCAATCGCGGCTGACTTCGGCAGCGAAAGTATTCTTCCTTACTCGTATGGCGGCACGCTGGGGAAGCTGAATGGCGCGTCCATGGACCGGCGCTTCTTTCATCGGCTCGGCGCGTCACAGCTGGCGCGCAATATTTGCTCAGAGGCGGGAGGCGAAGGCATCAAGTCGGTTTACGGCGTGAAGCTTGGGACGGAACCTGAACAGTTTCGCCATTCCAAATACATCATTGCCTGGGCGGCGAACATCCACGGCAACAACGTGCATTTGTGGCCGTTCATTGAGGAAGCGCGCCGCGATGGCGCGAAGCTGGTTGTCATCGATCCGTATCTAACGCGGACCGCGGCGTGTGCTGATTGGCATATTCCCATCAATCCTGGAACGGACGTTGCGCTTGCGCTCGGGATGATGCACGTCATCATCAACGAAAGTCTTCACGACGCGGATTACGTTGCGAAGCACACGGAAGGATTCGATCAGCTACGCGCGAGGGTCCAGGAATATACGCCGGAGAAGGTAGCTGCCTGGACCGGGATGTCGGCGGGGGACGTGCGGAAACTCGCGCACCAATACGCGACGGTCCGGCCCGCCGTTATACGCATGAATTATGGGATTCAGCGCTCGCAAAATGGTGGCATGGCTTCGCGGGCGGTCGCGATGCTTCCCTGCATTACCGGATCGTGGAAGGAAGTAGGCGGCGGGTTTCAGCTTTCGACCAGTGGTGCATACCGATTGAACGAGGATGCGCTGGAGCGGCCTGATCTGATGCAGAAATCATTGGGTAGGCCGGCCCGCGTCATCAACATGGTGGAGCTCGGTAAAGCCTTGAACGAAGTGAACGATCCACCAGTGAAGGCGCTGTTCGTCTATAACTCGAACCCCGCCGCGGTTTGCCCCAATCACAATGCGGTCGTTCGCGGGCTGTTGCGGCCTGACCTGTTCACGGTTGTGCATGAGCAGTTCTTCACCGATACGACTGACTATGCCGACATGGTGCTGCCAGCGACGACGTTTTTCGAGCACAAGGAATTGCAGACGGCGTACGGGCATTACTACTTGCAGGTTTCGAATCAGGCCATCGAGCCGCTGGGAGAGTGCAAGTCGAATGTGGATTTGTTTCGTGAGCTTGCACAGCGCATGGGATTTGAAGACGAATGCTTCAATGAATCGGTCGAAGACATGATGGAGCAGGCGTTGGAGTCGGAAAATCCGTGGCTAGAGGGGATCACACGGGAGCGTCTCGAAGGGGAAGGGCATATTCGCCTGAATTTCCAGGCGAATTTGGAGGGTGGCCCGGCAAAAACAGGTTCCTCGACTCCGTCGCTTGATTCGCCGGGCGAATCAAGCCACTCCGCTCGGAATGACATTGCCAATGGCGGTTTCTTCCTGCCCTTTGCTCATGGCAACTTCCGGACGCCGAGCGGGAAGGCACTGCTTTACAACCAAGAACTCAAGAAGCAGGGCCTTGATCCGGTAGCTGAGTTCGTGCCGCCGGATGAGTCCCGCCACACGGCTAATGCGAAGGCGTTTCCGCTGGAGCTGCTAGCGCGGAAAGCTGATAACTTTTTGAACTCGACGTTCACGAACCAGTCGAGCCTTCGGTCCATGGAGGAAGTCGGCTTGCTGGAGATGAGCGTGAAGGACGCCGAGCCGCGGGGAATTCGCGATGGCGACCCAGTGCGCGTTTTCAACGAGAGAGGCGAAATTCAGCTCAAGGCAAGAGTGGACGGCAGGGTTTCAGCCGGAGTGGTTGCCGCCAAGCTGAACTGGGCAAAACTTACACCCGGCAACCGCAACATCAACGTGCTCACCTCCGAAAAACTCACCGACATAGGCAACTCTGCCACGTTTTATTCCGTCTTGGTTGAAGTAGAGCTTTTTCAGCGCGCCTGACTCCGACAACCACAGAGGGCACAGAGTTACACAGAGAAACGCCACAGAGGCCACGAGGGCACACTCTATCGCTGTGTTTTTCCTCCGTGAAACTCTGTGTCCTCTGTGGTTAAGGTCTTAGCTTGAAGGCGAAAAGCGGCGCGTTTTGGACGCTCTTCGCAACTCTACCGTATAATTGCGGTTTTCCATTACTCCAGCTGATTGAGGTAGTGACGATTCCTTTCGTTGATCAGGATAGCCCTGTATTTGTGTGGGGCGGCAGACATGGGCGTCCGGCAAGCTTCCTCGCCGTGCTTGCATCTTTATCATTCCGAAAGGCTTTAATTAGACTTGCATTGTTCGCCGTCCCGGTTCTCGGAGCCTTCCAGTCCCGGCTGCTGGCACAACAGCAGCAGCCCGATGCCATCAGCTCGATCGAGATCCACGGGAATCGAACCGTGCCAGCCGAGACCATTCGCGCCCATATCTTTACTCGCCCCGGCGACCTTTACGACCAGAACGCAATCGAACGCGACTTTAACTCGCTTTGGAACACCAACTATTTCGAGGACATTCGCTTCGAGCGCGAGGCGACTTCCAAAGGCTGGATCCTGCACGTTTATGTGAAGGAACGGCCGCGGATTAAAGACATCAGCTACGTGGGAATCAATGCGATTTCCAAGAGCGACATTCTTGACCGCTTTAAAGAAGCTAAAGTTGGCCTCTCGCCCCAGTCGCAATACGATCCCACCAAGATCAAGCACGCTGAAGTCGTCATAAAGGGGCTTCTGTCTGAACACGGGCACCAGTTCGCGACCATCCGCACCGAGATTCGACCGATTCCGCCGGCCTCGGTTGGAGTTACGTTCGTTGTCCGCGAAGGGCCGAAGGTA
>Ga0075424_100006917_pt1 | contig 10956 bp, 5 predicted proteins | sample SoiMethybrSBSTD3_FD_75301 | JGI IMG/M metagenome (GOLD analysis project Ga0075424, IMG submission 75301) | Bulk soil microbial communities from a Populus tree surrounding site in Tennessee, USA - Soil MetaG P. TD hybrid SBSTD3 | ecosystem: Environmental > Terrestrial > Soil > Tree plantation...
AGCTCCTCGAGGAACGTCGTGCGATCGTCGGGCGCCATCGCGTTCAGCAGCGAGGCGGCTTCTTCCGACGCCATCGCCTTCAGGAGCGTGTTCTGCTGCTCGAGTGACAGGTACGCGAACGTGTCGGCGGCGTTCTTTCGCGGCAGGATCCGGAAGACGAGGACCTGCTCCTCGAGCGAGAGATCGCTGAGGACGGCGGCGAGGTCGCTGGGCGCGCGGTTCCGCAGCGCGTCGCGCAACCGGCCGAAGTCGCGTTCGCGAATCATCCCGGCGATTTCGTCCGCCGGGCGCGCGGTGTCCCGCAGGATCTGCAGGACCTCGTCGCGGTTGGGGCCGTTCAGGTCTTGTTCCATATGCATCAGGGCTGCGCGCACCACATCGCGGTGGTGCACGCGCGGGCCGACGGCTCGGACCACGTCGAGCCAGAGTCGATGGATCTGTTCGAAATCTTCAGGCCGGAGCGCCGGCGCGTGGGCGCCGAGGTGATACGCCGTGGCGCCGCCGCGCGGGTGATGAACGACGAGCCGCATGTCGATCGCCGACGGCTTCTCGGCGCGCTCCCAGGCTTCGCCGAGCAGCCGCGCCTGGTCGTCGGCCGACAGCGTCTCGGATTCGCCGACGTGAATTTCCGACGAGCGAAGCCTGAGCGCGGTATCGACGAGCGAATCGAAGACGTTGACGCCCGGGACGATCATCAGCCGCACGACGCGTCCCTCGCGCTCGGCCGCCGCGATCACCGCCGAGAGGAGGCGGCGCTCCTCGTCGGTCACCTGAGGATCGATCGCCGGATCCTCCGGCACGTCGACGCCGACGAGCCGGACCGTCACCGCGACGACGTCGCGATCGCCGGCGGCGCGAAACGCAGCCGTCAGGTGCGTCAGCGTGTGCGGCTTGCGGACGGGAACCAGGAAATTTCCCGGGCGCGCCTGCACCTGCCTGAGGTTCACATCGTCGGCGGGCAGCAGCTGGAATGGATCGGATGCGGCTGCGGTCGCCCCGCCTCGCCGTGCCGATGCGGTCCGCGCCGACATCGACAGCATCGCGGTCAGCGTCGCGATCAGCCCCGCTGCGGCCAGCGACGGCGGATCGAGCACGAGCAGCAGGCCGATCGCCGGGATGGCCAGGAGCACGACGATGCCGATCAATCCGATCGGCCACATGGCGCCGCGGATTTTCACGTTCAGCGGAACCTGGAACGCGCGCGGTTCGCGGCGCAGGAATCGGTACCGGACGAGCGCGGTGACTTTCAGCACGGCGCTCACGACCACGCCGAACGCATACACCCGCGCGAGCCATGCGACGTCTCCGCCGGCGAGCAACACGATGCCGAGCTGCGCGAACGCGACAGCGTCGATGATCCGGAATGTCGTGCCGAATCGCGGATGCGGAGTCCGCCAGTGATCGGGGAGGGTTCCGTCGTCGACCAGACGCGTCAGAACGCCGTGCGCCGCAGTGGAGGTCGATCGTACCGTGGCCGTGAGGAAGACGCAGGCGGCCGCCACGACAGCGGCGAGGAATCCGAACCGGGCCCACCCGGGCAGCGCAAGATGCCGCGCCATGTCGGCCAGGGGAGCGAACCGCGACGACCCGAGCTCCGAAGGGGGAATCAGAACGACCCCGAGGAACGTCAGCGCCGCGGTGATAGCGAGCGCGTACGCGGACACCAGATGCGTGACGCGCCGCAGGTTTCGAATTCGCGGCTGCTCGAGGTCGAGGGCAGCGATCCCGAGCGCTGCGACGCCGCCGAGCGCGGGCAGCGCGAAGCCGAACGCGGCGATCAGCATGAGCGCCCGGAACGGCGGCGTTCGCCAGCCTGCCATGGTCTCGAGGCGCCACGGCAGCGTTGCGGCGATCACGTCGCCTGCCGACGCGACGCGGAAGACGGATATCGTGGCGACGACCACGAACACGGCGAGCCCCGCCACGGCTCCGCCAATCAGCCGGGCGACCGTGCGGTCCTGCAGCGCTCGATGCTGCCGTTCCAGCCACCACAACAGCGCAATCACGTTCGCCGCGATGATGAGCGGCGCGGTGTCGCTCGAAAGCGTTTCGATCGTCGTTCCCGCGATCGACCGGCTCAACGTGATCGCATAGTGGCCGACGAGCACTGCGGCCAGCACGCCGAGCACGAGGCGATCGACGAGAAGCCCCGCCGCAGCGGTCCATGCGGCGACGGGACCCAGCGTCTCGCGGACGCTGCCATACAGGCCGCCGCGGACGAACAGCGCGCGCGCCTCCACGTCCGCCGCGCGCACCATCATGCTCAGCGCGACGACGGCAAGCACGAACCATGGCGCTTGCGCTCCAAGGACCGCCCACGTGACGCCGCCGACGAAAAACGCTCCGGGGCCGAGCTCGGTCAGCGCACGGGCAGCCGCTCGCCACACCGAGACGTACGAGACGATGGCTCTCGATGTGAGGACAACCCGGATGCGGTCGGACGCGGGGAGTTTGGGTATGCTAGGCCCTCAGCTTGTGGCTATTCTGCCACCGAGGCGCCCACTCATGAACCGAGACGAACTCCGGGCTGTTCAACAGCCACTCAAGGAGCAATATAAGTCCACGCCGGCGGCCGCGTCGATCACGTTGCGGGCCAGCGGCGCAATCGGGGACCACGTGACGTGCAATGTCGAGACGGGACGCGCTCTCGTTCAGGCCGGTCTGCATCCTGCGACGGGGGGCACCGGCGCGGCGGCATGTTCCGGGGACATGCTCCTGCAGGCGCTGGTTGCCTGCGCGGGTGTAACGCTCTCGGCGGTGGCGACGTCGATCGGCGTCCCGTTGCGGGACGCCAGGCTGCGGGCCGAAGGGGATCTGGACTTCCGGGGAACGCTCGGCGTGGCGAAGGATGCCGCCGTCGGGTTCCAGCGGATTCGCCTGTTCATCGATCTCGACACCGACGCCTCAGAGGCAGAGCAGAAGAAGCTGGTAGAACTGACCGAGCGCTACTGCGTCGTCTACCAGACGCTCGCGCGCAGCCCGGAAGTTGTCATGACCCTATCTTCTGCGCGCTGACACGAGCAGCAGCGCGACCCCGCCGGCGATCGCCGCGACGCCGAGCACCGGCGGCAGCGGGATCGTCTTCTGTTCCTTCGTCGTCGCCTCGATCGGCCCGATGTCGAGCACCTTCTTTTCCTTCGTATAGCTGATCCCGCCATACGCGAGCGCGATGACGCCGACAACGATCAAGACAATGGCTGCTAGCTTCATGGCGCAATCGTATCGCCAAACCGCAAATCCCCAATCCCCAATCGCAAATCCCGATCCGTAATCGCTCGATTCAGTGAATCCGAGATCCGAGATTGGTCAAGATCGAGGATTGCGGATTGGGGATGAGGGATTCCGGATGGGGGATTCCGGATGGGGGATTGGGGATTGCGTTTCAGGGACTCGTCACCTTTCTGAGAGTACGCACTACACGCCCCGTCGTTCCATCCTCCAGCCGGATGATGCCGCGGACGACGTAGTCGCCGGGCGTGAGCGCGCCGAGCGGCACGGTACCGGCCGCGACGACGCGCGTTTGGTCCGCTCGGGTCAGCGCGAGCGGCACAGTAGCGATAGCGGGACCGTCGAGATCTCGCGAGACCTCGAGGGTGGCGGACAGCCGCTGCCCCGCCGTCCCTCCGTAGATGTCAAACGACGCCCGCGCCGTCGGTTCGGAGCCGAAGGCCAGCTGCAGCGACGTGACCCCGCCGCGCGAGGCGCTGAGCAGCAACGAACCGAGCGACAGTCCGCCGACCTGCGCGAGGCCGACGTCGATGTCCGCTTCGGCGGCGCCCGCGCGGCCGCCGACGTCGATCGCGACGGCGCGCACGCGGTAGCTGCCCGGCGGAGCGGTCATCGCGCCCACGAGCGGGCGTTCAGCGGGATCTGTCGCGTTCCAGCGCGCGGCTACGGCACCGGCGCCGTCGATGAGAATCGCGCCCGCGGACTCGATGGTGACGGACGGATCCTCTGGCTCAAGCAGGACGCCGACGCGCAGCTTGCCGTCCGGATCGCGGACCGTGAAGCCGCCGACACGCAGGCGGACATCGGTGACGACGTCCGGCGAGGCGAGGATCGCATTGACGGTGAAACGCGTCGCTCCCGCGCGGTCTGATTCCGCGAACACGATCTCGGGACGTGCGCGCACGCTGACGCCGCGGCGTGAGACGCGCACGCTGAGCGAGCGGCTCCGGCCGAAGACTTCGCCGCGGACGGGCTCGAGCTCCGCGACGTAATACCCTGAGCTCTCCTTCGCGACCCGAAGCAGCGAGCTCGTGCCGGTCGCGTCCAGCATGAGCCGCGTCCCTCCGGTGACGCCCGCGATGTGCTCGATGCCTTCGAGCGGGTTGTCGGATCCGATGTCGCCGACGCCGCCGGGGCTCGGGCGCGGCAGCGAGCTGCCCAGGCCCACGTCGGCGGGCTGCATCACATACACGTTCGCGCGCGCGGCGCTGGCGGCCGCGGCGACGTTGCGGAACTGATCGACGAGCAGCTCGCACATCCCCGGCAGGATTCCCAGCGGCGCATCGCGCCGCGGGGCCGCGAGACCTCCCGTGAAGAGAACCAGCGTTTGCGGCGACGCCTGCGCGCCCTGGCCGCGCAGCAGCCCTTCGAGCGACTCGAGGAAGCGCCGTGTGCGGCAGGCGAGATCCGATCCCGTCTCGCTGCGCGATCGTTGACCGGTCACGCGGCGAGCTGCCAGCCGGATCCGCGCCGGGTCAGACGTGAACGGCACAATCACGCCGCCAAACGGCAGCGCGGCAACCATCACCCGATCCGCTGGCGTGAGCGACGGCAGCAGCCCGTCTATCGCGTCCCTGAACAGATGTTCACGTCCGGCGACGAAGGACTCCTGATCGATGACGAGCGCGAAGCGGCGCCCGGCCGCGACGTCGTCGTTCGTGCCGAACGGCGGAGGTACGCGCGGCGGTGCAGCACCGGATGCGGCGGTAGACATGCGCCGAAGCGTCCGTACTGTCCGGGCCTTGTCGCCGACGCGGATTTCTACTTCTGACGATTGCAGATTGGAGACCGGAGAACCGTCGGCGTCGAGCGCGACGAAGTCGACAGTCGGCCCGGCCGAACGCTCGCTCGGGATTTGCGCAGGCGTCGTCGCGAGCACGATTGCGGCGACGATGGAGAGCGAAGCGCGCATGTCGGATGCATATAGGCGGGGTCTAAAGACCCCGCCCCACCAGCGAGCCATCGGGGAGGCTGAAACCCTGCCCCGCAGTGAGCCGTAGGGCGGGGTCTTTAGACCCCGCCGCCAGTTACCAGTTCAATCTGAGCATCAGTTGTCCGATTCGGCCGCCCGGATCGTACGTGTTGCTCGCATCCGTGTAGGCTGACGTTGTGCGGAAGATCGTCGCGGACGTTCCGGCCGCGCTGGTGGTTCCGGCGGCGCCAGCCGGGTTGAAGTTCGGGTTGTCGAACAGGTTCAGCAGATCGAACCGCACTTCGACGTTCCTCGAGCCGCCGATGCCGACGCGCTTGGCCACGCCGAAGTCGTATCGCTGGAACCACGGCGAGAGCAGCAGCACGCTGCGCGGCGCGCAGTCGCCGCTCCTCACCTGAATACACGTCGAGGAGTTCGCGGGCGCGATATAGCGTCCTTCCGGCGCGCCCAGGCTCGTCGAGTATCCATTGACCGTCGTGTTGCTCGTGCTGAATGCCCGGCGCGTGTTCAGGATGATGTCGTCGGGCAGCATCGTCACTTCATCGATGCCCGTCGACGGATTCGGGTTGCGATAGAACTTGTAGACCTTCTGCAGATCCTTGACGGACATCCCGACGAGCCGCACATTGCCGAGATCCTGCACGGTATTCTGGATGCGGCCGACGCCGGTGATGCTCCAGCCACCAGCCAGCGCATCGGCAAAATGGCCCATATCGCCGCCGAACCGCTGGCCGCGGCCGAACGGCAGCGACCAGTCCGCCTGGAACTTGATCGCGTGGCGGACCGTCGGATTGCCGGTCACCGGGATCTTCGTCCACGCACGGCCGAAGCTGAAGCCCTCGAACTGCGAGCCCCACTCGAACGCATACTGGTAGTTCACATTCGCCGAGAAGCCTTTCGACAGACGCCGCCGGAGCTCGAGCTGCAGCGCGCTGTACTTGCTGAACGCGCCGCTGTCGGTCACGTTCGCGCTGGCGACGTCGGGATTGAGCATGAAGAAGTTCGCAGGGTAGCCGAGCGCCTGCGCCTGGTTCCGGCGCGTCAGGTTACCGTCCAGATCTACCGCCGCCGCGTTGGGATTGGGGTTCGGTGCGGCGAGCCGGCCCGCGATCGTCGAGTTCGCCCACGTCGTCGAGACGTTGGAGTAGGCGGCCGGGTTGCCGGCATCCCTGCTGCCATTGAGGTACGCGAGGTAGATGGGCAGCGGGTTCGTGCCCGTGCCGGCACCGAAATACGCGAAGGAGCCGACCCGGTTCGATGCGCCCGACGCGTTGTTCGACTGCAGGTTCGCCATCGCCAGCTTGAACTCGTCGAGGAACTTGTTCGCGACGAGGTTCTCGCCCCGCAGCGTCGTGCAGACGCTGTTGCTGCTCGTGGCGCAGTTGTAGTTGATCGACGACCATTCGTTGTCGCCGCGGTTGCCGATGTACCGGATCTCGACGGCCATGTCGCGCGAGAGCGACCGCGCAAAAGCGATCGTCCAGGTGCGCACGCGTCCGATCTTGATGTCCGGGGCGAAGGCGTTGAGACTGTCGGCGCGGTTCGCACCGACGGCGATCGGGTATTTCGGATCCTCGTTGAACGATGACGGGAACAGACGGCTGCTCTGCGAAATCAGAACCGGCCACGATTCGCCAGGCGGCACGAGCGTCGGCGTCCCCGTGCTCGCGTCGCGCCTGAGCGACACCGATGCTCCACGGTTTCCACCGTAGAGATCGGTGAACCGGGTGAGCCCCTGGCGATCGTACGCTTCGGAGTATCCCGCGCGCACCGTCGCCTGATCGGGATCGCCGAGGATATGGCGCATGAACCCCGACTGCACGTTCGGCCTCCACGCGGCGCTCACGGACGGCGCGACGTTGTTCAGGTCCATCTTGTAGCCTTCGGAGCCCTTCTCGAACTGGATGTACTGCGGGACGACGCCGCCCAACGAACCGGGTGAATTGAATTTGCACCGGCTGTACACGCCGCCGTCGCCGAGGCCGGAGCGGCCGCAGATGCTATCCATCGTCACCGACGACATGACGCTGGAGAACGGCGCGAACGGCGTCTGGATGTCATAACGGAGGCCGCCCGTCAGCGTGAGAGTCGGCTTCACTCTCCACGTGTCCTGCGCGTACATGCCGAAGACCTTGTAGCCTCCCTCGAGGGTGCTCGGCCCGAGCGGTTCGTACTTGCCCGTGCCCCCCTGGAGGACAGCCGAACCGGTGATGGCGGAGACCCGGCCCGTCAACCAGGCGTAGGTGTCGCGCGCAGCACTCAGCTGCGCACTGGACGCTCCCGGGAAGTTGGCCGTCGTGAACATCCCGGCCGCCGGATCGAAGTCGGTGTTGAAGCCGACGGTGATACCGGTGACCATCGTCTGACCCGAAGACGACGCGTTCGAGATGAGCAGGTTGCCGCCCGCCTGAATGTTGTGCGCGCCGCGGTTCCACGTCACCGAGTCTTCCACGCTGTAGGTCGGCGCTTTACGCCAGCTCGGGCTGTTGGACGTGAACCAGTTGGTCGTGTCGGTCGGCGTCGTGATCGCGTAGCCGCCGGTATCGGCGAACGTCGTGGGATCGTTGCGCGACGAGACGCTCGACGGATACCCGAAATTGGACCCGCTCGCGTACGCGGTCAACCCGCCGCGCAGCTCGTTGACGATGTTCTTCGTGAACGTCGAGCGCAGCGCCATCGATGCCAGCGGCCGTGTGGACTTGAAGTCCCTCTGGTTTGGCGCGCCGGGGAAACGCGGGTCGGCATTGTTCAAGTAGTCGGGCGTCCGTTTGGCAACGATCTGCGACCACGATCCCATCAATCTGTGCTTGTCCCCGAGGTTGTAGTCGATCCGCACAGTCGGTTGGTACTCGAGCAGCGCAGACGGGCTCTGCCAGACGTAATTGTCATACAGAGGATCGCTCTGGGCGCTGCGCGTGCCGGTCGTCTTCGTGGCGGCATCGATCATCCCGAGCATCTTCATCATCAGCGGATCGGTCGCGGAGATCTGCCCGTTGGCGGCCGCCAGCTGGAGAAGGTTGACCTCGCGGACTTCGGTGCCGAACTGATACCGGAACCACCCGCTGGAGACGCGCGGATTGAAGACGGTGCGGGTGCGCGTGAAGCTGTTCGGGAAACGGATTTGCTCGAAATGGCCGAAGAAGAACGCCTTGTTGTGGCCGTCGAACAGGCCGGGGACTACGATCGGGCCGCCTAAGCGCGCACCGAACTGGTTCAATTTGACCTGATTCTTTCCCTGATGGTTGATCTCGTTGAAGACGTAGTTCGTGTTGAAGTTCGGGTTCCGGTAGTACTCGTACGCGCTGCCGGTATAGCGGTTGCCGCCCGAGCGTGTCTGGAACGCCATCGTCACGGCGCCCGCGCCGCCGCCCACCTGCGCGCCCGCGGCTGACAGCGTGACCGCCACCGCTTCCACGGCATCCTGCCGCGGCGTGACGGAGGCGAAGAAGCTGTCGGTGTTGCGGAGGAAGTTGTCGTTGTTGCTCACGCCGTCGAGCGTGATGCTGAGGAAGCTCTCGGGCAGGCCGTTGATCGTCGAGTCGCGGTTGGTACCGGTCGTGTTGATGCCCGGCAGGAACGCGACCGCGTTCAGCGCGTTGCGGGTCGGCGTCGGCATGCGCAGGAGCTGATCCGAATTCAACGTCGCGGCGACCGTTCCGTTCTGACTGTTCACCAGCTCGGAGCTGCTCGTCACGATAACCGTCTCTTCGAGCTGTCCGATCTCGAGCGTCAGCGGGATCGAGACCGGTTGACCGGGCGCGACCTGAATGCTCTTCGCCGTCGCGGTCTTGAAGCCGGTGAGCGACGCCGACACGGTATAGGACCCGGCCCCAAGGGCCGTCGCCTGGTATCTGCCTTCGCCGTCGGTCGTCACTTCCTGTGACGCGCCTGATCTGTCGTTGGTGATGACGACGTTCACACCGGGAAGCACGCTTCCCGCGGTGTCCTTCACCACGCCGGCAATCGAGGCCGTGGATTGCGCGTAGCTTGTTGCGGGGACCGTTACGGCGAGCAGCGCGACGATGAGCGCAGCGTTCCTGCGCCAGGCCGAACACGACATACTCTCCCTCCTCCAGACATCCGGGCGGATGTCCTCGAGCCGTCAGTGTTGCAAACGTGCAAAGTACCGTCGCGCGAAGCCTAGCGGTGGGCCGAGAGACGGTCAAGCGCCAAATTTGCAATCCGCCTCTGCTATCCTCAGCTCGCAATGACGTCGTCTTCCATGTGCCTCGGCGCCGCGGCGGGTGTCACGGCCGCGCTTGCGGCGCTCCTCTACGGCAGTCCTCGCGGGATCGTTGCTCAGTCGGCTGGCAATCCCCGCTTCGATGCGCTCGCGTCACTGACCGAAGCCCGGATGAAGGAGTACGGCGTGCCGGGCGTCGCGCTGGGGGTCGTATCGGCCGGCGAGGTCAACGTCCGCGGACTCGGCGTCACCAACATTGAAGACCCGTTGCCAGTCAGCCCGCATACCGTGTTCCCGATCGCGTCCATCTCGAAGACGTTTGCGGCGACGGCGATGATGCGGCTGGTCGAGCAGGGAAAAGTGGATCTTCACGCGCCGGTCCGGACGTATCTGCCGGACTTCCGCGTACGCGACGAAGGGGTGAGCCGCGATGTGACGGTGTGGCACCTGCTGACGCATCTCGGTGGATGGGAAGGTCAGGTGTCGGGCCCCGAACGCGGCAGCGAGACGCTCACGAACTTCGTCGGGTCGATCACGGACCTGATGCAGATCGCGCCACCGGCCAAGGCGTGGAGCTACAACAACGCGGGGTTCAGCATCGCGGGACGTGTCATCGAGGTCGTCACCGGAACGTCGATCAATCGCGCGATCAGCGATCTCGTGTTCAAGCCGCTCGGCCTCGAACACGCCGGCACGACCGCCGGCGACTTCATCGTCAATCGCTTTGCCGCCGGTCACACGACGCGCGATGGCAGGACGACGCTTCAGCGGCCGTTCAGTCCGTCGACGAGCGTGACGGCCGGCGGCGTCGGCCTGTGCATCACCGATCTGCTCGCCTACGCGCGATTCCACATGGGCGACGGCACCGCCGCGAACGGCGAACGCGTGCTCAAGCGCGAATCGCTCAACGAGATGCGCACGATACAGGCGCACAAGCAGGGGACCGACGACGACATCGGGCTCGCGTGGCACATTCGTCAGGTTGGACCGGTTCGCACGTTCGGGCACGGCGGAACGCTGGGCGGCCACATTCTCCTGCTCGAGATAGTGCCCGAGCGGAACTTCGCCATCGCGATCCTCACGAACGCGAACACCGGGTGGCGCGTGATTCAGGACGTCGAGCGCGAGGCGCTGAAGTCGTATCTCGGAGCGGCCTACGCGCTCAATCAGGCGATCGCGCACCGCGGGCTCGTGGAGACACTTCCTTCGGTGAAGCTGCTCGATCCGCAGCCCGATCCCGCGTCATACCTCGGTACGTATGCGCGGCCGAACAATTCATACGTCGTGCGCGCGGACGGCGGAAAGCTGTTCGTCCAGGATCGGCCGAACAACGGCGGAACCGGTACGGAGTGGCCGGTTGCGTTCTATGGGCCCGACCGCGTGGTCGTCGGCGACGGCGCCGATCGTGGTCAGTCGATCGAGTTCGTGCGCGACGACGCGAATCGTGTGACCTGGATTCGCGTCGTCGGCCGCGTTGCCTTGCGAATTCGAGACAAGGAAGAAGGAAAAAGGTAAAAAGTAAAGGTAAAGGCCTCATCATGCCGACGCGGCTGCCGCGGCAGCGGCGGCGTCGCGGCGTCTCTTCTCCTCGACGGCCGCGACCTGCGGCGCG
>Ga0075424_100006918_pt1 | contig 10955 bp, 10 predicted proteins | sample SoiMethybrSBSTD3_FD_75301 | JGI IMG/M metagenome (GOLD analysis project Ga0075424, IMG submission 75301) | Bulk soil microbial communities from a Populus tree surrounding site in Tennessee, USA - Soil MetaG P. TD hybrid SBSTD3 | ecosystem: Environmental > Terrestrial > Soil > Tree plantation...
CGCGACGGGCTGATCTTCATGATCTTTATTGCGCCGGAAGCAGATTACGCTCGCTTCCAACCGGCCTTTGAGGCGATAGTCAAAAGCGTGCAGTTCAAGTGATACCGGCTGGGACTGACATCACTAGGGCAGAACCAATCGGCATCAACATCTCCAAGCCATGTCGCCAGCATCGGGAAAGAATCTTCATACGCACATGGGCGATCGAGATTATCGGGGTGGTCTGAAATAAAGGTTGAGCGTAGCTCCTATCATGTTCACGGGATTTTGGCTGCAGCCGGTACAGTTCTGATGAAGCACGATATGTATCGAACATCAGATGCTTTTTATATGGGAACTGTACGCCAAAGCCGTACTGGCTCTGATTCCACGAGTGGTCGTTCCTATCATAGTAGAGCCACCTGACCCATTGGCCGGTCCTCCCAGCCGGTCTCCAGACTTTGCCGGGTCACCGCTGTGCGAACGGCGAGGAGTATAAGGAGTCCGGTAACCGGCTTTAATCTCATACGCTTTCCATGTTCTACGCTTCTAGTCTGAAATTGGACGGTCGGGCTGTACTCGGCCGGTCCAATCTGCGGTCTGGAATTTGAATGTCATTGCGACCAACGTCTCGGTCAAGTTCAACCTCAACGGTTCATGCACGGTGCCTGAGCAGAAAAAACGATTGCCAGTCGCCGTGTGCGGCGCCTAGTATTTCCCTAAGATAGCCTTTGTTCTTGGATCCACAGGGCTTCGTGTCTAGACTCTCGGCACCTCGCGTCAGACCGATAATTCTTGAGGTTGATGATGGCCACCATTCTTTTCACTCTCATTTTGGCGGGCACGCGCGCGTTCTCACAAGCGCCCAGGGCCGAAACCGAAATCGATGCCGTTCTCGCACGAGCCCAGAATGCTTACTACGAAGCGCGCTTTGATGAAGCCCTCGCACTGCTGGCACCTCTGAATACTGCTCTGGATAATGAAGACGAACAGGAGCGAATCCAGGACAGAATTCGCGTGAAATTGCAATTAGCGCTTGCGCTGATCGGAATGAACCAATTGGCAGAAGCGAAGGCTCATTTTTCTGAAGTTTATGATTTGAATTCACAGTTCTCCCTCGATCGTGCGCGGTTCGCGCCGAAGGTTGTCTTGCTTTTCGAAGAAGCGAAAGCTGCCCGCGAAGAAGCGAAGTGCCACACCATGTGCGAACGAGTCGATCGTCCGACTGCATCAAATCCCAACGCCGTACTCAATGTTCTCGAAGGAGGACCCGCGTGCTCGTGTTCACTGCCGCGACATCTTCAGGCGGCCGAAGTTGTCTACGCCGATGCCATGGCAGCGTACAAGCGCGGCGCCTTGCCCGAAGCGCTTTTTAAAATGCGCACGGTCTTGATGTTGAATCCAGATGACCATAAGGCCGCTCACTACGCGGATGTGATCGAACAGAAGCTCAAGATGTCTCTCGACCAGATGGTCTCGAACTGGCAGGCGCAATTCAACGAGGCCGATTATGCGGCGGCTTCCGAAACTTATCGGCAGCTTGTCTCATCGGATTTCGCAGCCAAAACGGAAACCGTGGAGGATATACGCACGGAGTATCGGAAGACGCTCACAAAGTTGGCTCAGTCCTGGAACGAGGCATGTACCGTGCAGGATCGAGTGTCAATGGACCAGGTTCGAGATCAGGCAAATCAGCTCGTACCGGACACGTGGATCGCTCGAGATATTCTCGATCAGATGAGCAATTGCCCCGACAAGACACTCCCCGGGGTTGAGACCGCAGCGGTAAAACCCCCGCCTGCGCAGGAAGCATCTCAAGGCTGTCTCCAGGTCCCTTCAAAGATCGCGCTGCTTCGCCTTAAGACTCGAGTCGATCCGGAGATTCCTCTCGAACAGCGGCAGTATGGGAGTTCGAAGGTGCGGGCCGCGGTCCGGATCGACGAAGAGGGCAACACGAGCGTCCATGGATTACAAGGAGGATCTCCGGTTACAAACAGAGCAGTGGTGACAGCCGTCAAAAATTGGAAATTCTATCCAGCGTTGGTGGACAATCACGCTCGCTGCGTCGAGACTGAACTGCCGATCGACCTCAAACACTAAAGCGCTCGAGCGCGGTGCGATCCCAATTTGCTAGTTTTGCTCCGGCTTCATATGTACTTTGACAAAATTCGAGTATTGCCGCTCGGGGTGAGTCCGCAATGCGCACGGCATCGTAAGTGAGAATGAATTCGCCGAGTTGCTGATCCCAATGTGCCGCCTGTGGACGCACACGTTCTAGAGACAAACCCTCAGGGGCAGGGGCAGTATACGAATAGAATGCCGGATTTTTGAATCTGCGATCGCCAGGCCAAAAGCCGCAACTGATTACTTCGTGAGAGTACGCCTCGCGAGTAATCGGATCGACACTAGGTTGATCGGGAACAGGACGGCCGGAAAAACGAGTTACCGCCAGATCGAACGAACCCCAGAAGAAGTGCACCTGGCTGCTCTTTCCCAGAAAACGGGTTCTGAATTCTTTCAGTGTCCGGTCGGCCGCAATCAGTATCCTGCGAAATCTTTCGACGTATTCGACATCATACGACGCGTGATGGTGGTCTTCGTCATAAGGCGTCGTGTCATCGAACTCGGCAGGAGTGCGGTTGATGCGGACTTTTATTCCCAGTGATGCCAGTGCCGACATGTACTCTCTGTAGAAATCCGCGACGGATCTTGCATACAAGCCGATAACGGAGCGCTCTCCATCTCTTGTTCGAATTCGAAGCTGATGGGAAACGAAATCGAATTCTATTTCAAAGGCCGTATGCTTGTACGGAATGGACGAAGTCGTCAGGCCCACCGGTGTCACATACAGCGCAACATTCCACCAATGGTTGAGGAGTGGCTCCTTCGCCATTCTTGTCCTGCCGACAATCTGCGTCCACATGTGGACTGTATCGCACGTGTTCTCCCACTCCGCAAAGGGGAGTGGCGGCCAGTCCGGATTCTGCTGTTGAGACATGGCATCCATACTACCTCCGACCGCAGGTGCGGTCTATGAGCGCGGTCCTAGACTGGACGATTCGGAACGCACTTGACACCGTCGAATCGCTCTGATATCCGGAAACGGCCTTTAAAATTGGGGGAGATACTGGAGATGATCAATATCATGCGTAAACGTCAGAAGCGGTGGTTAGTGCTGTCGGCGCTTGGATTCGCCTTGGCGACCTGGGTTGCTCTGGGGCAGCAGACGAAGAGATTGGACGATCTGGCGATCCGCAATTCCGGGAAAACGGGCGACGAATGGCTGACATATGGTTTGACGCCCGGTGAAACGCGTTACAGTCCGCTTAAGCAAATCGACTCGAAGAACGTGGAGCGTCTTGGACTTGCGTGGTCTTATGACGTCGGACAAGGCGGAGGAGGTCAGGAAGCGACGCCCCTCGTCCATAACGGCACAATTTACGGCATTACAAATTGGAGCATTGTTTTCGCTGTCGACGCTCGGACAGGAAAGGAAAAGTGGCGATGGGATCCTGAAGTGAACCGCCAGGCTGTCCAGCCGAAAATTTGTTGCGGTGTCGTCAACCGCGGTCTCGCCTTATATCAGGGCAAAGTGATCGCTCCGGTTATCGACGGTCGATTGCAATGGCTTGACGCTGAAACCGGTAAGCCCCTTACGGAAGCTCGGGTCGCATACCCTCAGGAGAATTACACCATCACCATGGCTCCGCGCATCGCGAGGGGCAAGGTTATCATCGGTGTTAGTGGTGCGGAGTACCCGGTTCGCGGATATTTCGCTGCCTACGATGCGAATACCGGTCAATTCGCCTGGAGGTTCTACACAGTCCCCGGTGATCCGTCGAAACCATTCGAAAATCCGGCGTTGAAAAAAGCCGCGGAGACCTGGTCTGGAGATTGGTGGAAGATGGGCGGCGGCGGCACGGTTTGGGATGGCATGGCGTATGACCCTGAGGCCGACCTCATTTATATCGGTACAGGAAATGGCGGGCCCTGGCCTGAAGAACTCCGTAAATCCAAGGGTAAAGACAATCTTTACGTCTGTTCCATTCTGGCAGTGAAGCCGGATACCGGTGAGCTGAAGTGGTATTACCAGATGGTTCCGGGCGATTCGTGGGATTTCGACAGCGTGCAACAATTGATGCTCGTCGATCTGACCATAAATGGCCGCCCCCGCAAAACGATCATGCAGGCAAATAAGAATGGTTTTTACTACGTGCTCGATCGCATCACAGGCGCGTTCATTTCCGCTCAGCCATTCTCCCAAGTGACGTGGGCCAAAGGCATCGATCAGGAAACGGGCAGGCCGATTATCAACCCTGAAGCGCATTACGACCACAATGATGAAACGGTCGCCATTGCCCCGGGGCCGGGCGGAGCGCACAACTGGTCACCAATGTCTTATAATCCAGCTACCGGTTTGATCTACATACCCACAACAACGACCGGCAGCTTCAACTACACCGAAGACAAGAATTTCAGCTACACACCGGGCCGGCAAAACATGGGCATTCAATTCAGCTTCGGTCCCGGCCGTGGGGGAGCTCCTGCCGCAGGAACAGGTCGAGGCACAGAACCTGGTGCTGCAACTCCCGCCGATACGCCTGCACCCGCACCGGCAGCGGCCGCAGCGGCACCGCCTCCGGCTCCTCCAGCAAAAACGCTCCCAGCCATTGGGCCCGCGCCGATTGAAGGCCAGCGAGGAGCGCTTGTAGCCTGGGATCCGATCACACAGAAAGAACGTTGGAGAGCTAACGGCGGCGCAAGCATAGGTGGCGGAACCGTAACGACGGCAGGAAATCTGGTCCTGCAAGTTATTCCTGACGGACGACTCGTTGCTTACAGCGCCGATAAGGGTGAAAAGCTTGCGGAAATCCAGACGGGTTTACGTGGTGGAATGGGACCGCCTATTACGTTTTCCTTGGATGGGAAACAATACGTCGCGCTGATGGGGGGCACCGGACCTGTGCTGGGCCGCGGTGCGCCGCCCCCGCCGCCTCCCGGTGGTGCTGCTCCGGCTACCGGTACGACGGCTGCGGGTGGCGCGAATGTTTCGCCCGACGTAGCCGGCGCACAAGCTGCCGCCGGGCAACGCGCTGGTGGTGGTGCCGCTGCAGGTGCCGCAGGGGGCGCAGGTGCTGGACCGGGTCCAGGTCCGGGTCCCGGACCTGGTGGATTCCCGCCAGGTCCGCCGCCGGTTCTGCCAAAGCTGTTGGTGTTCGTGCTCGACGGCAAGGCTGCACTTCCGAACGCGCAATAAGGCGGGAGAACGAACAAAAAGTGGAACACAAAACAGCACAAGAACAACAAAATTGTAAAACTTTGTTCTTCTTATGCCTTTTGTGTTTTTACTGATTTACGGTTCTTGACTTAAGAGAACTTGACATCAATAATCGCGTTGCACTTCAATCATTCAATGGAATCTATCGGAGGTTATCAATGACACGAAATCTCACCGGGGCTTTCGTTCTGGGTTTCGGTCTACTTTCGGCTGCGGCGCCGGCGCTCGCGCATCATGCCGTATCAGCGGAATTCGATCGGAACAAGCCGATCACGTTCACAGGAACAGTTGAGAAAGTCGAGTGGATGAACCCTCATATCTATACCCACATTCAAGCGAAAGACGCGAGTGGGAAAACTGTCGTCTATGAAGTTGAAGGCGGCGCACCGAATGCTCTGTTTCGGCAAGGATGGAGACCGGATACATTGAAAGTTGGTGATGTTGTCACCGTTACGGGCAGCCGCGCCAAGAGCGAAGCTTCTATGCGTGTTGGCAGTGCCACAATAACCAAGGCCGACGGAACCAAGGTTTTTGGCGGCGGTAATAATCAGACCGCAGCGCAGCAGCAGTAAAAGAACGCAAAAAGCGCAAGAGGCACAAAACTTTCGGGAGTTTTGTGCCTCTTGCGCTTTTTGTGTTCCGGCTAATCGCCTAGTCGACGGTCTCGGGATACTTCCATTTCGTGATCGTTCCATCCTGCAAGCTAATGTTGTTCTCCTCGCAGGAATACTCCATGATCACGTCAGCAGCGGGCTTGAGCGTCCATGTCCGCACATTCATCCAGTCGTGCGTATAAGCCTTGGGATCGTGCACGGTAAAAGTGTGTTGAATCGTGCGTGAGTCGGTACGCGTAAACGTGTTGATCATCTTCACGTCCTTGCTGTGCGGATGACCATTGGTATCGAGCTTGGTATAGCCGTTGAAGCCTGTTGTTTCGAGCACCAGCGTATCGCCATCCCAGTGCGCCGTTGACACACCGTTCCAACTCCGAGGCAGGTCCGCGGGCCATTTGAAGTTTGGATCCAGCGGAACCCAGTGGAACCAGGTGTTCTGCTCGAATAGGAACGCAAGCGCGTCGTTACTGTGAATGATTTGGACGCCGTGCGGCGAGTTGATGCTTCGCGCCATACCGAACGGCAGGCAACTGCCCGCGTAGTCGCCGTTCTTCTCGGGATCGTATGCTTTCCATTCCTTTAATCCCCATTCGGTATAGGGCAGGTCGTTTGTCTTCATTGCGCCCTTTGCATCGGGCAGTGCCTCACCCTTGTGCGGCCAGTCCAGGGGCATTCGCGTCATCGGGTCCAGCGCATTTTGGCCGCGGGGACCCGCCATGTTCGGCGTGTATGGATTGTTCCAGTGCCCGCTGAGATCCGGCTTGCCATTGGGAAGACGTGGAGTGGGACCGGCCGGTGGCAGATTGGCATTCGCTCCGCGTCCACCGCGTCCGCCGCCGCGCTGACCGGGTTCGGGAGCGGCACCTCCTGCTTGTCCAGCTTGTGCACCCTGTCCGGCCTGCCGAGCGGCAAGTGCAAGGTCAAAAGATAAGATAGCGACAAACGCCGCCACCGCAATGACCGAATTCAATCGAATTCTCACTTCAAATCTCCTTTCTCGATAGCGAGGCTATTCTGCACCGTGCCTGCTGTCAAGGGTTGTTCCGCTCTACTGGACCCGGTCTTTCCATAAGTTGTTTTCCTGACAGATGTATTCCTGAATCTCGCCGTTCGGATCCCATGTTACGTCGAAGCTTACCTTCCAGGGCGCAGTATACGCGCCGACATCGTCGATTGTTGCCTCGTAGTGCAACGTGTAGAGATCCATGCGAGTGAAGCGTTCAACTAAATGCATTTTGTCCGTGTGGGGTTTTCCGCCCATGTCGATCCATGTTCCTTCGTTGAATCCGACGGTGTCTACGACAAGTGTATCGTTTTCCCAATGACCAACCGAGTGACCCATCCAGGTCAGGTTCAAGGCATCTCCGCCGGGATGAGCACGACCGTCCATGTAAATGATGCGCCACACGTGCGCGCCGCCTTCGTAAATCATGAGAATGCGTTTTTGCTCAGGCAACTGGATAATTTCCATCGGGTACGGCGTGGTCATCATGCGCGGTCCCGCGGGCGGAAGACAAAATCCCTGCGGATCGTATTTCGATACAGTCTCCACCTTTCGGTAATTCGCGAGTTCCCTCGCCCAGGGCTGGTACGGAATCTCTTTCGGGTCCGCGATGGAGGTGTAGTCTTGATACTGCTGCGGTGCCCAATAACCTTTGTTCGGCTCAACAGGGCCGAGATTTGGCGTGCCATCCTTCAAACGCGGAGCGGGAGGGGGATTGACAGGCTTTTTTGGAGCCCGCACCTGGGCGACCGCCGGCGCTGTCATGATGAAGAAGATCAGTATGAATCGCAGCATCTCGTCGCGAAAATTATAGGGGACGACCGGGACTGTCAAGGTTAATATAGGCCACCGTACAACAGGAGGAATCATGATACGCAAAAGCTCTGTAGTTGCGGTTCTTGCTGCAATCCTCTGTCTGCAATCCGTTTCCGCGTCGGCGCAGCGTGGTCAGGGCCGCGGCGCAGCAGGACAGACTGTCGAAAAGATCAAGATGCTCAAGCCGAACCTTTACGAGGTTACGGGAGGCGGTGCCAATACTCTAATACGAGTCACAAATCAGGGTTTAATCGTCGTAGATACTAAGAATCCACCGAACCCGCCAACGGCGGCCGAGAGTGAGAATTTCAACCGTCTGATGGAAGAAATCAAGTCGGTGACGAATCAACCCGTGAAGTTTGTTATCAACACGCATCACCATCCCGATCACGTCGGAAATAACCAGAAGTTCATCGATGCCGGCGCCCAAGTGGTGGCTTTGGACGCTTTGAAGAGCTGGATGGAGAAGGACCCGCGGACCACTGAGATTCCGGGCCGCCCAACGCAGACATTTTCGAAGGAGTACACGGTGAAGCTCGCCGACGCCGAGGTTCGCCTCTACAGTTTCGGCAGGGGGCACACCGGTGACGATACGATGGTGTATTTCCCCGACATGAAAATCGTTATGGTCAGTGATCAGATTACCGACGGGACTCCGATCGTCGATTTTGCCAATGGCGGCAGCGCTGTCGAATGGACGAAGATTCTTGACGGTGTGCTCGCGCTTGATTTTGAGCAAGCCATTCCCGGGCGCGGCGAACCCAAGTCCAGAGCGGACGTCCAGGCATTCAGAACGAAATTCGCAACACTGGTCCAACGGGCCTCGGACGGAATCAAGGCCGGAGCGACGAAAGACCAACTCGCGATGCAGGTCAAGACAGATGATCTAAGCTGGCAATTCCAGCCGGCCTTTTTTGGCTCGCTATACGATGAATTAACCAAGACGAAATAGGAATCAGGACCACAAAAAGCACAAGAAGCGCAACACGTTTGAGTACGTCTTTGCGCTTCTTTTGCTTTTTGTTCCTTCCTGTTTTCTTACGTCACTTCGCCGAACGGTATATAACGGCCGAGGATGATCACGGCGATCCACAAAAATATCGAAGCAGCGGCAACCACTTTAGCAAAGCGTGGCGCGTCTTCCCCGGGTCCAACGTCTTCCAGAACGCGGAACGCGCTCGTGCATTGGAACAGCAGCAAATTCAATCCCGCCACCAATATGGTCAACATTTTCAGTTGGAAAACAATGTTCACGATATAGAAACCCGGCATACCGATAAAGAAGAGGAATCCCGTAATCACGTTGATAATGAAGCCGGCGATTCCCCACGGTAAGAATCGGTGCAGGGGCGCCACGGGCAATTGCTTCAGGAATCCGAGAATGCGCAGGTTGAGTACTCCAACGGCCCCCAGAAGCAGTATTAAGCCGACGAAGTGAAGGTCCTCCAATATCGGCCAGACCCACATCGAAGAATCGATCACAAAGTGCTGGAGTGCGATTATGAGTCGGGCACCCAGGCTCCCAACGGTTGACGCCGTTTCCGGCCCCGAAAGAATCTCGGGATGCCGGATATCCCCTCCCGTATTGCCGGCAATCGCCATGAGCACCGACGTCACGATCGAGAAAAAAAGCACGGCCAACAAGTTCAACCGCGCAGGACGAGACATCCAGGGATGCTTGGCGGTCCGGCTGAAACGCCAAAGCCCAAACAGCGCAATCGCGCCGGTGATTTCCATGAAGATGAACGCCAAAAGGGCAGCGCCCTGGTGCGCCTCGATCGACGCCATAGAAACATCCTGCGATTCTTTGATGGCGTCGGCAGCGCCGGGACCACTCAGATATGTAGGGATCGCGAAAAGAGCGATTATTGAAAACAACGCCAGGCATGCTTGCTTGAGGTCATCATGATTTCCCGCCATCGCGACGAGGAACAGGGCAAGCGTCACAAGCGTGCCGATTATCGGCAGGTGGTTCAGCGAAATATGCAAATGCGCCAAGTTCATCACGGCTGGATCCTCCTACCCGGCGTAACCGTACTTTATATACACATACGTATACGCCAGCATCCGGCCGGAAGTGACGACTCCAAACCACAACAGCAGGGACCACATTGCAAGTGCCCTCCCCTTCATCATCATAGTGGAATCGCTAAGACTGGCGTCTTCGAACACCTTCGTCTTGAGCTTTTGCATCACGACCACAGCGAGCGCAACGAGCGTTAGCTTTAGATAGAAGTCCGGATTCGTAAGCGCCTTCGTGGGATATGCGATCAGGAGCAGCGTTCCTGATACGACCTGTATCGCAAACCCGATCCAGATAATACGGTACAAACCCTTCAGTGGAAAAAGCGGCAGGTCCTTTGCGACACCCAGAATTCGCAAATCAATAATGGCGCTCGCTCCAACGAGCAATCCCATGCCAATGGCGTGGAGCGAAATAATGAACCAGAAAGCAAAGATCGATGGCGAATCGCGTATCCACGTACTCAGACCACTTTCTTCTATCGTCTTGAAAATCAAAGGAACGGCCAAGCTTCACCTCCTAGGACAACGCGCTCAGAAACACAGGTTGGGCATCGTATACAGCGCTGAGAAACGTGTCAACGGGTGCCGGTTCGAGTTCTCGAATAATCCCTTGACTTACCCAACTCTGCCTAAAATAATGACCATTCACTTGTCAGCGGCGCTAAGGAGGGTCGATGAAACGAAATTTTCTAATTGTCTTGAGTCTCTGCATAGGTTTACTGGCTCTGTCCATCCCCGTGTTCGCGCATCACGCCATTTCGGCTGAGTTCGATACGACGAAGCCCATTAAGTTCGAGGGCACCGTAAAAACGGTGGATTGGATGAACCCGCACATTTACGTGAACATCGAAGCAATGGAAAACGGGAAACCCGTTCTCTACTCCGTCGAAGGCGGTCCACCGAACGCATTGTACCGGCAGGGCTGGAGGCCGGATTCACTGAAAGTCGGAGACAAGGTGCAGGTCAGTGGTATCCGCGCTAAGAAGGCGGAATCCAATCGCATCGGCCAGGCGCAGATCACTATGCCCGACGGCCGCGTCTTCGCCCGCGGCGGTGGATCCAACCAGAACCAATAGCAAACCCCTCTTGAATCGCTGACAACGGGCCGCGGAGATCGCGGCCCGTTGCTTTTTGGCTCACTTGAGAATCTACTGCCTCACAGAGCCGGTGTCTCGCTGTGGTATGATCCCGCGCACAATCCCAATCCATCATTGAAGGAGAAATGTGCTCTCACTCAAGC
>Ga0075424_100006919_pt1 | contig 10955 bp, 4 predicted proteins | sample SoiMethybrSBSTD3_FD_75301 | JGI IMG/M metagenome (GOLD analysis project Ga0075424, IMG submission 75301) | Bulk soil microbial communities from a Populus tree surrounding site in Tennessee, USA - Soil MetaG P. TD hybrid SBSTD3 | ecosystem: Environmental > Terrestrial > Soil > Tree plantation...
GTTCGTCCGCGGCGACATCCTGCAGGTGCTGCTCGTGTCGCTCCTGTTCGGGATTGCGCTCCTGATGCAAGGGGATCGCGCAGGCATGATCGTGTCGTGGATCGATCAGCTCTCGCACACGCTCTTCGCGATTGTCGGAATCGTCATGCGCCTGGCGCCAATCGGCGCGTTCGGAGCGATGGCGTTCACGGTCGGCCGCTATGGCGTTGCGAGCCTCCTGTCGCTCGGCAAGCTCATGGCGGGCGTGTACATCACCTGTTTTCTGTTCATCCTGATCGTGCTCGGCTCGATCATCCGCCTCGCCGGCCTGCGTCTCTTCCGCTTCCTCCGATACATCGCCGAAGAGATCCTGATCGTCCTCGGGACGTCGTCGTCGGAATCCGCACTCCCGCGGCTGATGATGAAGCTCGAGCAGCTCGGGTGCAGCAAGCCGGTCGTCGGCCTCGTTGTTCCCACCGGCTACTCGTTCAACCTCGATGGGACCGCGATCTACATGACGATGGCGGCGGTCTTCGTCGCGCAGGTCAGCGGCGTGAACCTGACGATGCGGGAGCAGGTGTCGATTCTCGCGATCCTGATGCTCACGTCGAAAGGCGCCGCGGGAGTGACGGGGAGCGGCTTCATTACGCTGGCGGCGACGCTCGCCGCGGTGCCATCGGTTCCACCCGCCGGCCTCGCGCTGCTGGTCGGCGTCGATCGCTTCATGTCGGAAGTCCGCGCGATCACGAACCTGATCGGGAATGCGGTGGCGACGGTCGTCATCGCGCGCTGGGACGGCGCGCTCGATCTCGCGCACGCACGGCGCGTGCTGGCGGAAAACGAGGCGGCCGCCGGGCCGGTCCGGCTGAAGCCGGACGCGACGGGGACCTGAAGCTGGTCCGCCTAAAGGCGGACGCTACGGGGACGTGAAGCTGGTCCGCCTAAAGGCGGACGCTACGGGGACGTGAAGCTGGTCCGGCTAAAGCCGGACGCTACGGGGACGTGAAGCTGGTCCGGCTAAAGCCGGACGCTACGGGGACTTGAGCCGCGCGAGATTCAGTCTCGCGCTCGCGTTGTCCGGCTGCAGGCGCAGTGTCTCCCTGAATTGCGCCGCCGCTTCGTCGAATCGACCCGCATTCGCCAGCGCCACGCCGTAATCGTGATGCATTTCCGGCGACGCCGGCGCGTAGCGAACCGCCTGCGCGAATTCGTCCAGCGCCTCCTCGTTCAGCCCCGCATTTGCCAGCGTGAGCGCGAGCGTGTAATGCGACGGCGCGTAGTCGGGGCGAATGCGCGTGGCGGTCTTCAGCTCGCTGACCGCATCGGGGATTCGCCCGGTGCGCAGCATGATCACCGCGATCCCGTCGTGCGCCGGCGCGAGCTCGGGGGCCAGCGCGAGCGCCGTATTGAACTCCGCTTCGGCCTCGCCGAGGCGTTCGAGCTGCGTCAGCGCGGTGCCCAGGTTGTAATGCGCCATCGCATAGTCAGGCTGCGCCCGCGCCGCTTCCGCATATTGCTCGCGCGCCTCCTCGATCCGGCCGAGCGCCTGCTCACAGACACCCGCGTTGTAACGGGCTTCGACCAGGCGCGGGTTGAGCCGCAGCGCTGCCTCGTGCTCGCGCAGCGCGTCCTCGTATCGGCCCATCCGCTGCAGCGCGCCTCCCATGTTGTTATGGGCCTCCGGATCGCGTGGGTTGATCCGCAGCGCCTCGCGCAGATGGGCCAGCGCATCTTGAAACTCGGCGTCGGAGCCATGCAGCTTCGCCGTCGCCAGATTGTTGTGGCACATCCAGCACGCAGGGTTGCGGCGCAGGGTCGCGGCGTAGAGCGTGGCTTCGTCCGTGTAGTCGCGGCACTGGCGCCAGGTGAGGATGCCGAGCACGGCGCAGATGACCGGCCCGGCGAGCTGCGGCCTTGGCATGATGGCCGCGAATGCCGCGAACACCACCGCGCTGGCGAAGTACTGAAAGTGATCCGCCACGAAAGAATACCGGAACGGATACACGTCGACGAAACCCAATGCGGGAAAGAGGAGCCCGATGAAGAGCAGCGCGACGGCAAGCGGCGCGCGCGAGCGCCGGCGGATGGCCCAGCACCCCGCAAGCACCAGCGCGGCCGCGAGCGGATAGATCCACTGTCGCCAGTCGTGTGCGTCGACGCCCCATCGCGGATAGATGAATGAAAGGCGCGCCGGCCAGAGCAGCTTGGCGAGGTAGAACCAGACGGCGTGTCCCGCGAGGACGATACGATCGAGCGCGGAGAGCTGGAATTCCGAGCCCTGCGCGCCATTCAGCGTCCGCTCGAACCACGCGGTCGTGACTCCAACGGCGAGCCCGACGGAGAAAAACGGGATCAGCGGCCGCACATCCCGCAGCCATCGAATGCGGCCGCGCTTCCACCAGAACACCACGAGCAGCGCCGCCGGCAGCGCGGCGGCGACGCTTTTCGCGAGCACCGCCGCGATGAACAGCGCGAAGGAGGCGGCGTACGCGTGCAGGTGGCGCCGGCGATCGAAGCGGAGATACGCGAGCGCGGAAGCGAAGAAGCAGGCCGCCGACAGCGTGTTCTTCAACTCCGTCATCCATGCGACGGATTCGACCTGAACCGGGTGGAGCGCGAAGATGAATGCGGCGAGCACTCCGCCGCGGAGCCCGAGGCGGCGCAGGATCAGCGCGAGCAGGAACGCAGACGTCGAGTGCAGCGCGATGTTGACCAGGTGATAGCCGGTCGTGGCGTCGCCCCATAACCGATGCATCACCCAGAAGGCGGAGTGCGAGACCGGGTAGTACTGCTGCGTTGCGCCGACATCGAACCAGATGCGCCACAGTCCGGCGGTGGAGCGCAGCTCGGGGCGTGTGAGGTGCGCGTTGTCGTCCCACAGCATGGCGCCGTGCCAGGCGGGGTAGTAAGCGAGGGCGGTTACGGCGAGAAGCGCAGGGAGGAGCACGCGAACTCCCGGCCTCCAGGCAAACGCTGGAAGCCGGGAGCCGGAAGCTTTCACTGGAACAACTGCGGTGTGAACTCGACGAGGTAATTCCGCCAGTTGAGCCACGTGTGTCCGCCGGGACTCTCCTTGAACACCGGCGCGAAGCCATGCTTCGAGAACAGATCGACCGTCGACTTCGTCGTCGGCATCAGCCCATCCTCGGCGCCGGTGCTGAACCAGAAGAGCCTCAGTCCCTTCTTCAGCGGCGCGTTGTCGAGCGCCGCGGTGTTCTGCTCGACCCACGCGGAGCCAAACGGTGCGGCCGGCGCGGCCGCCGCGCCAGGCGCGGTCGGCGCGGGACGCGATCCCAGCAGCCCGGAGCTGTAGACGCCGACGTACGCGAACTTGTCGAGATTCGGAATCGCGATGTTCAGCGTCTGGCTTCCGCCCATCGAGAGGCCCGCGATCGCGCGATGCGCGCGATCGGGGATCACGCGATAGTGCTTCTCGACGTAGGGAAGGATGTCCGTGAGGAAGTCCGCAGTGAAGTCGTCACGCGGCGGCGCTGTACCGGGGGCGGCCGCCCCCCGACCAGTCGGCGCGGTGGTCGTGTGTCCCGCCGGCATCACGACGATCATCGGCTTCGCCTTGTTCGCGGCAATCAGGTTGTCGAGGATGAAGTTCGCGCGCCCGACCGACGTCCAGGAATCGTCGGAGTCGCCTGCGCCGTGCAGCAGATAGAAGACGGGATATCTGGCGCTGCTGGTTTCATATCCCGGCGGTGTGTAGACGTGCATGCGCCGCATGCGACCGAGCGCGCTCGACTGGTAGTACACCGACGCCACCGCGCCATGCGGGACGTTCTTCGCGTCGAACATGTCCGATCCGGGCACGGTCGCAACGCTCCACGTCGTCGTGTTCGATTCGCTGATCGCCGTGTTGCGGGGGTCGATCACGCCGGCGCCGTTCATCACGTAGACGTATCGGTAGGCGCCAGGTTCGAGCGCTCCGGTCGTCATCTCCCACACGCCGTTCTCGCGCTTGGTGAGCTGCCCGCCCTCGCGCGCGGCGGCGGGAATGTCGCCCGCGCGAAGCGACACGCTGCTGGCCTCCGGCGCATACAGCCGGAACGTGACGCGGCGATCCGCCGAGACCTCGGGTGACGTGAACACCGGTGCCTGCGGGCCCTGTCCGCGCCCGCTCGGAGCCGGAGCGGGTGTCGTCGACTGAGCCAGCGGTTTGATCCGGATGTTCTTGTAGTAGACCGTGCTGTTCGGATCGTGTCCCTGCAGCGCGATCGTGCCGGGCCCCGTGATCGAGCGGCCGGGACCGTCGCGTCCACCGTTCCAGTTGGCGGGCTGCGTCCAGTCCACCGTCTGCTTGCCGTTCACGAAGACCTTGATGTTGTCGCCCTGCACGATGATGTGCTCGGTGAACCACTCGTCGTCTTTCGGAATCGCCTCGGTCACGTCCTGCACGTGGTACAGGCTGCCCGTCTTCACCGGATCGCGCGCGTAGGTGTTGTTCACCTGGATCTCGAAGCCCTTGCTCGGGAAGCCCGTCTCCTGCCACTCGGTAAGAACGTAGATGCCGCCATTCGAATTGTTCTTCGCCATGACGTCCACCTTCAGCTCGAAGTTGCGGAAGGCGTGGTTCATGAACGGTCCGTCGTAGAAGGCGTGCGCGGGAGGACCGTTGGCCACGAGCGCGCCCTCGACGAGCTTGAAGGTGGCGAGGTTGCCGCTGATTTTCCAGCCCGTCAGGTCCTTGCCGTTGAACAACTCGGTCCATCCGAGTTCCAGCGCGCCCTGCTGCCGTGGCTCGGCGGTCAGCGCTCCCTGCTGCACGGCGACGGCGGCGATTAACGGTAAGAGACGAAGCGTGGGTTTCATGGTGCGTGAGTGTAGCACCACGAGCGGCGTGTAATAGACTGCGCGGGTCTGCCTGAAGGCAGACGCTACGGAAGACGGTCTCCCTGAAGGCAGACGCTACGGAAGACGGTCTGCCTGAAGGCAGACGCTACGGAAGACGGTCTCCCTGAAGGCAGACGCTACGGAAGACGGTCTCCCTGAAGGCAGACGCTACGGAGATGCGGATTCGTAGAGTCCGCCTTTAGGCGGACCATCAGGAGGATCCGATGGGGCGTTGGTTAGTGGCCGCAGGGCTCGCCATACTTGCCAGTACCGCACAGACGCGGCCGGTGACGCCGGCGGCGGCGCAGGCACCGGACACCTTTTTCGGCATCCGGATCGGCGCCGACGGCGAGCTCGCGCCCTATCCGAAGATCGTCGACTACCTGACACACCTGTCGAAGACGAGCCCGCGGGTGAAGTTCGAGGAGCTCGGCAAGACGACGATGGGGAACCCGTATGTGCTGGCGACGATCAGCTCGCCCGAGAATCTGGCGAAGCTGCAGAGGCTGATCGACATCAACCAGCGGCTCGCGGATCCGCGCGGTCTGTCGGACGCCGAGGCCGCGCGCCTCGCGGACGAAGGACGCGCGTTCTATTTCGTCTACGGCACGATCCACTCGACCGAGGTGGGAAACACGCAGTCGTTGATCGAGATTGCGCACAGGCTCGCCACGGAGAACAGTCCGGACGTCAAAGAGATCCTCGACAACGTCGTCGTCCTGCTCGTGCCGTCGCAGAACCCGGACGGCCAGGTGCTCGTGATCGATCACTGGTACAAGACGAGGGGAACACCTTTTACGCGCGTGTATCCCGACCTCTATCACAAGTACGTCGGGCACGACGACAATCGCGACTGGTTCATGTTCACGCAGAAGGAAACCCGTCTCGCGATCGGCATTCAGAACAAATACAAGCCGGTCATCACGCACGACATGCACCAGAAAGGCGGAGGGGCGCGCATCTTCGTGCCGCCGTACGACGATCCGTACGATCCGAACATTCATCCGATCCTGGCGGAGGAGATGACGAGCGTCGGGCAAGCGATGGCGACCGCGCTGATCGCGAAGAACCAGGCGGGTGTCGAGTCAGTCTCGACGTATGACCTCTGGGCGCCGGCGAGACAGTACATGGTGTACCACGGGCAGCCGCGCATCCTCACCGAGATCGCCAGCGTGAATCTGGCGGACCCGATCGTGGATGCAGCGCCGATTGGTCCGCAGGATGCGCGCTGGAATTTCCCGATGCCCTACCGCGGTACCGAATGGCACCTGCGGCAGATCGTCGATTACGGAAACACCGTGGCGTTCGCTGGCATGTCGCACGTCGCGAAGTATCGGCGCTCCTTCCTCGAGAACTTCTACAAGGTGCACGCCGACTGGGTGAATCGCAAGGTCCCTCCGTACGCGTTCGTCGTGCCGCCTGCGCAGCGCGATCTGTTCGAGACGTGGGAGCTGCTCGACATCCTTCGCATGGGCGACGTCGAGATCCACAAATCGCAATCCGCATTCACCGCGGGGGGCAAGGATTACGCGGCCGGGTCCTGGGTCATCAAGCTCGCGCAGCCGAACGGAGCATTCGCGAAGACCATGCTCGAGCGGCAGCGTTATCCCGATCTGCGGCTGTATCCCGGCGGACCGCCGAAGCCGCCTTACGACGTCACGGGACACACGCTCGGCCTGCTGATGGGCGTGCAGGTCGATCAGATCGATCAGCCGTTCGAAGCAAATCTGGTGGACGTGACGAAAGCGGAGCTCCGTTTGGGATCCGCCCGGCCGTCGAAGCCGCGGTGGGCCTACCTGATCGGCCCCGAGTCCAATGCGGCGTTCCTCGTGGTCGCCAAACTGCAGGCGGCACACGTGCCCGTGTACCGCGCGGCGACCGGGTTTACGTCTACCGACCGGGAGTACGCGGCGGGGACATGGATCGTACCGCCACGCGATGAAGTCGCCGCCATCCTCGCGGAGCCCGCGCTCGTAACGTCGGGTCTGCGCATAGACGGGTCGGCGGCGCCCGCGCAGGTTGATGGGTTTCGTCTGAAGCCCGCGACGCGAATCGGTCTGTGGCGCGCGGCGAACAACATGCCCGGCGGCTGGATGAAGTGGCTCTTCGAGCAATACGGCTTCAACCACCGCGTCGTCGCATCGACGGATTTCGCGGGCGACCTGTCATCCCTCTACGACACGATCGTGCTGCCCGACGGCACCACCCGCAATAGCATCGTGCGCGGACTGGATCCGCAGCGCAACGACAAGGAATGGACCTGGGCGTACGGCGTCGGCGATGAGGGTTGGAAGAAGCTCGCCGAATGGGTCCGCGGCGGGGGCACGCTGGTGGCGATCGGATCGGCCGTCGAAACCGCGCGCGATCTCCTGGATCTGCCGATCGAGAAAGTGCTGCCCGAGCCGTCATCCGGCGGACGGCGCGGCGGCGGCGACTCCGCCACGCTCCGCTTCTACTGTCCGGGATCTCTTCTGCAGAATGAGTTCAACACGGCGCACCCGGTCGCATTCGGCATGCCTGCCGCGTGGCCGATCTTCTTCGAATCGGATCAGGCGTATCGCCTGCGGCCCGGGTTCGAGATTCAGAGCGAAGTCGTCGCTCGGTATCCGGCCAAAGGACCAATCCTGCAGAGCGGCTGGCTCCTTGGCGACGATCTGCTCCGCGATCAGGCCAACGTGGTCGCCTTCCGCGTCGGCCGCGGCTATGTCGTCACGCTCGGCAGCCAGGTCGACTTCCGCGCGCAGCCGCGCGCGACGTTCAAGCTGCTGTTCAACGCGATGTTCCACGGCCCGTCGACGCATGTCACCGCCGCCGAGCTCGCGACGTTGAAGTGAGGGAGGGACCGCGAGGGACCGTCGTGAAACGGGCCCCTCGCGGCGTCGGATCGCACGAATGGCGTTTTCAGGCGATCGCGAGTGCGCGCTTACTCGGATTTCACTTTGAAGCCGGATATCTTGATCAGGGCGCCGTGGTTGCCGGCGCCGAGCTGGTCGTTGATCCCGCGATGCTGAATGTTGACCAGCGCTTCTTCGCCTGATCCGAAGAAGATGAACCCGGTCGGCTCGGCCGACGTATCGCGGATCGACGCAAAGCGGACGCACCCGTCCGACAGCGCGTCATCGTCTTTGCCATCGGGCAGGCAGATCCAGAGGTCGTTGCCGCGAAGCTCTGTCACGAGCGGATCGGTGCTCTTGACGACGTCGACCGGTCCGTCTTCGAGGACGACGAGATTGCCGGTGTGGGGCTGGAAGGCCACGTTGTCGTACATCGCACGCTGCTCGCTGCCGGTCACGAACCGCCCGACCGTGGGGATGGTCCCCGTCAGAGGCGTCGGATTGAACGCGCTCGGCGGGTTCTCTGTCAGGCACATGATCTCGCTCTCGACCGCGCTGTGTTCGACCATGCTGCTGTCGGTATGGCTCTTCCGGCCGGTGTTCGCCCAGCAAGCGCGCAGCGTCCCCGTCTCCGCGGCAATCGGATCGATGTCCATATCTTCCGGCCGGTAATAGCCGGTGAACTTCTGAAGCGCCTGTGCGTTTCGCAGGATGACGTTGCCGCTGGCGTCGACGACGCCTGTGCCGAGAAGGTTTACCAGCACCCACGCTCCGGCGCCGGTCTCCGCGCCCTGTCCCCAGTTCGATGACTTCGAAGCCGCGACGCGCAGGCCGTAGACCGTGCCGGACGCCAGCGGCGATTGCGCGGGAACGCTGATTGGACCGCCGCCCACAAACGGGATTGCCGGGACGAATTTGTAGATCCCGCCGCCGGCGTTGCCGCCGTTTGGCGCCAGCTCGTCGCCAAAGATGATCGTGCCATCGGCTTCGACCGCGAGACTCTCGAATGACACGCTGCCGACCGCCTGCCGCTTGACAAGGTGTAGCGGATCTGTGGTCGCGCCGGTCGCCCGGCTGGTCACGTTGATCGGCGTCGTGACATGCTCCGGATCGATGATTTCGTACAGGCCGCCGCTGGCTCCGGCTTCCTCGCCGACCAGAATGGTGCCCCACGGAGTCCGCCGGACGGGATCGCACGATTGCAGACCGGTGACGATGGTGGTGGCATTTGCGCTCGGAGGACCGGACAGGTTTACGCGCTGGACGGCCGGCGTGCTGGTTTCCTCGTCGCAGACGAACGCGTGCGTCGGATGATCGTCGTTGGGCCAGAGCGCGATTTGATCGGCCGCTGACGCCACCGAGCTCGAGACCAACGATACTCTGAGACCATCGGCAACGACGATCGCCTGCGTATTATCGAGACCGTCGTACGGTCCGAGCGCACTCTTCGGAAGCGGGTGCCGGAATCCGAACAACTGTTCGGAGTGCGCGCTGAGCTGGCTTTGCACGAATGAACCAAAATCGATACCCGGGTTCTGCGCGCCCGCCCGCGCCGTCATCAGCCCGGCCACTGCGAGGAAGATCAACAGACCAGAACGAACAACAGATCGATGCATGAAACGTCCTCCTGAACGACACCTGATTTCGTGAACTCAGGGATCGTGATCGGTGGACGTGAAGTTCCTGCAACGCTCAGGTCAATTCGGGGATCATTCGAAGACGAATCCCTCATCCGTACTCCGGGAATCCCTAATCCGGCAATCCCGCGATCCAGGAATCCCTGATCTCAGGATCCGCTGATCTACCGCGGATCGGGGATTCGTGGATTCCGGATTCCTGGATTGCAGATTCGACGATTAGGGATCCGTTGATTAGGGATTAGGGATTAGGGATTCGCTCTTGGAGCACGTACTCCCTGGGCGGCTCCATTCCGAGAAGGTTCCTGACGAAGTAGTCCCACCGCCGCCGCGTCATGTAGTTGCCCGCGGTGCCGTACCCGTGCCCGGCATTCGGGATCAGCAGCAGGTCGAAATCCTTGTTCGCCTTGATCAGCGCGTCGACGACAAGCAGCGTGTTGTTCGGCGGCACGTTGGCGTCCATCGTGCCGTGCGCGAGCAGCAGTTTGCCTTTCAGATTCTTCGCCACGGCCTGATTGGCCTGCTTCTCGTACGCCGCGGCCAACGCCTCGTCCTTGTCGAGCAGGCCGATCCATTTCTCGGCCCAGTCGTCCTCGTAGACGCGGTTGTCGTGGTTGCCGGACTCCGAGATGCCCACCTTGAAGAAGTCGGGGTAATGGAACATCGCGGCCGCCGTGGCATATCCGCCCCCGGAATGTCCGTAGATGCCCGCGCGCGTGATGTCGATGAACGCGTATCGCTGCGCGAGCTGCTTCATGCCGGCCACCTGATCCGGCAGCGTGTTGTCCGCCATGTTGCCGTAGTACGCCTCGTGGAATTTCTTCGAGCGCCACGGCGTGCCCATGCCGTCGATCTCGACGACGACGAACCCGAGCTCCGCGAGGGCCTGCGCGTCGCCGCGCGCCGGGGAGAACGTCCGCCCGCCCACGCTGCCGGTCTGCGGCCCTGGATAAATGTGATTGATGATCGGGTATTTGCGGCCTGAAACGAGCTTCGTTGGCTGATACATCAGCCCGTAGAGATCCGTCGCCCCGTCGCGCGCCTTCACGACGATCGGCGTCGGCGGCTTCCATCCGGTCGCCAGCAGCTTCGAGATGTCGGCCTTCTCGAGCTCCATGACCAGCTTGCCATCCGCGTCGCGCAGCACGGCGACCGGCGGCACGTCCGGCTTCGAGTAGCTGTCGACGAAGTACTTCCCCGAGTCCGACATGAAGATTTCATGCGTGGCATTCTCGGGCGTGAGCAGCACGGGCGCGCCGCCGTCCATGCTGACGCGATACAGGTGCGTGAAGTAGGGATCGCGTCCCTTCTCACGCCCCACCGCCTGGAAGAAGATGACGCGCGCCTTCTCGTCGACGTGGACGACCTGCGTCACGTTCCCCTCGCCGGTCGTGATGGCGTGCTTCAGCTTTCCGCTCTGCGCATCGTACAAATACAGATGGCCCCAGTTCTCGCGCTCCGAGAACCAGATCACCTCATTGGATGCGGGAAGGTACTTCCAGTTGACGCGACCGTTTCCGGACTCGAAGAACGTCGCGACTTTCTCCTGCAGCACCTCGCGCACGGTTCCCGTCGCCGGGTCGGCGATACGCAGCGTCGTCACCTTGTGATCGCGCGACGTGGACGCGAAGGCGACGGACGCTGAGTCCGCCGCCCACTGGATGTC
>Ga0075424_100006921_pt1 | contig 10955 bp, 8 predicted proteins | sample SoiMethybrSBSTD3_FD_75301 | JGI IMG/M metagenome (GOLD analysis project Ga0075424, IMG submission 75301) | Bulk soil microbial communities from a Populus tree surrounding site in Tennessee, USA - Soil MetaG P. TD hybrid SBSTD3 | ecosystem: Environmental > Terrestrial > Soil > Tree plantation...
CGGACCGGGAACCACTTCGAGAACGCGCGCGCGATGTTCGGAAACGCGCCGGCTTCACCCGCGCCGAACAGAAATCTGATGGCGACGAGCGACGTCATGCCCTGCGCCGCACCGGTCAGCATCGTGAAGCCGGACCACCACAGTACGATGCGCGTCAGGACGCGCCGCGGACCCCTCACGTCGCCCAGCCAGCCCGATGGGATCTCGAACACCGAGTAGGCGAGCGTGAACGCGCTGAATACGACGCTCATCTGAATGAGGCTCAGATGAAGGTCCTCCATGATGAACGGCGCCGCCGCCGAAATGCAGATGCGATCGAGGTAGGTGACGACCGCCAGGAGAAAGGCGAACGCAAGAACGCGGATCCGCACGCGCGTCATCGCGCTGAACTATAATCTGTCCGACTCGGCCAGGCTAACGCGCCTCGCATGTCTCCTGTCTCCGTCACCAGCTCACAAATCGTCTACGACGCACTGAAGGGTTGCGGCATTCGCCTGATGTCCGCGCTGCCGGAGACGTGGCTCGTGCACCTGATTCGCCTCGCCGACGAGGATCCGGACATGACCCTCGTGCGGCTCGCGAAGGAAGAAGAAGGCGTCGGCATTTCGGCGGGCGCGCACCTGGCGGGCGTGAAGTCGGCGATGCTCATGCAGAACCACGGTTTCCTCGCGTCGATCAACGGCATCGTGTCGTGCGCGCAGCTGTATCGCATTCCGCTGCTGATGCTCGTGAGCTATCGCGGCGAGTTCGGCGAGCGCGATCCGTGGCAGACCGAAGGCGGAGGCGTCACCGAGGATCTGCTGCGCGCGCTGCGGATCCCGTTCGCGCTGCTCGATCACGTCGATCACGTCGCGCGCCGCATCACGAAAGCGCAGACGCTCGCGCTGTCCGCCAACAAGCCGGTGGCGCTGCTCCTCACGCGCGATCTGATGTGGGAGGAGTGATGCGCCGGCTCGACTCGTTGTCCGCCGTCTACGACCGCCTCCAGGATCGCGTCGTCGTGACGATCATGGGCGCCGTGGCCGCGGAGCTGCAGTCGCTCGGCCACCGTCCGAACTTCTTCTACCTCCAGCATGCGATGGGACTCGCGTCGTCGATGGGACTCGGGATCGCGCTGACGCGGCCCGAGCATCAGGTGATCGTGTTCGACGGCGACGGATCGGTGCTGATGAATCTTGGAGGATTGACGACGCTCGCGCGCTATCAGCCACGCAATCTCGTGCACGTCGTCTTCGACAACGAGAGCCTGCTGTCGGTCGGCGGCTTCCCGACGGCAACGGCGACCGGCAGCGATCTCGCCGCGATCGCGTCGGCCGCAGGCGTGCCGCGGACGGCCACCGTCCGCACGATCGACGCGTTCACGCGCGCGTTCGACGAAGCGCTCGCCGCCCGGGAGCTGACGACGATCGTTGCGAAGGTGGAAGCCGTCGGACCTTCGAAGTTCGTGACCGATCTATCTCTGCTGGAGAATCGATTTCAGTTCCAGAGATTCCTCGCGGCGCGGTGAATAACGACGCGCCGCGCACAAAGGACACAAAGCACCCGAAGGACACAAAGAAAAGTTAGCTATTTCGCCGGTGTCGTGAAGAACAATGACACGCCGCCGCCGATCGTCGTGCCGGCGCCGTTCTCGGGCAGCGTCGCAACTGTTCGGCTGAGCGATGCGAAGACGCGAACCATTGGCGTGAATCCGTACGACGCGCTGCCGGAGATTTCGTTGCGATCGCGGTCGCTCAGCGGCACGTCGGGCACGTCCGACTTCCTCCACGCGCGGCTGAACCCGGTCGACACCGACACCATGTTGCTGACCGACAGGCCCGCGCCGGCGCCGGTGAACCACGCGCCGCGCGTGAAGTAACCGGCTGCGCCGTACAACCGCAGCGGCCCGCGATCGAGCTCGCCGCTCACCGGCAACCCGAGCTGCACGCGGTGCTCGCCGGGCGCGAGCCCCTGCACGACTCCCGGACTCAGCACTTCGATCGTCGGCAGCACGGCAAGCTTCGCGGTGTGCGTCCGGTTTTCGGCGACGCCGATCTTCGCGGTGAAGTACGTCGTCCCGAGCCCGCCGACCGCGCCATCAGGTTGACTGCTGTCCGCGACGCGCGGAACGCTCGCGGACAGCTGAACGCGTTTCGTCACGCCCAGCGCGAAGTCGACGATCGGGATGTTCACCTCGCTGAGTCCGCTGCCCCACCAGCGGATCGTCGAGATCGACACGGCAACGCCGCCCGGATCGAGCACCGTCGCGTCATCGACCCACGCGAGCGGCGACGCCGCGCCGGCGCCGGTCGCCACCGACGGCGATGAGAGATCGTTGCGGCTTGGCGGCTTTGCTTTTTTTCCCTTGCCCTGCGCGAAGGCGGACGTCGAAACGGCGAGCGCCACGATGGCGCTCGCCGCGAGGATGCGTTGATTCATTTGTGGCTCGTCGTCGTCGGCGTGGTGACGGTCGCCGTCGTGGTCGTGGTCGTCGTCGTGGTGGTCGTCGTCGTCACCTTGACGTCGACCGACGCCTGCGTCTGCGCGTGCTCAGCCTCGTGCTCCGCATCGGCCGACGGACGCAGCTTGTGAATCGCCTGGCCGAGGCTCATGGGATTCGTGCTCGTCGTCGTGCCGGTCGTCGTCCCCGTCGTGGTTCCGGTGGTCGTACCGGCCGTCGTGCCCGTGCCGGTGCGCGGCGTTCCGAGCATCGTGGCCTTGAGATCGGCGAACGGGATGTTCAGGTTCTTCGACACGTGAAGCGCGGCCATGAACTGGCCCTGGTTCTTGAAGCCGGCCGCCGCGTCGTTCATCGTCATGCCCGACGGCAGGAGCTTCTGCAGCCGCGACGACAACTGCGGCTTCGAGCTGATCTTCTGCGCGATCGGGTTCAGCTGCGTCGTCGACGTCGTCGAGCCGCTCGTCGTACCAGGGGCCGTGCCACTGCTCGAGCCGCTGGTGGTGCCGGTACTCGTGCCGGCGGTGGTGGCGGTCTTCTTCGTCGTCCGATCACCATGCTCGGTGTGATTGCCATGCGTCGTCGTCGTAGCGCTCGCGGTCCGCGTCGTGTGGTCGCCGTGCGACGACTTCGTCGTCGTCAGCGTGGTCGATTTGGACGCGTGCGTACTGCCGCCCTTGGTGGCGGTCGTCGTCGACTTCGTGGTCGTCTTCGGCGATGACTTGGTAGGCGTCGAGCTGACGCTCATCTTCGTCGTCTTCGTGGTCGTGGTCGGCGCATCGTGCTGCGTTGTTGGCCGTGTCGACTGCACGTGCGTCGGCCCGCCGTGCTGTGACGGTCCGTGCGAATCGGCAACGGCCGAAGCGAGCGGCAGCATCACCATCGCGAACGTCGCAATCGAGACTTTCACCAGTCGCATACGTGGTCCTCCGGCACCGGAAGGGGCAAGCGATGTGCCGGGTCGTAACCTTGCAATTTCAAGCACTTACGGCCCGCAAGGGGTGCCGCCGCGGGCCAGGGACGACAGATCTGATATGTGCGCGACGATCCTGAAAATTACTCGTCTCGCAGCGCGATTGCAGGATCCACGCGCAGGGCGCGCACGAGTGGAATACCGTGCGCGGCGAGGGTGACGGCGAACAGCACTCCGACGGCTGCGGCGAACGTGCCGGGGTCGGTCGCGGTGACGCCGTACAGCGATCCTTCGAGAAAGCGCGTGACAGCAGCAGCGCCAATGATTCCGGCGGCGAGTCCGGCGAGAACGGTCGCGAGTCCGCTGCGCGCCACGAGCCGGGCGATGTCCGCACGCGACGCGCCGAGCGCGGCGCGAATGCCGATCTCACGCGTCCGTTCGGCAACGGAGTACGAGATGGCGCCGTACAATCCGATTGCCGTCATCAGCAGCGCGACAGCGCCGAACGTCTCGAGCAGAAGCATCAGGAAGCGGCGCGGTCCAACGGATCGGGACACGAGATCCGTGAGCGGCGCGACCTCGTAGATGGGAACGTCATTCGCCACCGACCAGATTGCGCGCCGTGCTTCACCCGCAAGAATCGTCGGATCCATGTAGGATCTGATGACGATCGTGACGAACGAATCGGTGAGCTGCGCCTGCGGCGTGTACATCTGCGGCGTGGGCGGCGCCGCCAACGCCTGATGCCGCACGTCGCCGACGATGCCGACGATGGTGCGCCATGGACCTTTGGTGCCGTCGCCAATGCGCACGTGCCGTCCGATGGGATCGTCGTTCGGCCACAACGCGCGCGCGGTTTCCTCTCCGAGCAGGATCATTTGCTCGGTGCCGTCACGATCGTGATCGGTGAACAGCCGTCCGCGCTTCAGCGGAATGCGCATCACCGAGAAGTAATCCGGCGTTACCGAGTAACGCTCGACGCACAGATCTTCCGGCGTGACGCGACGTCCTTCCACGTGCATGCCCCAGCAGTCGTGATTGCCGCTGAGCGGGATCTGTCCCGCCGCCGCCGCCGCGTCCACTCCGGGCAGCGCTCGCATCTTCTCGAGAATGCGATCCGTTGTCGCAACGACCGGCGGGTCGGTCGCGTACTTCTGCCCGACCATCGAGATCTGCATCGTGAGCACGCCGTCGGGATCGAATCCCGGGCTGACACCGATCAAGCGCTCGACGCTCTTGATCATCAAGCCGGCGGCGACGATGAGAATGACAGCAAGCGCGACGTCTGCCGCGACGAGGAGGCGCCGTGAGAGCGAGGTTGGCGCGCGCGCCGTCCTGCGCGCGTCGACGTGAAGCGGTTCGAGCAGGTTCACGCGGGATGCGCGGATTGCCGGGATGAGGCCGAACACGAGCGCTGTCCCGAGCGACAGCGCGGCGGAGAATGCGATCGCGCGTGCGTCGACATGGGCTTCGGCGAGGCGCGACATCGATGCCGGCGCGAGTCGCGTCAGCACCGGCACGCCGATCGCGCTGAGGAACACGCCGGCGCACCCGCCTGCCAGCGCCAGCAGCACGCTTTCAGCAAGCAGCTGACGCACGAGACGGCTGCGGCTCGCGCCGAGCGCCGTCCTGAGCGCCAGATCCCGCTCGCGGGCTGCCACACGCGCGAGCAGCAGGTTCGCGATGTTCGCACACGCGATGAGCAGGACCACGACAACCGCGCCGGTCAGCACCGCGAGCGCCGGGCGCACGCGTCCGGTCAGTTCCTCGCCGATCGGCACGACGGTCATCGTCTCCTGCGCGTATTCCTGCGGGTACTCGTGGCGTAACTGCGCCTGCACCGCGTCGATGTCGAGGCGCGCCGCTTCAATCGAGACTCGCGGTTTGATGCGGGCGATGGCTTTCAGATGCTGACACCCGCGACACGCGAACGTGGACGTGCGGTCGTATCCGACGAGCGACCAGATCTCGGCCGGTTGATAGAAGTGCTCGGAGATGAGCGGCTCGAACGTTCGCGGCATGACACCGATGACGCTGAACTGGCGATCGTTCATCGTCAGGACGCGGCCGACGATCGACGCGTCGGCGTTGAAGCGCCGGCGCCACAACCCGTCGCTGATGAGAACCACGCGCCAGTCGTTCGGATTGTCCTCCTCGGATCGGAAGTCGCGCCCGATTGCCGGCGCGACGCCGAGCATGCGGAAGAAATTCGACGACACGCGCATGCCGGCAATCCGTTCCGGTCCGGCGTCGGTGACGAGCGTCGTCTGCCACGATCGGATCATGGCCAGCTGATCGAACGCATGCGATCGATCGCGCCAATCGAGAAACGTGATGAACCCCACGTTGCCGGCGCTTGCGTCCTTCTCGCGATCGCCCACGAGGACGATCCGATCCGGATCCGCGTACGGCAGCGGACGCAGCAGCACCGAATTGACGACGCTGAAGATCGCGGTGTTCGCGCCGATGCCGAGCGCGAGGGTCACGATCGCAACCGCCGCGAAGCCGGGCGCACGCATCAGCAGCCGCGCGGCGTATCGCAGATCGCGCGCGACGTCTTCGATCACCGAGCCGCTGCCGGCAGGCGGAGCGGGTGCCGCTTTGCGCGGGCGATCGGCCCGGGCGATCTCGGCGGCTATGCGAGCAGGATCGTCGAGCGGCGCGAGCGCGGTTTCCATCGCCGCGCGCTCCGGCGTTCCGGATGCGACGAGATCCGCGTAGTGCTGGGCGACGTGCTGAGCGAGCTCGTCGACGATGTCCGATGCGCGCGCGGGATCGACGTCGAGCGGCGCAAGGCGCGCGCGGACGAGCGCCTTCCAGCCTGCCGCGCCGAAGCCCGGTCCGGAGTCATCGGGCGGAGGGGAATCAGGCATGGCGGATGCGCGCGACGCGGTTCAGCGCGGCGAAGAACGCGCTCCAGCTGCGGCGCTGCGCATCGAGCGCGTGCTGGCCGTCGGCGGTGAGGCGGTAAAAGCGCCGGCGGCGCGCGCCGGCTTTTTCGACCCACCGGCCGTGAATGAGCCCGCGGCGCTCGAGGCGGTACAGCGTGGGGTAGAGCGACGCGACGTGGAACTTCAGGGCGCCGTTCGATCGTTCGTCGATCAGGCGCGCGATCTCGTAGCCATGGCGATCCCGTTCCTCGAGCAGCGCGAGAATGAGGACTTCCGCGCTGCCCTTGCGCAGCTCGCGATCGTCCGACATGGAGCGCCACTATATATGGCACTCACATATGTGTCAAACGCGCAGCTGACGCGTGAGGTAGGCGTACAACGCCGCGGCGTTGTTGTGTTTGGGATCGCGCGCGCCGAACAGCAGCGTGACGCGGCCGGATCGCACCGCGCCGATCAGCGCGGCCACCGCGGCCTTCTTCGCGTCGAGCTCCTCGCCATAGCGGTGAGTGAACTCACTCCAGCGGGACGGATCGTGGTTGAACCACCGCCGCAGCGTGACGCTCGGCGCGATGTCCTTCAACCAGAGGTCGACGGCCGCCGCGGTCTTGCTCAAGCCGCGCGGCCACAGCCGATCGACGAGGACGCGCACGCCGTCGTCGCTTGTAGGAGGATCGTACACGCGTTTGATCTTCACAGTCGGCCTTCTCAATTTCACAGCCGCAAGATACCGCGGCAAGTTCCGTTAGAAAAGCTGGAGAATATTACAGTGAATACCGGTCTCCCGCGACGGCTATAATTTGTTCACTTGCTCGACAGCTTCCTTTCGGATATCCGTTATGCGCTGCGGTGGTTGCGGAAGAGCCCGGCCTTCACACTGGTGGCCGTCGTGTCGCTGGCGATCGGCATCGGCTTCAACACGGCTCTGTTCGCGATCGTCGATGCGCTGCTCTTCAAACCGTTGCCCGTGGCTGCACCCGAGCGGCTCGCGGACGTCTTCACGAGCGACGCGAACGGCCACTCGCGGTTCAGCACCTCCTCGTACGCCGATTACCTCGACCTGAAAGCCCAGAACGACGTCTTCGAGGGCCTCGTCGGCTACTCGCCGATGTTCGCCGGCGTCAACCTCGGCGACCGCTCCCGCCTCGCCCTCGGAGAAATCGTCACCGGCAACTACTTCCAGGTGCTCGGGGTCACCGTTGCACGCGGCCGCACGATTCTGCCCGCGGATGACACCCCGGGTGCGCCGCGCGTCGCCGTCGTCTCCAACCGATACTGGACGCGCGAGATGGGGTCAACGCCCGATGCGATCGGCCAGGTCATTCGCGTCCGCGGCAACACGTTCACGATCGTCGGCGTCGCGCCCCCCTCGTTCACCGGCATGGTGCCGGTCCTGTCGCCCGAGATGTGGATTCCGGTGGCGGCGTCGCTCGAGGTCGAGCCGGTCGGGTTGCACGATGTCGTCCCGTCGCCGACCGGCACGACGAGGCTCGATCGCCGCGGCGATCGGTGGATGTTCATCCGAGGCCGCCTGAAGCCGGGCGTCACGATCGACGCGGCGCGCGCGAACCTCGACGTGCTGATGTCGAGGCTCGCCACGGCGTTCCCGGCGACGAACAAAGGGCGCACCGCGGCAGCGAAGCCGACGTCCGAGGTGCACATCCACCCTGCAGCGGATCCGGTGCTCGTGCCGATTGCGGCCGGCCTGATGGCGGTCGTCGCGCTGGTGCTGCTCATCGCGTGCGCGAACGTCGCGAGCATGCTCCTCGCGCGGGCGTCCGGCCGGCAGAAGGAGATCGGCATCCGCCTCGCGCTCGGCGCGAGCAAGGCGCAGCTGCTGCGGCAGTTGATCACTGAAGCACTGATCATATCTGCGCTCGGCGCAGTCGCAGGAACGGTGTTCGCGTGGTGGGTGACGCGCGCAGCGGCGTCGATCAGCCTTCCGGTTGCCGTTCCGCTCGCCTTCGATCTCCGCATCGATGGCCGGGTGCTGCTCTTCACGGTCGCGACGACCATCGCGGCGGGGCTGCTCGCCGGTCTGGCGCCGGCCGTGCAGGCATCGAGGCCGAACGTCGTCGACGATCTTCGCGGCGAGGCCAGCGCCGCGCGAGTCGGCACACGACGCTGGTCTCAGCGCGATGCGCTCGTGGCGGCCCAGATGGCGATCACCGCGGTGCTGCTCGTCGTCGCCGCGCTGCTCACGCGCAGTCTCGTTGCCGCGCAGCGGACGAACGTCGGCTTCCCGGTGGAGCGCCTCGCGGTCATCTCGCTTGACACCGGCATGCTGCGGTACTCGGAGGATAAGGGACAGCACTTCTACGATCAGGCGCTCGACCGCGTCCGATCGATTCCGGGCGTCGAGGCGGCGGCGCTCGCGACGCGTGTGCCGTTCTCCATGAATTACAACCGCTGGGACATCTGGGTGCCCGGCTATCACGAGCCCGGCCAGCACAGCGACGTCGTCGAGGTGACGACCGTCTCGCCCGATTACTTCAAGACGATTGGCGTGGCCATCGTCGAGGGGCGCGGCTTCACCGACGACGATCGTCCGAACACGCCGTTCGTGGCGGTCGTCAACGAAGCGATGGCACGCCGGTACTGGCCCGGTCAGCGCGCGATCGGCAAGACGTTCCGCACCAGGAATTCGAGCGGGCCGCTGTTCCAGATCGTCGGAGTGTCCGCGAACCACAAAGTGAATTCCGTCGGCGAGCCGCCGACGCCGCTCCTGCACGTCGCGCGCACGCAGCGGCCGAACCCGTACAGCGCAATCATCGCGCGCACGCGCGGCGACGCCAATGCGCTCCTTCGCGACATGCGCCGCGAGCTGCTTGCGGTCGAGCCGAACGTCGTGTTCGTCGAGAACCAGACCATGGAGGCGGAGGTCGGGGCGACGCTGTTTCCGGTGCGCGCCGGCGCGTATCTGGTCAGCACCGTGGGACTCGTGGCCATGGGGCTCGCGGCCATCGGCCTTTACGGTGTCATTGCGTACTCCGTCGCCCGCCGCACGCGCGAAATCGGCATCCGGATGGCGCTCGGCGCGCGGCCGCTGTCGGTCATTTCGCTCGTGATGCAGCACGGATTCATCGTCGCGGTCGCGGGCGTGGCCGGCGGCTGCGTGCTTGCCATCCTTGCCGTCCGCGCGATCGCAGGAGTCCTCTACGGCGTCGGCGTCGCCGATCCGATCTCCTGGCTTGCGGCTGTGCTGGTGCTGCTCGGTTCGGCTGCCTGCGCGAATCTCATCCCGGCATGGCGCGCCGCGCGCGTCAACCCGTCAGTGGCTCTCCGCATCGAATAATTCCGAACGCATCACCGCCTCGTGGTGAGCCTTTCGACTCGCCGCTCATGGTGAGCCTGTCGAACCATGAGCGGCTCGCTCAGGGTGTACGTGTCGAACCACGAGCGGAACAGGTGAGACCGGGAACCCGCTCGGACGGCGGCACGTAAATTCCGGTATGTCCAACGATATTCGTGTCGGGCTGCGGCTGCTGTGGAAGGACAAAGCATTTTCGCTGACCGCGGCAGTGACCCTCGCGCTGTGCATCGGCGCGAACACCGCGCTCTTTTCGGTGGTCCATAACGTCCTGCTCCGGCCGCTGCCGGTCCCCGACTCGGATCGCATCGTCGTGATGGGCAACTCGTATCCGGGTGCAGGGCAGGGATCGCTCGGTGCGTCCGGGGTTCCCGATTACTACGACCGCCTGCGCGACATGAACGTGTTCGAGGAGCAGGCGCTTTACAACGGCAGGAATGTCAGCGTCGATCAGAACGGAACGCCGACGCGTGTCCGCGCCACCGGTGTCACCCCGTCGTTCTTTCGTCTGTTGAAGGTCGGCCCATTGCTTGGCCGCACGTTCACAGAGGAGGAGGGAGAGCCTGGCAACGAACGGAAAGTGGTGCTCAGCTACGCGCTGTGGCAGTCGGCGTACGGCGGCGAGCCGGGCGTCGCCGGACGTGACCTTCGCATCGATGGACGGCCTTACGTGGTGGTCGGCGTGATGCCGCGGGACTTTCAGTTCGTCAACCCGAACGTGATGTTGTGGACGCCGCTCGCGTTCACAGCGGAGGACAAATCGGACGCGCGCCGCCACAGCAACAACTTTCAGCACATCGGACGTTTGAAACCGGGCGCTACGGTGCAGCAGGCGCAGGCGCAGCTCGACGCGCTGAACGCCGCCAACCTCGATCGCTTCCCGCAATACAGACAACTGCTGATCAACGCCGGATTTCATACGATTGCCGCGCGGCTGCAGGACAACCTGGTGCGCGACGTCAAAGCGACGCTCTATCTGATGTGGGGCGGCGCGTTGTTCGTGCTGCTGATCGGATGCGTGAACATCGCGAACCTCGTCCTCGTGCGATCGCGTGCGCGACTGAAGGAGCTTGCGACGCGTGTTGCGCTCGGCGCGCCGCGATGGCGCATCGCCCGGCAGCTCATCGCCGAGAGCATCGTGCTGACGACGCTCGCTGCAGCGGCGGGACTGCTGGTCGGCTACGGCGCGCTCCGCGCGCTCGCCACGCTGAACATTCAGGATCTTCCACGCGGGCACGAGATCCATCTCGACGCTGTCGTCGTCGCGTTCACGCTCGCTGTCGCGACGGCGATCGGATTCGTACTCGGACTCCCGGTGGTCAGCATTCTGCCGGCGAATCTCACGAGCGTGCTGCGCGAGGAAGGACGCACCGGCACGAGCGGCCGGGGCGCGCGCACACTGCGACG
>Ga0075424_100006922_pt1 | contig 10954 bp, 13 predicted proteins | sample SoiMethybrSBSTD3_FD_75301 | JGI IMG/M metagenome (GOLD analysis project Ga0075424, IMG submission 75301) | Bulk soil microbial communities from a Populus tree surrounding site in Tennessee, USA - Soil MetaG P. TD hybrid SBSTD3 | ecosystem: Environmental > Terrestrial > Soil > Tree plantation...
AGCGGGTCGGAGGTTCGAGTCCTCCACGGCCTGGCGGGAACCGTTCAGGGGTGCGGAGCACCAAGGATTTCCGGTTGTCGGGAATGAAAACCAGTGCCAGTTCTAGTGCCAGTTCCGGATCTAAATTGGTCTCAACCAGTGGGCCTGCGTCCTAGTACACCGACACCGTAACTATCAGCTACGTATCATTTGGTGGTACTTGGGATGAATCGGTCACAGATTCCTCGGACCCACTTCTAAGCCGAGGGTCGGGGGTTCGATTCCCTCCGGGCGCGCCATTCTTCGCTTCCCGCTTCAGTGCAAGAAGCGGCTCCCGTGCGACGCTATTTATCACTACCCACCCGTCGTCCTTCACCCGCCTTGTCGCAGCAGACTCCAAGAAGCAGCGGCGAGCGTGGATACGATCACCTGCCGATCGCGGATTCGTTCCAATAGGCGAACGATTTCTGCCTGCATCGTGACCGAATTGCAACGTATCGAGGTCTCCGATCGTTAATTGCTGATAGCGCGAATCGCAGCGATGGCAAAGAAGAATTTCGGTTTCTGAGCACCTCCGGGCTCCGAATCCCGTCTAAAGGGGTGCAAGGGACCCGAAGTGTGAAGTGGCCCCGAAAGGAGAGTGTGATGAGGAAAGTGGCAGCGGCAGTGTTCAGCGTGGTGATCGCAGTATCGCAGCTTCCCGCCCTGGCCGCGGTGATCGACGACCAGACCGTGCAAGCTGCGCGCGAGAACCAGGACGTCCAGGCCCCGCGTGAGAACCAGGACATGCAGGCGCCGCGGGGGAACCAGGACATCCAGGCCCCGCGTGAGAATCAGGACGTGCAGGCACCGCGGGGGAACCAGGATTTCCAGGGCCCCCGTGGAAACGAGGACGTGCAGTCTCCGCGCGGTCATCAGGACGTGCAGGCTCCGCGATAACGTAGAGCGCGAGCGCACGAGCTGTCGGCCCGGCGGCGTGCCGACGTTCCGGGAGTCAGGTGTTGCGGCTCCGGAAGCGTCGGGCACGCCGGCGGGCTTGCTCGTTTTCATGAGCCGATGAAGATCTATGTATGGGCGGTGGTCGTTCTCACTCTACTCGCCATCGCGAGCGCGGCCGGAGTTCTCGCGTCGCACCGCCTGCACCGCGACTGCCGGGTCCGCATCGACACCGCTATCGACGAGGTCGGCTCGCCCATGGAGTGTGTGTGCCTGGGCGGCGTGGTCGCGTCGTGCTACGAGTCGCCCCGCTAGCAGCGGAGCCGGCTATTTTAGCGCGTAGGGATTGATGGGCGTGCCCACGGCCCGGGTGACGGGCAAGGGTGGCGCCACGAGCAGGAAGGCGTAGCGACCGTCGGCCGCGCAGTCGTCGGCCAGCTCCTCGAGGAAGAAAATCTCGCCCAGGGTGAGACCCATGTTCGGGATCGCCGCCACGTGAAACGGATTCCGGAAGCCCGGAATTTCCGACGGGCGCACCTCCACCGCGTAGTTGTCGCAGCCGATGGCCGCGATCTGCTTGGCGTGCAGCCACGGCGTGGTGTGCACCGACAGGCCGGGGGAGGGATCGAGGTCGTAGTGCCGCCAGTCGTTCGTGTCGAGATAGCGTGACATGTGGCCGGTGCGCACGAGGAGGATGTCTCCGGGCAGCACCTCCACCCGGGCGGCCGCCGCCGTCGCCTCCAGATCGGCCACGGTGATGGCGTAGCCGGGCTCGAGGGCCTTCACACCCTTGTGACGGGCCACGTCGAGCAGGACGCCGCGGCCCACGAGCTTGCTCTTGGTCTTGTCGATGCTGTTCTTGGCCGCGCCGCTGCTCGTGACGAGAGCGGCGTCGTAGCCGTTGTACATCTTCCCCTCATAGAAGATGTGGGCGAGGCTGTCCCACTGCGTGACACACTGGAGCGGCATGACGATCCAGTCATCCGAGCCGCCGTAGCCCTCCGCCTCCTTCACCTCGGCGGGGGTCTTGGGCGCGTCGCCGCCGTCGCGGAACATGGTGTGGATGGGATTGAAGCGCGCCCGCGTTCCGCTCTGTGGCCCGTGGCGCTCGAGCGGTATGCCGAGGGCGAAGACCTTGCCGGTGGTGGCGAGCCGGCACGCCGCCGCGATACGCTCGGGTGTGATGTAGTTCAGCGTGCCCAGCTCGTCGTCCGGTCCCCACTTGCCCCAGTTCCGCACCTGGAGTGCGATCTTCCGGAGCGCCTCCTCGCTCACTTGAGGAGGTCCAGGAGGTACCGGCCGTAGGCGTTGGGCAGGCTGTGAGCGAGCGCCTCCAGCTGATCCGCGGTGATGAAGCCCTTGTGGTAGGCGACCTCCTCGATGCACGCGACCTTGAGGCCCTGCCGTAGCTCGATGGTCTCGATGAAGGTCGAGGCCTGCAGCAGCGACTCGTGGGTGCCTGTGTCGAGCCACGCGAAGCCGCGCGAGAACGATTCCACGTAGAGCTGGCCGCGGCTCAGGTACTCGCGATTCACGTCGGTGATTTCGAGCTCGCCGCGCGCCGAGGGCTTGAGCCCCGCCGCGATGTCGACCACCTGGTTGTCGTAGAAGTAGAGGCCGGTCACCGCGAGATGCGAGCGCGGCTTGGCGGGCTTCTCCTCGAGGGAGATGGCCCGGCCCCGCGCGTCGAGCTCCACCACGCCGTAGCGCTCGGGCGACTTCACGGCGTAAGCAAACACGGTGGCGCCCTGCTCGCGGCTCCCCGCCCGATTCAGCATGCTCTGGAAGCCCTGCCCGTAGAAGAGGTTGTCGCCGAGGACCAGGGCCACGTGATCCTTGCCCACGAACTGGCGCCCGATGATGAAGGCCTGGGCCAGCCCCTCCGGCTTGGGCTGCACCGCGTAGCCGATGGAGATGCCGATGCGGTGGCCGTCGCCCAGGAGCCGCTCGAAGCTGCCGATGTCTTCCGGAGTGGAGATGAGCAGGATGTCCCGGATGCCCGCGAGCATGAGCGCGGAGAGCGGATAGTAAACCATCGGCTTGTCGTAGATCGGCAGGAGCTGCTTGCTCACGGCGCGCGTGATGGGATAGAGCCGCGTGCCGGAGCCACCCGCGAGAATGATCCCCTTCTGGCAGTGGTTGGTCGTCATGTCCCCTGCAGAGTAGCAAAGATTCGTGCGGGCACACTGCGCGGAATCCGCTACCGTTTCTTCACGGCCCCGCCACACGGGGGCAACACTTCACAGAGACCCTCGTGGCCAAAGGAGGATCGACCATGCAGACAGAGGAACTGCTGACCGAGCTGCGTACGTCCCAGACCGATCTCGCGCGCTTCGTGGAAGCGGTGGTGCGCGACAGCATGCCCTACGTGGTGGTCCCCGCCGAGGCGGTGCGCGCGTGGCAGCGGCGCGAGCCGCAGGCGTGGGCCAAGGTATCGGGCTGGCTCGCCGCCCACCAGGTGGCGGTGGTGGCCGTCTGATGCCGAGGAGCAGCTATGCGCGGGCGGCGCGCTGCCAGGCCCGGTGCGTCTCGTTTGCCACGATGGCCAGGGCCACGACGATGAGAAGGATGCCCACGCCCAGCATCAGCCGCGCGAGGGAATGCGTCCAGGCGAGGAGATGGAGCTGTCCGAGGAGATAGTTCCAGTCGTGCATGGCGGCATGGCCGCCGATGAGCGGCAGCGCCTGCGCCCGCGCGTCCGCCATATAGATGGCGACGTCGGTGATGCTTTCGCCCGTCCAGAAGAGCACCACCGCGAAGGAGACGAGCTGACCCTGGTGGAGGAAGATCAGCGCGCACACCGCGGGCAGTAGCACCTGGAGAGCGGAGCCCCCGAGGACCGAGAAGAAGCGCGGCAGGATGAGCGCGAAGACGTGGCCGGCCTCGTGGATGACGAGGTCGAATCCGTGGATGCAGCGAAGCGCGCTGCCCCCCGCGTGGAAGTCGAGATCGCGCTGGAGGATCTGCCAGCCGAGAACCGCCATCACCGCGAGGCCGAGAGCCCGCCCGGCCACGGCGGCCCACGCGAGGAAGGGCTTGCTAGCCTCCGGCCTTGGCGGCGGATACGGCGACCTGATCGGGATGGCCGTCTCCGTCGACCGCGCAGGCCGCCGCCGCGCCCTCGCGATGAATCGAGAGATCGCGAATGGTCGGATGGTCGCCACACAGCGGACACTTCGGATCGCGCCGCAGCTTGACCTCGCGGAAGCGCATGCCGAGAGCGTCGTAGGTAAGGAGGCGACCGATCAGCGGCTCCCCGATGCCCAGGAGCAGCTTCACCGCCTCGGTGGCCTGCACTACGCCGATGATGCCTGGGAGCACGCCCAGGACGCCGGCCTCGCTTCAGGAGGGCACCAAGCCCGGAGGCGGTGGCGTGGGATAGAGGCAACGATAGCAGGGGCCCTGGTTGGGGGCGAAGACCGAGGCCATACCCTCGAACTGGAAGATCGAGCCGTGGACATTGGTCTTGCCCGCGAGGTAGCAAGCGTCGTTGACGAGGTAGCGCGTGTCGAAGTTGTCCGAGCCGTCGATGACGAGGTCGTAGTCCTTGATGATGTCCATCACGTTATCCACGTCGATGCGCGTGGGCAGCTTGATGACCTTGCAGTCGGGATTGAGGGCCTCGATGGTCTCAGCGCCCGAGTCCACCTTGGGCCGCCCCACGCTCGCCGTGGTGTGGAGGACCTGGCGCTGGAGGTTCGACACGTCCACCACGTCGCCGTCCATGAGGCCGAGGGTGCCCACGCCAGCCGCGGCCAGGTAGAGCGCGGTCGGCGAGCCGAGGCCGCCCGCTCCGATCAGGAGCACCTTGGAGCGGAGGAGCTTGCGCTGGCCCTTCTCGCCCACCTGCGAGAGGAGGAAGTGGCGGCTGTAACGCTGGATCTGATCGCCGGCGAGCGGCGTGTCCTTCACCACGGGCAGGCCCGACTGCGCCCAGCGCTGGAAGCCGCCCTGGAGGTTGATCACGTTCGTGTAGCCGAGGTCGTGGAGCGCCTTGGCCGCGAGCATCGAGCGCAGGCCCGTCTGGCAATAGAGCACCACGGGGGTGGAGGGCTCGGGGGCGACGGTGCCGATCCTGAACTCGAGGAAGCCCCGGCTGATGTTGGTGGCGGCCTCGATGGACCCGTCCCGATACTCGTCGGGGTCCCGGACATCGACGACCACCACGGGCTCGCCCGCGTCGAGCCGCTTCTTGAGCTCGGCCGGCGGCTGCTCTGGAATCACCTGCCGGGCCTCCGCCAGCATTTCCTTCAACGTCTTCATGCGCTCGCTCCCTGAATCACGATTGTTTCTTTGAAATCGGCGGCTTCATGTTACCACCATTCCCGGTCGGATCAAGGTACAAGGGCCGGGTGTTCTATCCAAGCGTGGTCAAGACTGCTATAATCGCCAGCGAAATGAAAGAGTTAATCCGGGGTCGAGGTGTCGCTCCGTGCGCCTGAACGACGAGGCGCAGCGCGCGTTCTCGGTCCAGGACTATGCCCCCCAGCCTCCCATCCAGGGTGTGGAGATCGTCGAGCTCAAGCGCTTCGGTGATGACGGCGGCAGTCTCACGGAGCTCGGGCGGCTCGCGGCAGGCATGCACGCGGCCCTGCCCGGCTTCGAGGTCAAACAGGTCAACTACAGCGAGATGGATCCCGGTGTCATCAAGGCGTTCCACCTCCATCGGCGCCAGACCGATGTCTGGTTCATACCTCCGGGCGACAAGATGCTGCTCGTCCTGGTCGACGTCCGGACGGGCTCGCCTACCGAGAAGGTGATCCGCCGCCTCCCCATGGGGGACGGTGCCTCGCGTCTGGTCCGCATTCCCCCCGGCGTGGCCCACGGCGTCAAGAACATCGGCGCTGCACGCGGCCGCATCATCTACTTCGTGGACGTGCAATTTCAGTCGGCTCCCGCCGAGTGCGACGAGGGCCGGCTGCCCTGGGACTTCGTCGGCGCAGACATCTGGGACGTCGTCAAAGGATAATCCCTCGTGAAGATACTCGTGACCGGCGGCGCTGGCTTCATCGGCTCGAACTTCGTGCGGCACGTCCTGGGGAGCCATCCCGAGGACGCCGTGGTCAATCTGGACAAGCTCACCTACGCGGGCAACCTGGAGAACCTCCGGGACGTGGAGAAGGACCCGCGCTACCGCTTCGTCCGCGGTGACATCTGCGACGGCGCGCTGGTGCGCGATCTCATGGACGGGGCGGACGCGGTGGTGCACTTCGCCGCGGAGACGCACGTGGACCGCTCGAACGCGGCGGCCGACGAGTTCCTCCGCACGAACGCCAACGGCACCTTCACCCTCCTCGAGGCGGCGCGCGAGCGGAAGGTCCAGCGCTTCGTGGCCATCGGCACCGACGAGGTGTACGGCAGCATCGCCAGGGGCGCCGCGCGGGAGGTGGATGCGCTCAACCCGTCCAATCCCTACTCCGCCTCCAAGGCCGCTGCCGACCTCCTCGCCCGCGCCTATTGGACGACACACCGGCTGCCCGTGCTCATCACCCGGAGCAGCAACAACTTCGGACCCTATCAGTACCCGGAGAAGGTCATCCCGCTCTTCATCACCAACGCCCTCGAGGACAAGCCACTGCCCCTGTACGGCGACGGCAAGAACGTCCGCGACTGGCTCTACGTGCTCGACAACTGCGCGGCCATCGACCTGGTCCTCCGCAAAGGCAAGGACGGCGAGATCTACAACATCGGTGGCGGCCACGAGGTGGAGAACGTGGTGCTCACGCGCCAGGTGCTCCATCTGCTGGGCAAGCCGGAGAGCCTCATCACACCCGTGACGGACCGGCCGGGGCACGACCGGCGCTACGCTCTCGACTCCAGTAAGGTCGCCGCCCTCGGCTGGAAGTCCGCACACTCCTTCGGCTCCGCGCTAGAGGCGACGGTGGCCTGGTACCGGGAGCACGAGTCGTGGTGGAAGCCCATCAAGTCGGGCACCTTCCGCGCGTACTACGAGAAGCAATACTCCGCGCGCTAGCCATGCCTCGGATCGTCACCCTCGCCGCGCTCCTGCTGTCCCTGCCCGCCGTGCTGGGGGCGGCGGCGCCTCAGGCGAGCACGCCCCGCATCGATCCCAAGCGCGCCTCCCCGCTGCCCTCGCACATCGAGCACGTCGCGCCCGCCATCATCGGCATCCACGTCGAGGTCCCGCCCGATCGTCCCTCTGCGCTCACTCTCGGCGCCGAGCGCTGGGGCAGCGGCGTCATCTTCGACGCCGCGGGCTATGGGCTGACCGTGAGCTACCTCCTCATCGATGCGACACGGATCGACGTGCTGCTGCGCGACGGGGCGAAGGTGGAGGCGAAGGTCGCCGGGCTCGACCTCGAGTCGGGACTTGGGGTGATCAAGCTCGAGGGTTCGGGTCCGTGGCCGGCCGCCACGCTCGGCAGCTCGGCCGGTCTCACCGTGGGCGCCCTCACGGGCACCGTGGGCATGGACGAGGCAGGCGAGCTCGTGGCCACGCCGGGTGCCGTGAAGTCGATCCGCTCCTTCGCCGCCTCCTGGGAGTACATGCTCGATCGAGCGCTCTTCATCGCACCGTACAACGCTGCGTTCGGCGGCGCCGCCCTCGTAGACCAGACGGGCGCCGTGGTGGGCATCACGTCGCTGCGCCTGGGTGAGGCGCCGTTCGTGAACCTGGCCATCCCGATCGAGCAGTTCCTGGGCGGCAAGGACGAGCTGATCGCCAAGGGACGCGTGGAGAGCCGGCGACCGCGTCCCTGGCTGGGCCTTTACACGCGGGAGACGGACGGCGGTTTGATGGTCGCCGGCGTGTCGCCCATCGGCCCTGCGCGCACGGCAGGCTTCCGCCCGGGCGATCTGATCGTGCGCGTGAACGGCCAGGAGGTGACGAGCCAGGCCGATTTCTATCGCCGCCTCTGGCTCGGCTCGCCGGGACAGGACGTGCAGCTCGTGGTCATGCGGGCCACGCGGCTCGAGTCGATCACCGTGCGCGCCGTGGATCGCTACCGCCTCTTCCTGACCAACGACCGATAGCGCGGCCCCGATGCCCGGCGTCGATACTTACCAGGGCCGCGGGCTCATCGCCGATCCGATCCATCACTACATCCTCTACACACGCCCCGACGGCGTGCCCGGCGAGGCGACGGAGCAGGACCTGCTCGACTCGCCGTGGATGCAGCGGCTCCGGCGCGTGCCCCAGCTCCAGTCGGCGCGGTGGGTCTTTCCCGCCGCCGAACACAGCCGCTTCCAGCACTCGCTGGGCGCCATGCACCTGGCCGGACGCTTCGCCCAGCAGCTCTACCCGTCGCTCAAGGCGGAGTTTCCCGACGCGCCCTCCGGCGCTCTGTTCGAGGAGCTCCTGCGCATGGCGGGGCTTCTCCACGACATCGGTCACGGTCCCTTCGGCCACTTCTTCGACGACAACTTCCTCGCCGACTTCGCCCTCACCCACGAGATCCTCGGCCAGCGCATCATCCGCGAGCAGATCGGCGATCTGATCCGCGGTCTCCGGCGCAGCCCCAGCGGGCCCTTCGAGCCGGGGGAGGCGATCAATCCTGACTGGATCTGCTATCTCATGGGCAAGGACCGCACCCGCCCCGAGGCGGAGCATCCGCGCTGGCTCGCCCACCTGAAGCCGTTGCTCAGTGGCATCTACACCGCGGACAACATGGACTACGTGCTCCGCGACTCGTACATGTGCGGAGTGGCCGTGGGGCCCATCGACATCGAGCGCATCATCTACTACTCGTTCTTCAGCGAGCAGGGGCTCACGCTCGACCGGGGCGGCATCCAGGCCTTCATCATGTTCCTGAACGCGCGCTTCTACATGTACACCAACGTCTACTACCATCGCACCACGCGGGGCATCGACCTGCACCTCAAGGAGATCTTCCGCGATACCATCCGCCTCGTCTTCCCCCACGACCTCAACAAGGAGATCGAGCCCTATCTCCACCTCACGGAGTGGACCCTCCTCGAGGAGGTGGCGCGCTGGGAACACGCCGACGACCAGGAGCGCAAGGATCTCGGCCGCGAGTGGCGGCACATCCTCGACCGCCGGCTCAAGTGGCGCATGTCCCACGAGGTGGTGCTCGATCTTTTCGAGCCGCGGCGCGGCTTCGGCTTCATGAAGGCGGAGGATGTGGAGCAGCGCGTGCGCGAGCTCTTGCCGCCGGCCATGCGCGGCTTTCACTTCAAGATCGACATGGCGCAGCAGGACCCACGCCCCCTCAACCCCATCGGCATGCAGGACCGCCAGATCTTCGTCTACGATCCGGCCACGCGGAAGTCGTCGCCGGAGCCGCTCAAGGAGCTGCTGAAGTATCTGCCCGGCAAGGTGGCGCAGTGCCGCATCTTCGCCAAGACGCACGAGCACGACGAGCTCCTGGCCAAGGCGCTCAACCAGGCCCTCGGCGAGGAGCGCCCCGCGCACCCGACCAACCTCTAGTCGCCGGACGGCCGGCGAAAGGATGCACCGATGAGCGACTATCGCGGCGTCGACTACTACGGGATCGAGGCCCTGCTGAGCGAGGAGCAGCGGATGGTGCGGGACGCCGTCCGCGACTGGGTCGAGAAGGAGTTCGTGCCCATCGTGAGCCAGCACCATCGTGACGGCACCTTCCCCATCGAGGTGGCCAAACCACTCGGAGAGATGGGGGTGTTCGGGGCGACCCTCAATGGCTACGGCTGCGCCGGGCTCGACAACGTTGCCTACGGGCTCATCATGCAGGAGCTGGAGCGCGGCGACTCGGGCCTCCGCTCCTTCGCCTCCGTGCAGAGCGGTCTCGTCATGTACCCGATCTACACCTACGGCTCCGAGGCGCAGAAGGAGAAGTGGCTGCCGCGGCTGCAGTCCGGGGAGGTGCTCGGCTGTTTCGGACTCACCGAGCCCGATCACGGATCCGACCCGAGCTCCATGGCCACCCGTGCGGTCAAGAAGGGCAACGAGTACGTGCTCAACGGCACCAAGCTGTGGATCACCAACGGCTCGGTGGCGGAGGTGGCGGTGGTGTGGGCCAAGGGCGACGACGGCGAGATCGGCGGCTACCTGGTCGAGCGTGGGACGCCGGGCTTCTCTACTCTCGACATCCCCGGCAAGTTCTCCATGCGCGCCTCCATCACCTCCGAGCTCGCCTTCGCCGACTGCAAGATCCCCCTCGAGAACAAGCTGCCCAACGTGAAGGGCCTCCGCGGTCCTCTGGGCTGCCTCTCCCAGGCGCGCTACGGCATCGCGTGGGGAGCGATCGGCGCCGCCATGTCGTGCTACGACTGGGCGCTTCGCTACTCGCAGCAGCGGATCCAGTTCGGCAAGCCCATCGGCTCCTTCCAGCTCGTGCAGCAGAAGCTCGTGTGGATGATCACGGAGATCACCAAGGCCCAGCTCCTCTGCCTCCGCCTGGGCCAGCTCAAGGACGAGGGCGCCGCGCGGCCCCAGCAGATCTCCCTGGCCAAGCGGAATAACGTGCAGATGGCCCTCGACACCGCGCGCATGGCTCGCGACATCCTGGGGGCGGCGGGCATCGTGGACGAGCACCCGATCATCCGCCACATGATGAATCTCGAGACGGTCAACACCTACGAAGGCACCCACGACATCCACACCTTGATCGTGGGCCGGGACATCACGGGCCTCGACGCCTTCGGCATGTGAGCGCGTCGTGACGAGGGCGGCCGAGCGATCCCTCGCCGTCTTTCCCGGCGGATCGCTCGGCGAGTACGATCTGCCCGCGGAGCTCGCCACCGTGCTCACGCGCGGCAAGGGCGCCACCGTCTGGGACAGCGAGGGCCGCGCCTTCACGGACTTCACCATGGGCTGGGGCTCCGTGCTGCTCGGGCACGCGCACCCCGCCGTGGTCGGGGCGGCCACGAGGCAGGCCGCCCTCGGCTCCAACTTCGCGTACGTGACGGAGCCGGCCCTCGGGCTCGCCGAGGACATCGTGGCCGCGGTGGCCTGCGCAGAGCGCGTGCGCTTCTGTGCCTCGGGCACCGAGGCGACCGCGTACGCGGTGCGGCTCGCGCGGGCCTACACGGGTCGGCCGAAGATCCTGAAGTTCGAGGGCGCGTATCACGGCGCCAACGA
>Ga0075424_100006924_pt1 | contig 10952 bp, 11 predicted proteins | sample SoiMethybrSBSTD3_FD_75301 | JGI IMG/M metagenome (GOLD analysis project Ga0075424, IMG submission 75301) | Bulk soil microbial communities from a Populus tree surrounding site in Tennessee, USA - Soil MetaG P. TD hybrid SBSTD3 | ecosystem: Environmental > Terrestrial > Soil > Tree plantation...
TCATTCATTTTTGCAATCCTTAAGCAAAGGTATTTGAATAATATGATTAATGTCATTGCTCTTAAGTTACCTTCTAATTTGTGGCCTATCAAGAATAAACTGATTGCAAAGGCCCATAGGATTACGCCCTCAAAAACATTGCTATTACATATTCTGAGGAGATATCCAAAAATCATTGTCATTCCCATGATGTAAATTGGTGCACCAACGCAATGAAGTATTCGATTTACAGGTTTTCTGTGAGTGCTTTTGATTGCTTTGATAAAACTAAGGTGCATTTTCAGAATATTAAGGGATTAACTTATAGTTAAATCCATAACGTAACAAATTCCAATCAGGGAACACTCATTACGGTTTATCAGATGCAGATATGCATGTTAGGTTACATACACGACTAAGTCAAGTGCTAAGAAGCACCCTACTTACAATAAACGGTTGGTCGGATCTTTAATTTGCCGTAATAGTTATAGGTTCTTCTACTTTTTCAAGCTCTGGGTCATTTTCCAGATCTTCTTCATCAACTCTTATCTTGTTCTTGTATCTCATCTTGTATGGTATTTCAAACTCGAAACACATGAGTTAATATAATATCTTCGTACTATAAACGACTTACTCTTTCTAAGTGCCTTCCTTCATATTTACCTAATAGTTGAGTATGCTCCATATGCTTAGAACACCTAGGGGAAATTGTTAATATCCAACCACCTAATTAAATTACCTTCAGTAAGGAAGGACAATCAGTGAATGAAATAGAATTAAAAGATTTATTCGTTAGTTCATTAGAATCAGGACATGTAATAGATCCCAAGAATCGAATTTTGCCATTTGCAAATAAGGAAAATGAAATAAGAATAAAGAACGAGAGCTATTTTGGTCATTTTGATTTAGTTATTGCTATTTTGCATAGAAATACAGAACATTTAGAGTCTTCTTTCCAGGAAGGGCCTTACTATAACAACGTCCTAATGCGAACCGGTCAGCTAGCTGAAATTGCGGGAGCAGAAAAATGCAGGATAGATTGCATCTCATTCTATCCAGTAGAATTAAAATCAGATTGTGATACCTTGGATGCACGTCTACCTAATCAAATATTGAATGCAATCCTGACTTTTGGAAGGTCAATGGTAGTACTTGACAGAAAACATGTCAAGAATGCTTCGCTAAAGTTCTTGCGGTTGCTTCCCGCGACAGTACTAGCTTACACGGGTAGAAAAGATTACTTTAAAGTATTATCCGTATTTGATAGGTTTGTAGATACAGGAATGTTCAATTTATCAAAAAGAAGATTTGCAAAAACACTGCTAGACAATGGAATTGCCGAAGAAATGGATAAAATATATCGGAGGCTTGCAACTTTGGAGCGGATAAATCAGAAACTCGTGTATAATGAATTGTATAATTCTAACGCAGGATTTTTAGAAGAGGAAATTGAGTTCCTGAGACAATTTTCAAGTATAGAGGCGACAATGTCATATAAGAAACAGATAGCTAGGTACGTAAGGGAAAGTGAACTTGTGAAAATTACCGATTACTTGTAGTTTGATCTTCTCGAAGTGTATGAGATGCTAAACATGAATTAGGAAAAAGAGTGTAAGAGAGAGAACGAGAATGGTCTGTATGTCTTTATTTACGTTTTTTAAAGCGATACGACCAAAACTGAAAAGATAACTTCAATTAAAGGATAAAAATGCGGAATCGCTTCAAATTACCGTAAGGTCTAAGGATACACAGGTTGGTATTACTCGCACCTTACGCTAAACCTTATTATAATAATTATTATACAGCTCATGGTAAGATCATGTCACATTCAACATCAGAGCCTAAATCACAGTATGTCGTCTGTCCAGTGTGCGGAGAAGGAATACTGGATATAGTAGCCGAAATCGGAATTGAGGCTGAAGGCGATCGTGAAAAGTTTCAATCGCTCTCATCAGCTCATGGCAAAGTATACAAATGCGATAAATGCGGCAAATCGTTCGTGAAAGTGAATGATAAATTTTTGGAGATTAAACCTTCAGAATAAGCTGATACTCGAATTTTGACACATCCAATTGATCATCTTTAAAATGATGTGTAAGTACTAATCTTTACTAATGACAAGGACTATTAATTTTTACTCTTGCGACATAGTGTAGTTTTATCAGGATTAACCGCTGGCACAAGATTGAGCAGAGTTTCATTATCACTTATTCTTCTGAACATTTTCTTCCCGTAGCTCCATTGCATGTCAATTCTGATGTCATGCCTAACCGTTAGTGAATGCATTTCAAGTACATTGACTTCAACTAACTCATACTTCTCGCTCGATAACCAAAGCGTGGCAGAAAGAGTCATATAATGTATGAAAGCGTTTACTTAACAAAAATTGCGTATAATTAAGGACCTACTTACACTCAAATTTTATTTTCTAATTTGTATTTTTTGTATTTTTGTTGCGTTAGTTTTCAGTAGTTTTGATTTTCACTTGAATTCTGGCCTTGCAATTGGTACCGCCAACACTGGTGAAAAGGTAAATGGAACCATAGAAAACAACCTAACTGATTTTAACTTTGCAGCTGCTGGAGATTTTGGCTGTAGTGACAAAGCTAAAAACACTGTTAGTAACATCATGAAAATGAAGCCTGAGTTAATACTTTTAACAGGAGACCTTTCATATCAGAAAAATGCCACTTGTTGGTATAGCACAGTCGCTCCACTAGATACTGATGGTAAACTTAAAGTTGCATTCGGTGAACACGATATAGACGAAAACCTTACCAAATTTAATGACTATATGAAGCACTTTAATCTATCCAAGCCTTACTACTCATTTGATTATCAGAATGTTCACTTTTTGGTCATGGCTACACCCAAGAACGAAATAATTCCATATTTGAATGGCTCAGAACAATACAATTTTGTAAAAAATGATCTCAAAAAGGCTCACAATGACGAGCAAATAGATTGGATAATAGTAGATACATTCAGGCCGCTCTATTCTTCTAATACAACTCATCCAGGCCTAGATAAATTGCAAGATATTTACCATCCTCTGTTTGAGAAGTACGGGGTAGATATTGTAATACAGGGTCACAACCACAACTATCAACGTACTTTCCCGCTAGCGTATAATTCAACCAAAGCATATACCCCTATAATAACAGATAGGCACACAAGGGATTACGACAAGAATCCAAAGGGCCAGATATTCATTACCGTAGGAACAGGTGGGGAAGATCTTTATAATATTACAGGCAAGGCTCCATATATCATAACTCAATTTCTTCGCCATGGCTTTCTAAACGTGGATGTAACCAATAATGGATTAAATTTAACTTCTACCTTCTATGAAAATAGAGACTTGACGGATAAAGATCACTTCAGTTTTGTAAAATCGCGCAAATTGCAATAGCAATTCATGTAGTTAGAACCAGGTCCTTTCAAACTCATGAAGATTAATAATCAAGTAACGGAAAGAGGGGCCATAATAAGCGAATTAATTTTTAATGGTCTAGATAAGTACTGTTGAGGTACTTATCTAGACCTGTTCCCCATCGGTTTGGTCGATGTAATATTCAATTCATACAGAGATAATTTAAATGTCACTGTCGGAAAATATTTTCATATATGGTTTCTGAGGTCATCAGGACAGGTTTGCTTCATTTAACATAAACATTCACATCGCGAAAAAAGTATCCACTCGATGAGATGCTCTCCTGTCTAGATTAGATAGTACCTAATTATTTTAAGATATGTTATCCATTTAAACAAATGTGCCAAGAATTTCTTACCTGGATTTTTCCTCAGACGAACCCGAGCGTGCCATAAAATTTTACAGTGCAGTATTCGGATGGCAGATTAAAAAATGGGAAGGTCCATTTGAATACTGGGAGATTAAGACGGGGGAGTCGAACGAACCAGGCATAGACGGGGGTTTGGCTAAACGCAGCAAGCCCGAGCGCTCACTTACGCCTTTCATAAATGTTCCATCCGTCGATGATTTTGCATTAAAGGTTGAATCTAACGGAGGGAAAATTGTGCAACCTAAGACGGCAATACCTGGAATAGGATATATGGTAATCTTCAAAGATACTGAGAATAACATATTAGGACTTATGGAAGAAGACAAGGCTGCGAAGTAGATCACGCTTGTCAAAAAAAAGTTATAATTTAGATATCTCTAAGATGGGGGACTTATGTGTTTGATACTGAGATTTATGCAATAAGATATTAAAGTTATTAGTGGTGCACTTCTTGTAGGAGAAATTGGTTTCCTTTTTGTAGAACCATTAATGAGTCAGGTTAGGTTTACTGATAATTCAGAGAACGAACTGTACTCAGCAAAAAATCTAAACGGAAAAAGCGCAGCGATTACTAAGAATGCGGGATTCAGAATTACATCTGTTGGAGTTCGGTATAGTTACTGACGTATGGGGTACGCTTGAAAGTGCTAACTATTTGAATGTTTATACCTCGTGCCCAGCGGCCAATTCATTGATTTAACAGCCAGTTTATATCTTGGGCACGAGACTTAGTAATAAATACATAGATGGCTGACCTAAAATATCGCCGATCGTACGGCTTTTTTCATTATGGGAGGTATTTTCTATGATTGGCAACATACGTTTCAACCGAACGACCCTGTTCCTAGGACTCCTTACAGCCATACTTCTCTCAGATTCTATAATCTTTTTTGCTGAGATTAAAACTAAGAGCTTCTATTCCAGCTGGGTAATAACCATTAATGCTTCAATTGCTGCTATTCTGGCCGTATTCGTCTTATACAGACGCAAAAATACTAGAGGAGTTTATGGTAGAACACGAATTGCTCTGGCTATCGGCTTATGCCTGTGGCTTTGTGCTGATATTGTTTGGGCAGCGTATGAAATAGTTCTAGAATTGGTACCACCTATTCCATCAGCGGCAGATTTCTTATGGTTAGCAGCTTATGGATTTCTCGCCTTTTATCTATTTGAGACCTATATTCAATTCCACAAAAAATTTCATTTCAGTAGAAGGACAGTAATTGTAAGCACATTAGGTAGCGCAGTTTTTCTTAGTTACACAATAGGAGTTACCATCAACTTTTCAGATTTCTCCTCTCCTAGAGGAGTAGCTATGTTTGCAGTGATTAGTGCCTACCCAATTCTTGATGCCGTATTAATGGTTCCAGCAGTCGTAATTTTGGTAAACTTTAGAAAAGAACCGTTATGGTTTACTCCGTGGATATGCGAATCTGCGGGAATCTTTCTGATAGCATTATCCGATAGTTGGTTTGTACCAATCATTTTAACTTCATTTGTAAGCCAGCTATGGCTTTCGTCTTTATTTTTTGCTGCACATTATCTGGTAATAGCGGCAGGATTGCTATGGTATATCAAATTCCTAGTAGAGCATGAATATGAGGGGGAAAACGAAGACGCAGATATAGCTAGTGCCAGGGACGATTCTCACAGAGTTCAAATGAGAGCATTCGAATCACCTCCAGAACGTGTCTCTACTAATTCTAATGGTACTCTTGACAGCAACGCAGATAATTTAAATCGGAACTACCCTCAGAAAAAAAATAAAACCGTTAAAAATGTAACACCTTTCAATAGGACAATCGGTACAATATCCGGTATAGCTATTATAGCAGTCATCATTGGAATTGCAATCATCATTATTGGCTATACATCAAATCCAGCAATGCTTTCTTCAGCATCGTCATTTCTTTCTTGGGCTATTAATCCAAATTCAGAGGTTATATATTCCCCTAATGGAGGTGTCATGCCTACTATAACAATGGGTGCAATTCTCCCATTGACTGGCATTTCTTCTTCTCTGGGCGAATCAGAGGGAGCAGCTTTACATATTGCAGTCAATGATGTTAATGATTATTTTTCAAGTATTAATTCTAGTAATAGGGTGGAACTAATTGTAGAAGATACCCAAACAAATCCAACAGTTAGTCTGGAAAAATTAAAACAGTTAGAAGCAAAAAACATAAAGATAGTCATAGGGCCTGCTACTAGTGCTGAACTTCAAGCTGTAACTGATTATGCTAATGAAAACGGTATTCTACTGGTCAGTCCCTCGAGTACAGCTCCTTCTATGGACATTCGGGGAGGGATGGCTGGTAACAATGTTTTAAGATTGGTTCCAGATGATACACATCAGGCTCAAGCAGTATCACAACAAATGTGGAATGATGGGGTCAGAGTAATTGTTCCCTTCTGGAGAACTGATGTTTATGGTAACGGGTTAGTTGATGCGACTGTGAAAAACTTTAAACGGTTAGGAGGAGAGGTTATCACTGGAGTCGGGTATATGCCCCATACTGGCGACTTCTCAGCGAGCCTTAATAGAATAAATTTCATCATTTGGGATCAAGAATTGAAGTCTTTGGAAAATAAGGTGAAACAGGCAATATCACAATATGGAGTAGATAAGGTAGGAGTTTATGTCGTTGCATTCGATGAGATAGCGCCAATTTTCATTCAGGGCCAATACCGCACAGTGCTTTCTACAGTAAAATGGTACGGAAGTGATGGCTCCGCCTTAAACAACAATCTAATCAGAAATGTAGGGGCTGCCACCTTTGCACTTAAGACTAATTTCAGTAATCCTATTTTTGGTGTAGATAATGACAGTGACGTTAGGCTAAACCGTTTTGAAAACGAAATCCATAAAATATTAGAAAGAAATCCAAGGTCTTATGCCAGCGTAGCCTATGATATCCTCTGGATAACGTCTCTTACTGAAAATGATATCAAAACGGATGCAACACATAGTGATTTGACCACATTAAAGAAAACCTTTGAGAATATAGCAAATTCATACAGAGGGATCACTGGTAATACCACACTTAACAATGTAGGTGATAGAAAATATGGAGACTACGACTTTTGGGCAATCCGAGCTAGTAATTTTGAAGGGAATCATAACGGCTTTGCATGGAAAAAGGTCAGCAAATATATCTATAATAATTCAACATCCACTGAGGGAACAATTCAAACAATTTCTACAGGAAATGCTGAATAGGAGATGTGTACTTATAGATGATTTTTCTTTTCTACTAATTACGTCATTTGTTAGGTAAAATGTAATTATATATGCATCTTTTACTTATGAATGTAGTAACAATTCTGCCTTTTCCAATATCGAAATTGCTAATAAAGCATCTACGTGCTTGAGTGCATCAATTGTGTTATAATGCAGTACGTTTGGTCACAAAGTAAACATGGTTCTTAAAAGAATATTTCATTATTTCCACTTGATGAATAAATTAATAAGCGAATTCCCTAAAACTACATCGAATGTCGATCCGCAGAATATTTTAACGTGTGCTGAATGTGATGGCACTAATATAGTATTTGACCCCGAAATGGGTGAGCGATTTTGTCAGAGCTGCGGCATTGTTTTGGCAGAAAAATTAGAATCCACAGAAAATGATGCGAATACTCAATTTGAGAAGGATCAATCTGGCCTACATTCAGGCATGCCTTCCAGTCTTACGCAGGCCGACAAGGGTCTTTCAACTGTAATTCCATACTCTGTAATAGATGGGAATGGTACTGCTTTGAACGCCGAACAACGAGGTAACATGCAGAGGATAATACGCTGGAATAAAATATCCAATACCAATCGAAGTTACCATAGAAACTTGAAGAACGCTTTTTCCTTGCTGCTAAGAGTTAAAGACAAATTGTCTTTAAGTGATCCAATAACTGAGAAAGCTGCTTACTACTATAGGAAAACACTTGACTTAAATGTAATTAAGGGTAGATCTATCAAAGGGTTTGTAGTAGCTTGCGTATATACTGCATGTAGAGAGGCAGGTGCACTGAGATCGATGGAAGAAATCTCAAAAGCAATAGACACTGACAAAGTATTTGCTGGTAAATGCTATAGACTACTGTTGAGAAGGTTAAGGATTAAGCTTCCAGAGATTGATGCTCGATCTCACCTTTCTCGTATTTCCAACAATGCAGGCGTAAGTGAAAAGTCATTAAGAAAAGCAGCTGATATGATGGCCGTTATTAAAGAGAATCCTGTCTCATATGGAAAGGATCCGAACGCGTTAGCAGTAGCAGTCCTGTATGGCGCATGTTTAGCACAGGGCGAAAAAGTCAGCCAGGTTAACTTATCACAGGCTGCAAACATGAGTATAGTGACCCTAAGAAAAAGGTTACTCGATATTAGAAAAGTATTCCCTGAAATTCCAAACGGACCTAATGCCATAAAACCATAATTTTATTATTCTTTGAATGCCTGTTTGTTTTGTTTTTTTAGAGCTGCCTTACGGAACTGAAGATATATGAAAAAACTACCTGGTCTTAATCCTTCAAAAGTTCTGGGATAATAAAAAATTTCCGTATTCCTTCCCAAAATTCGGCTCTAGTGTGGCTAGTCTAGTAGCCTTTCTGATATCTTAGCGAGTCTTTCCTTTATCTTATTATGAATATATTTACTCAATTCAGAGTTAAAATCCCCATTTTCATTTCCACTCCCACTATACCATTTAAATTTATAATTAAATGGTTCATACTTGGACTTATCAATATTAAATGACATAAAATTCTTCATTGAAAACGATTGAATGTTTCCATCCTTTTTATTATCACTAAGCTTCTTGTTGTTTTCTTTACCGCTATCTGTTTTAGTTTTTGTGCTTAAGGTATAATCGATTCCTTGGTCTGTCTTAGGAGAGTATTGACTAGACAACGCTTGATATTTGTTAGTATCTTTACCTAAATCACCATTGATCACAGCATTTGGAGTAGATTTTCTCGTCTCATTCGCGGCAGTGTTATTGGTAGATTGCGAGTCATTCGATACCGTGGTTAAGTATTGGGGTAGTATAGGGGAGGATACTACCTTGAAATCTTCAAGGTTATGACTGTTACCTGATGCAGTAGTGAAATTACGATTATTTGGGATCACTGACCCGGTAACATTTATACTGTAATACTTTGTCGTATTGTTAATTCCAGAATCACCGCTACAGGAGATCTTGGAAGTTAGTTCATTTGATCCCTCAACTATAAGGTGATAGTTCTTTGTGTAGGTAAAAGTCCAGCTTGAAAAGTCGTCCTGACCACCTGGTCCTCTTCCAGAGACTCTTTGCATAGGCTTTGCGTCGTTCCAATCTATATAGACTTGACAATTTGTCTCTGATGTATCAGATGAGGTCCCATTGACGATAAGCTGCCCTGTGGGTACTATCTCATTTGTTTTGGGAGCAGTTATTTTTACTCCTATGCTCTGTGAAGTATCATTATTACTTGAGCTATAGGATTGAGCATGCACAAAATAAGGCCCTGCAAATGTCACAAGTATCAAGGTTGTTAAAAACATCATTAAAACAAATATCGGACTTACTAAAACTTCTGAATCTAAATTTCTCACAATAAAATAATTAGATACTTGCCTTATAACGAGTTCTTAAGCAAAATATAAACGATAAATCTATGATGAAGATCTAGACGGAGCGTCCTCAAGGCTCTTATATTTTTAAGGAAAAAGTTTTCCTGATGAAAGTCCAAACTACTAAACTAGGATTTGTATTACTCTCACTTACATTATCTACAGCTCTTCTCTTGAGCTCATTCAGTACGACAAATGCATCCAAATCCCCAGATTTCAGACTAGGTCAAAGCCTAAAACAATATAGCGTATGCGCAGAAAATTCTGCATGTAGTAATCTAGGGTTCAATACCGCGGAAATGATTAAAGGGCTAAAACAAAAAATATACGCCAAGGTGCATCAACAGCTGAGACAACACAATCTATGCATCGATTCTGAGTGCATCAATGAAGGTTACAATCAATTTACTATAGACAAAGTGAAAGGAAAGCTTTCAGGAAAGTTCGATCAGAAAATAGAGCAGACTAACGAATGCGATAATTCGCAATGTATCAACGAAGGCGGAAATGAAATTACTGTGAATGGTAAGGATAATGCCAATGTTGATTCGCAACAAAGAATAGTTCAGAGCAATCAATGTGCAGCGGGTGCGACATGCATTAATTCTGCCGGAAATGTATATCTCATAGGCAACCCAACAAGAATTAACAATTAAGAAGATAAAGTATAGCTAGGAAGTTGGAAAAAAAGTAAACGAATTTAGGAGTGAAAGTGGGCTGACTTTTATACTTTCGTCCAGCCTAAAGTTTACAATGAATTCAAACAGCAGGCACAATATATGAAATATTGTGGAACTACATTACTTTAAGATCAGCATTTCCAGTCTTCGGAAATCCCATTCCACCATGAATGATATGGTTTCGCATCTTTTTTTAGTTCATCTTTAATTCTGAATTCTATTGAGTAAAACATATTTTCCATAGAGTCGACTCCTCCATCAGAATGTAGTTCTTTTCCTATTTCTTCGACTCTTCCTCTTTTTAATTCTAGATCACTAGCATTGGGATTTTGTATACAGTAAGTGAGAATATCATAAAGTTCTTCTTCTAAGTAAGCATCCAAATCAAAATATCTCCGCTCTATTCTTTCATTACTTATACATATATCTGTGTGTGTTTCACTTTCCCATTTTACGGAAATTGATCAGTTCTTAGTTTACGACTTACCTACTTTTTGTTTGGCCAGTCATAAAAGTTAGATACGATTAGTTAAGTTTGGTAGTAGTCGGTTTCTCCTATTGTGCCTTGTAAACACGACATAATTTATGAAATGCCGATGCTGGCTATGCGTATTTGGTATCTGAATGAAACTTTTACTATGAAAACAGGAGTGGGATTTGAACCCCACAGACTAAACCCTGGAGATTGCTTTGTGCGGGTAAAAAGATTTGTCTATCCTAAAAGATAGACTACACTCACAGTTGCGGAAATCTCCTGTTGTCCTGATATAATTGGGGTGGGAGATGCTGTTGCACCACCATCGAAAGCCTTGGCATTGAAGACAGGCACGGGAGGCGGCAGTTGCGTTTCTCCAACCTGTATTGATTTGACTCCTTTCACTTTCA
>Ga0075424_100006926_pt1 | contig 10952 bp, 10 predicted proteins | sample SoiMethybrSBSTD3_FD_75301 | JGI IMG/M metagenome (GOLD analysis project Ga0075424, IMG submission 75301) | Bulk soil microbial communities from a Populus tree surrounding site in Tennessee, USA - Soil MetaG P. TD hybrid SBSTD3 | ecosystem: Environmental > Terrestrial > Soil > Tree plantation...
GCCTGATTGACGGCGTTGTCGACCTCCTGGAGGTCGGCGCCGGTGGAAACGTCAAACGATGCGGTGGAGGCCATAGGGCGGGTAATCTACCCGCCCCGACCCTAGGACAGGAAGCTTTCCAGCGCGCGCGCCCGGGATACGTGACGGAGCCGCGCCAGCGCCTTCTCCTTGAGCTGCCGGACGCGTTCCCGCGTGATGCCCAGCTGCGAGCCGATCTCCTCGAGGGTCATCGGCTCCTGGCCTTCCAGCCCGAAATAGAGGCGCAGGATGCGGGCCTCACGCTCCTTCAACGTCGCGAGCACCGACTCGATCGATTCGGTGAGGGCGTGCTCGAAGATCTCGTCGTCGGGTCCCGGGTTCGTCGTGTCGGGCAGATAGTCGAGCAGCTTGTTGTCTTCGCCGGGCGTGAGCGGCGCGTCGAGCGACAGATGCGCCTGCGAGATCGACAGCGTCTTCGCCACTTCCTCCTCGGAGATGTCCATCCCCTCGGCGATCTCTTCGACGGTCGGCTCGCGGCCCAGCTCCTGGAGCAGCGATGCGGAGCGCTTGCCGATGCGATGCAGCGTGCCGGCGCGGTTGAGCGGCACACGCACGATGCGCGATTGCTCCGCGAGCGCCTGCAGGATCGCCTGGCGAATCCACCACACCGCGTACGAGATGAACTTGATGCCTTTCGTCTCGTCGAATTTGTGCGCGGCGCGGATCAGGCCGAGGTTGCCCTCGTTGATCAGATCGGAGAGCGAGACGCCCTGATTTTGATATTTCTTGGCGACGGACACGACAAAGCGGAGGTTGGAGCGCACCAGCTTATCCAGTGCCTCCCGATCGTTCTGCTTGATCCGTTGCGCGAGCGTGACCTCTTCCTCGCGCGTAATCAGCGGATACTGGCTGATTTCCCGCAGATACTGATCCAGAGATCCCTCATCAAATGACGCGCGCCTCGCCGTATTCAGCTGCATGGGGTGGCCACTCCTCTCGGGGAAGCTACCTCTAGTGAATCAGCGAACCGAGCCGGCTCCAACGAATGTCGGTCAACCAGGGGAGCGCATCATGCGTTCCCCGCACATAACTGAAATACACGACCAGCGGGCGACCCTTCACCGCGCTCGCATCCACAAATCCCCAGTAGCGCGAATCTTCGGAATTATCCCGGTTGTCGCCCAGGACGAAATACTTGTCCATCGGGACGCGGAGCGGGCCCCAGGTATCACGCGTCGGATGATAGCCGCGGCGCTGCTCGACAGTGGGCGGCACGAGATACTCGCGCTGCCAGTTGAACTTGGGATCGAATTGGTCGTGCAGCGGATCCTGACGTTGCACGTACGGCTCCTCCAACTCGCGCCCGTTCACGTACACCTGCCCGATCCGCATTTCGACGACGTCGCCCGGCTCGCCGACAACCCGCTTGACGTAGCTGAGCGACGGGTCCTTCGGATACGCGAACACGATGACGTCGCCGCGGTGTGGCGTATTGAAACCAGGCAGCCGTGCGCTGGTACCGGGGATCTGCGCGCCGTACACCGCTTTGTTGACGAACAAATAATCCCCAACCAGCAGCGTGCGTTCCATGCTGCCAGAGGGGATCTGAAATGCTTCGAGGAGGAAAGTGCGAATGATGATGAAGAGCACGAGCGCCATACCGAGCGAGCGCATCCAGCTGTCGAACCAGCGGGCAAGTACTGACCGTCGCGATGACGGGGTCGGCGGGAGCCGTGGCGTATCTGCGCCATTTCCAGCCACGGAGGGCCCCAAGTCATGCATGTGACTTATCTTAGTAAGCCTGCCCGCACGGCGCAACGGTTACGGCCCATCCCCGGGGCTCAGCCCATTGCCTGACTCTGACTCGGAATTCAGGAACCGGGTCCGGGTGACAGACGCGGGCGGCGAGACATGCCACCCGACCCTCGCGCTCGATGCGAGACCATGTGACGGCGGTCTCCGGCAACGCGTCAAGCGCGTCACGTTCGAGGCTCGCGCCCTGGGTCGCGAGGACGACGACCACCGACTCGTACGGCATGTCCCAACGCTAGCCGTCCGCCGGTGATCATCGTCACCATTTTATCGCCGGCAGGTCCTCAATACCGCGACAGCGTCGGATCGACCTCCGCCTGCCACCGCAGTATTCCCCCCGTCAGATTCGTCACGCGCGGGAATCCGGCGTCGGCGAGATGCGACGCCGCCGCGCGGCTGCGGCTGCCGCCCTTGCAGTAGACGACGACCTCCCGGGCGCGATCGAGCGTCTCGGCGACGTCGGGGAGCGTCGCCAACGGGACGAGCCGCGCGCCGGGAATCCGCGCGATGTCCCACTCGAACTGCTCCCGCACGTCTATCAGCTGCAGCTCCTCCCCCCGTGACAGCCGGCTCTGCAACTCGCGCGGCGTGATCTCCACGAATCCTCCTACCGCCCGGGGCTCCGCCTCCGCCGCCCGCACGCCGCAGAACTGCTCGTAATCGATGAGCGACTGGATCTCGCGCGTGCCGCACGCGGGACACGTGGGATCCTTGCGGACGTTGACCGTCCGGAACTGCATCCCGAGGGTGTCGATGAGCAGCAGCCGGCCCTTGAGCGGTTCGCCCGCGCCCACGATCAACTTGATCGTCTCCGTCGCCTGAATCGTCCCCACCAGACCCGGCAGGACGCCCAGCACGCCGCCTTCGGCGCAACTCGGCACCAGTCCGGGCGGCGGTGGTTCCGGGAAGAGACAGCGGTAACAGGGACCATCAGGCAGCGCGAAGACCGAGGCCTGCCCCTCGAACCGGAATATGCTGCCGTACACATTCGGCTTGCCAAGCAGCACGCATGCATCGTTCACGAGATAGCGCGTCGCGAAGTTGTCCGTGCCGTCGACGACGATGTCATAGCCGCTCACGATGTCCAGCGCATTCTTCGAGGTAAGCGCCGTCTCGTACGTCTCCAGCCGCACGTGCGGGTTCACATCGGCGATCCGCTCGCGCGCCGACTGCAGCTTGGGCCGGCCGACGTCCTTCGTGCCGTGCAGGATCTGCCGCTGCAGATTCGTGACATCGACATTGTCAAAGTCCACAATGCCGAGTGTCCCGACACCGGCGGCGGCGAGATAGAGCGCCGCGGGTGATCCGAGCCCACCCGCGCCAATGAGCAGCACGCGGGCGGCCTTCAGCTTTTCCTGGCCGGGGACGCCGACGTCGGGCAGGATGAGGTGACGGCTGTAGCGGACGAGCTCGGCCTGGACGAGAGTGGTCATGGCTCAGCCCCCCGCGATGGCCGGGACGACGATGATCTCATCGCCATCGCGCACGCTCGCCGCAAAGCCGCCCTGGAGCCTCGCGTCGTCGTCGTTGACGTAAAACGTCACGAAGGGATAGGGCTTGCCGGCCGCGTCGCGCAGCCGCGGCGCCAGCCCCGGGAATCGGGTCGCGACGTCGGCGACGACATCGCCCAACGTCGCACCGTCGGCTTCCAACGTGCGCCGGCCGTCCGCGAGCTTTGCGAGTACGGTGGGGAGCTGTAGGGTGACGCTCATAGAATCTCCTTAACCTCAGATGAGTCGTGCGTCGTGCGTCGTGCGTGGTGCGTTGTGCGTGGTGCGTGGGACGGCGGACACCGATGCACCCGGGACGGCACTCGCGCATGTGATCAGCTCGGCCTCAACGCCGCACTCGTCCCACGCGGCGAGCATGGCGGTACCGACACTAGCCGAGCTCTCGCGCGGCGCGATCGCCAGGATCGCCGACCCGGCGCCCGACAACGTGGCCCCGTACGCGCCGGCCTGTTTCGCCGCCTCGACCACCGCGTCGTAGCCGGGGATGCGCGCCCGCCGGAACGGCACGTGCAGGACGTCGTCGAGCGCGGCGCCGAGCAGAGCGCCGTCGCCGGTCGCAAGACCCTGCACCAGCGCCGCCGCGCGACCGGCAGCGATCACCGCATCGGTATGTGGCAACGTCTGTGGCAATGCCGCACGCGCGGCCTTCGTGTCGTTCGGGAAAGGCGGCACGGCAATCAAGAGCTCGATGCCCGGTGCGACCCGCAGCGGCGACGCGACCAATCCGGCGGGCGTATGAGCGCTCAACACCGCGCCGCCGAAGATGGCGGGCGCAATGTTGTCGGGATGACCTTCGATCGTTGTGCCGATCTCCAGCACTTGGGCCCGCGACAGACCCAATTCCAGCGCGGCATCCGCCAGCATCGCGCCCGCCACGATTGCTGCCGCTGACGAGCCGAGACCACAACCCACTCGAATGTCTGAGGTGGCGTCGATCGTCACGCCCGCGGGTATGGCGGCGCCGCCGGCGGCGCACGCGGCACGGAATCCACGGGTGAAGAGGTCCTGATCCGGCCGCACCTTGACGGCGCTCAGTTTCCCGTGCCGGCAGATCGAGACACCCCCCGACCTCTGGAGCGTCACCGACGCGACCAGCCAGCGGTCCACCGCGACGCCGATGCAGTCGAAACCCGCGCCGAGGTTGCTCGAGGTAGCGGGCACGCGCACGCGCGCGGTCATGATTCGGCGGCCTTCACCAGCGCGCGCACTTCGGCGACGCGTGGCGCGATGACCGGCGCCAGAGGCAACGCGGGCGCCACGGCGTCGACTGTTTTGAGACCATTTCCCGTAATGCACAACACGACTTCGTCATCCGGTGAGAAGCGGCCGTCGGCCGCCAGCGCCAGCGCCGCGGCGACCGTGACACCGCCCGCCGTCTCGGTGAAGATGCCCGCCTCCTCCGCGAGCAGCCGGATGGCGGCCACGAGCTCCGCGTCGGAAACGGCGGCGGCCCACCCACCCGATTCGAGAATCGCGCGCTTGGCAAACAGGCCATCGGCGGGATTTCCGATCGCAATCGACCGGGCGATCGTGTGCGGCACGACGGGCGTGACGGCATCGGCGTTGTCGCGCACCAGCTGTACGATCGGCGCGCACCCCGCTGCCTGGGCGCCGAAAATGCGCGGCGCGCCGCCGCTCACGAGCCCCGCCGCGCTGAATTCCCGGAACCCCTTCCGCAGCTTCGTCACCAGCGAGCCACCCGCCATCGGCGCGACCACTGCCGTCGGCAGTCGCCACCCCAGCTGCTCCGCGATCTCGAATGCCATCGTCTTCGAGCCTTCGCCGTAATAGCCGCGCAGGTTGACGTTCACGATGCCCCAGCCGAACAGGTCTGCGACCTGTGCGCAGAGCCGATTCACGTCGTCGTAGTGGCCGCGCACCCGCACCAGGCGTGCGCCGTACACCGCGGTCCCGACGATCTTGGCGACCTCGAGATCCTCCGGTATGAAGATCCAGGCCTTGAGCCCGGCGCGCGCCGCCTGCGCCGCGACGGCGTTCGCCAGATTGCCAGTCGAGGCGCAGCCGATCGTGTCGAGCCCGAACGCAGCGGCTGCGTTGATCGCCGTCGCGACAACGCGATCCTTGAACGACAGCGATGGATGCGAGACTGCGTCGTTCTTGATCCACGCCCGCGCTACACCGAGCCGCGCGGCCAGTCGCGGTGCGTCGACGAGCGGTGTGCCACCCGTATCGAGCGACAGCATGGGCTCGCCGTCGAACGGCAGCCATTCGCGGTAGCGCCACAGCGACCAGGGCCTGGCCGCGATCGCGTCGCGGGTCGGCAGCACGCGCGCGGCGTCGAGTACCGGGTCGAGCGGGCCGAGGCACTGCTCACAGACCGCGATGGGAGCGGCGTCGTGCAACGTGCCGCAGGCGCGGCACACCTGCGGCCGGGGCCGCAACGCCAGCGGCGGCGCGACGCTGGTGGTCATGGTCTGGCCTCCACCGGTGCCGATCGCGGTGCGGGCCGGGCTTTGCGCGTGGTCCGAGCCGCGCGGATCAGCGCTTCCTCGGCGGGATCGATCTGATAGCAGTGCTCGGGACCGGGGAACACCCCGCCCCGCACGTCGCGCGCGTAATCACGAAAGGCGGCCTCGACGGCGCTGCCGACTTCCGCGTAGCGCTTGACGAACCGGGGTGCGATTTCGCCGACGAAGTTGCCGAGCATGTCGTGCGAGATGACGAGCTGACCGTCCACGTGGGGCCCGGCCCCGATCCCGTATACGAGCACGCCGACACGCTCCCGCACGAATGCCGCGGTCTCCGCAGGGACGGCTTCGAGCAGAATCGAGAACACCCCCGCCCGCTCGAGCGCCTCCGCGTCACGCAACAAACGCTCCGCCGCGGCCAATGACTTCCCCTGCACGCGGTAGCCGCCAAGCTGGCCGAGGTTCTGGGGCGTCAGTCCCAGGTGGCCCATCACCGCGATGCCGGCATCGACCATCGCGCGCACGCGGTTCGCGATCCGCGCGCCGCCTTCACATTTCACCGCGTCACATCCCGCCGCCACGAATGCCCCGGCGCTGCGGATCGCCGTCTCGTCCGACGGCTGGTATGAAAGGAATGGCAGGTCCCCGATCACGAACGCGTGCTGCGCCGCGCGCGTCACGGCACGAATGAACACCAGCATCTCGTCGAGCCCGATCTGGAGCGTGCTCGGGAGGCCCAGCATCGTCATGGCCGCGGAGTCGCCCACCAGGATCATGTCGACGCCCGCCCGATCGGCAAACGTCGCGGTGGGATAATCGTAGGCCGTGACGAAGACGGCCTTCTCGTTGCGCGCCTTTAGACCCGCCAGCGTGGCAACGGTGACTCTACGAACGGACATGGACGCCTCCATCGGACGGAGATGCGACCCCGAGGTCGCTGATGCATTCGCGCAGCCGCTCGAGCGCGAGATCGAGATCGGCGGCAGACGTGGCGAACGACAGGCGCAGGTGCCCCGCCCCGCCCGACCCGAAGGCGGTGCCGGGGAGGACCGCCACGCCGTGCAGCTCGAGCAGTCGAGCGGCGAGCTGCTCCGTCGAGAGCCCCGCCCGACGCTCGACTTTCCGGACATCGGGAAAGGCGTAGAAGGCTCCGGCCGGTCGCGAGCAGCGGACGCCGGGCAGACCATTCAGCCCGTCCACCAGCCAGTCACGGCGGCGCTCGAAGCCTTCCACCGCTGCCGCCACGCAGTCTTGCGGCCCCGTGAGAGCGGCGAGACCCGCGAGCTGGACGAACGGCGGCGTGCAGGAGGTGCCGTTGACGACGAGGGTGGTCACACGCTCGACGAGCGCCGCCGGCAGCACGCCGAAGCCGAGCCGCCACCCGGTCATCGAGTACGTCTTCGAGAAGGAGTCCACGATGACAGTGCGCTCGACCATTCCCGGCAGCCCCGCGATGCTGTCCGCGCGCCGGTCGTACCGAATGCGCCCGTATACCTCGTCCGAGATCACAACGAGGTCGTGGCGCTGCGCGAGCGTGGCAAGGGCACTCAGCGCGTCGGGATCCGGGACGACGCCGTTCGGGTTCGCCGGCAGGTTCAGCACCAGCGCGCGCGTGCGCGGCGTGATGAGGGCAGCGAGGGGCGCGACGTCGAACCCCGTCTTCCCGCTAGCGACCGGGTAGCTTACCGGGACTGCCCCGGCGAAGCGCACGACCGACGGGTAGATCGGGAAGCCGGGATCGGGGACGAGCACTTCGTCGCCCGCTTCGAGGACGGCGAGGAGGGCGTAGAACACCATCGGCTTGGCCCCCGGCACGACGACGACGTTCTCCGCCTCCACACCCCGTACGCCACGCCACGCGAGCGACGCGGCGATCGCATCGCGCAACGCGGGCAGACCAGCCGGACTTACGTACCGCGTGTGGCCGTCATGCAGGGCGCGGATCCCGGCCTCGAGCACATGCGGCGGCGTTGCTGCGTCGGGCTCGCCGAGTTCGAGGTGAACCACGTCGCGGCCGGCGGCCTCCAGGCGGCGGGCCGCCACCAACACGTCGAACGCGCCTTCTCCAGAGAGCGTCTTGACTCGACTGGCAGGTACGACAGGCATGCTCCATCCCCCCAACGAAAACGGCCGCTCATCTGAGCGGCCGCGGGAAGCGACTCCCTGAAACAACCGTCGCCCGGACTAATAAAGCCGCGGGCGAGTCGCTTTTTAGCACCTTGTTTAACGTGGCGGCAATACGCGGCAAATGACCACGAGTCTTCAGTTGTAGTGCTAGTCTACCGCTCCGGCTCCTCTGCCGTCAAGGGCTTAATTCTGTGTCGATCTGTGCCCGCTGCAAGTGTCCCGAGAAATCGACGTAGATGGTCTTGGTCTCGGAGTAGAAGTCGTAGACCTCCCACCCGCCCTCGCGATGCCCGTTGCCGGTTTGCTTGACACCTCCGAAGGGGAGATGGGCCTCGGCACCGATCGTCGGCGCGTTGACGTACGTGATGCCAGTGTCGAGATCGTTCATTGCCTGGAATGCGCCGTTGACGTCGCGCGTGTACAGCGAGCTCGACAATCCATACTTCACGCCGTTGTTGATCCGGATCGCGTCGGGCAGATCCTTCGCCTTGATGACCGCCAGGACCGGTCCGAAGATCTCTTCCTGCTCGACGCGCATACCCGCCTTCACGCCGGCGATCACCGTGGGCTCGTAGAACCAGCCGCATTCGAGTCGCTTGTCGCCCTGGGGAATCCGGCCACCCAGCGCGACGCTGGCGCCCTCTTTCTTGGCGATGTCGACGTACTCGGCCACCTTCTGGCGGGCCTCTTCGTGGATCAGCGGGCCGACTTCGGACTTCGCGTCGAGCCCCGGCCCCAGCCTCAGCTTGGCGGCGCGATCGCTGACCATCTGCACGAACTTGTCGTGGATCTTCTCATGCAGGATCAGCCGGCTCGTCGCGGTGCAGCGCTGCCCGGTGGTGCCGAACGCCCCCCACAGCGCACCGTCGAGCGCAAGATCGAGATCGGCATCATCCATCACGATCATCGCGTTCTTCCCGCCCATTTCGAGCGAGAGCCGCTTGTGCATCTTGCCGCAGGTCGCGCCAATCGCCGAGCCGGTTTCCGTCGAGCCCGTAAACGAGATCACCGGTACATCGGGGTGCTCGACGAGCGCCCGGCCGACGACCGAGCCTTGCCCGTGCACCAGCTGCACGACCTCGGGCGGCAATCCCGCCTCGAGCAACACTTCGACGAGGAGATGGGCGGTGTGCGGCACATCTTCGGCGGGTTTCAAGATCACGGCGTTCCCACACAGCAGCGCCGGAAACATCTTCCAGGTGGGAATCGCGAGCGGGAAGTTGAACGGCGTGATCAGCCCCGCGATCCCGATCGGCCGTCGATAGCTCATCGCCCACTTGCTGCGCAGCTCAGACGGCACCACCCGGCCGAACAGGCGCCGGCCCTCGGTGGCGGCGTAGAATGCCGTGTCGATCCCCTCCTGCACGTCGCCGCCCGTCTCCGCGAGCACCTTGCCCATTTCCCGCGTCATCGCGCGCGAGATATCGGCTTTGCGCTCGACCAGCAGCTGGCCGACGCGCTGCAACACCTGGCCGCGGATCGGCGCCGGTGTCTTGGACCATTGCGCGAAGCCCCGCTTGGCCGATGCGACGGCGCGCTTCAAGTCGTCCGCGTCCGACCGCGGGAAGCGGCCGATGACGTCGTTCCAGTCCGCCGGGTTGCGGTTCTCGAAATACTCGCCCGATGCGGGGACGACCCAATCGCCGGCAATGAAGTTTTTGAATTCTTGCGTCATGAAGGTCAAGGTCCGGAGCAGAGGAAGGGAACGGGAATCTTGCCGTAGAGGCGCGGCAGCAGTTGGCGACCGGCCAATGCGAGACCCCACACCATCAGGATGATCGACAACGTATGCGCGAGCCCCAGGCGCCGCTTCCAGGATGTCAGTGCGCTCCAGACGCCGCCGATGGTGACGACCGTGGCACCGATCAGGTACCAGACAAGCCCCAAACCGCAGGCGTGCGGCCAGGGCCAGGCCAGCATCCCCACGCCGAGCGCGACGCTGAGGCCGACGCGCATCCATGTCGTGACCCAGGCGCGCCCGCGCGCCGGACCGGGGGCCGCGACGCCGGCAGGGCCGGGACGCGGCGAGACGGGCACCGTCGGCACGCCGCGGCCCAACGTGGGCTCGGCCTCCGGCAGTTTCGCGAGCAGCTTGTCCACCTCGCGCATCTCGCGGTCCCAGTCGCGCTCTTTCTGTTCCTTTTCTTTCACGGAGCTCCCTCTCCACCGCGGCCCAATCCGTAGCGCTCGATCTTCTTGTAGAGATTGCTGCGCGGCATCTGCAAACTGCGCGCGGTCTCCGAGACGTTCCAGTCGTGCTGCTGCAGCTTACCGAGCAGGAACGCGCGCTCGGCGGATAGCTTGAATTCCTCGAACGTCGCGACGCGGAGCCAGGATGCATCGCCGCCCCCGCCTGACGCTGCAAGACTCTTTGCCCGTCCCGCGTCGCCACCTCTCGCCACAAGCCGCTCGACGTCGTGTGCCGTCACGGTGGGTCCGCTCGCAAGGATGAGCAACCGCTCGACGGCATTCTTCAGTTCCCGGATGTTTCCCTGCCAGTCGTGTGCGGTCAGCCGCTCGATGGCGGCCGCGTCGAAATCTTTCGCCGGCAACCCGCCTGCCTTGGTCAGCTCCGCGCAGAAATAGCTGACGAGCTCCGGGACATCGGCGCGGCGTTCCCGCAGGGACGGCACCTGAATCGGCACGACGTTCAGCCGGTACAGCAGGTCTTCGCGGAAGCGCCCCTCTGCGATTTCTTCGTTCAGGTCCTTGTTCGTCGCGGCGATGACACGCACGTCCACCGGCAGCGCCTTCCCCGACCCCACGCGCGAGATCACGCCCTCCTGCAGCGCCCGCAGCACCTTGGCCTGGGCCGACAGACTCATGTCACCGATTTCGTCGAGAAACAGCGTGCCGCCGTCGGCGAGCTCGAACTTCCCGGCCCGATCGGCAAACGCGCCTGTAAAGCTGCCCTTCATATGGCCAAACAGCTCGCTTTCGATGAGCTCCGTCGGGATCGCGGCGCAGTTGACCTCGATGAACGGACCGGCGGCCCGGGGGCTCAACGCATGAATGGCCCGCGCCACGAGCTCTTTCCCGGTGCCGTTATCGCCGGTGATCAGCACGCGCGCCGGCGTGGGCGCGACCTTCTCGA
>Ga0075424_100006927_pt1 | contig 10952 bp, 9 predicted proteins | sample SoiMethybrSBSTD3_FD_75301 | JGI IMG/M metagenome (GOLD analysis project Ga0075424, IMG submission 75301) | Bulk soil microbial communities from a Populus tree surrounding site in Tennessee, USA - Soil MetaG P. TD hybrid SBSTD3 | ecosystem: Environmental > Terrestrial > Soil > Tree plantation...
GCACCACAAGAACTTTCAGACCAGCGTCAGCGCCTCGTAGTGCCGCGACCTGGTTCCGCCGCCTGATCCCACGGCCTTTCCCGCGACTTTTCCCGCGACTTGGCGCCGCAATGGGGCAACCCCCGGGGCTGGTTGTCTGGTGGATGCGAATACCCTAGCCTCCGGACTGCGAGCCCGGAGGAAGCATGATGATTTGCGCGCGAGCGTTGCCATTTTCCGGCCTCTTCATCGCGGCGTTGCTGTTGGCCACGCCCGTGCGAGCCGCTGACTTCTACGCCGGCAAGACGGTCGATCTCGTGGTCAGCAATGCGCCCGGCGGCGGCTTCGATATCTACGCGCGCACCATTGCGCGGCACATGTATCGGCACATTCCCGGCCAGCCGGTGATCGTGGTGAAGAACATGCCCGGCGCCGGCGGCGCGCGCGCTGGCTATCACGTGAACACGGTCGCGGCCGCCGATGGCCTGACGATCGGCGCGATCATGCCCGGCACCGTGATGGCGCCGCTGCTCGACGACAAGCCCGACACCTCGTTCGATCCGAGCAAGGTGCTCTATGTGGGCACAGCCAACAGCGGGACCTATGTCTGCGTCACGCTTGACCATTCGAAGGTCAAGACGTTCGACCAGGCGCTGAGCCAGAAGGCCGTCATGGGCGGCGTTGCCGCCGGCAATTCGATCAACGACATCGCCAACCTGGTGAAGCGAACAACCGGGGCACAGCTCAATCTCATCTCCGGCTACAAGGGCACGCTCGAGGTCACGCTGGCAATCGAGCGCAAGGAACTCGACGGCACCTGCGGATGGAACTGGTCGAGCGCGAAATCGCAAAAGCCCGACTGGGTCCGGGACAAGAAGCTCAACTATCTCGCCCAGATCAGCCTGCAGCCCAATGCGGAGCTCACCCAGCTTGGCGCGCCGGAAATCTGGCCCTACATCAAGGATGCAGACGACCGCAAAGTGGCCGAGCTCGTGGTCAGCCAGCAATCCTTCGAGCGCCCCTACTTTATGGCGCACGGCACGCCGCCTGAGCTGGTGAGCATCCTGCGCACGGCCTTCGACGCCACCATGAGCGATCCGCAGTTCCTGGCCGACGCTCAGAAGACCGGCGTCGACGTATCGCCGCTGCCTGGCGCCAGGGTGCAGGCGCTGGTGGAGAAGCTCTATTCGACGCCGAAAGACATCGTCGAGCGCGCCAAGCAAGCCATCAAGCCATAACGGATCAGACCTTCCATGCTCAAAACGACACGAACTGTCCACCTGCTCGCACTCGCAAGCATCGCGCTTGCCGCAGCGCCCGCGACAGCGGCCGACTACTATGCGGGCAAGACCATCGAGCTCGTCGTTGGCGGTGACGCCGGCGGCGGCTACGACATCTACGCCCGCGCGGTCGCACGTCATCTCGCCACTCACATTCCGGGCAATCCAACGATTGTGGTCAAGAACATGCCGGGCGCGGGCTCGACCCGGGCCGGCATCTATATCAGCTCGGTCGCACCCAAGGACGGCACCTCGATCGGCGCCTTGATGCCAGGCGCCATCATCGGGCCGCTGCTCGACGACAAGCCCAATCTCCAGTTCGATCCGACCAAGGTTCTCTATGTCGGCACGGCCGACTCGGGCGTGCGGGTCTGCGCCACCTACGGCACCTCGAAAATCAAGACGTTCGAGGATGCGCAAAAGCAGAAGACGATACTGGGCGCGAGCTCCGCTGGCGGTGCAACGCGCGACTACGCCTACATGCACAACCACACGGCCGGCGCCAAGTTCGAGGTGGTGTCGGGCTATAAGGGCACGGTCGATGTTGCACTCGCGATGGAGCGCAGCGAGGTCGATGGCATGTGCGGCTGGGACTGGTCGAGCGTGAAGTCGCAAAAGAGCGACTGGATCAGCGAAAAGAAAGTGAACGTGCTGGTGCAGGTCAGCCTGGAGCCCTTGGAGGAGCTGACCGAGCGCGGCGTGCCGCATATCTGGAAGTTCGTGCCGAAGGAGGATGATCGCAAGGTCGCCGAGCTGGTGGTGAGCCAGCAGGTGTTTCAGCGCTCCTATATCGCTCCCCCGCAAACGCCGGCCGAGGTGCTCGGCATCCTGCGCACGGCGTTCGACGCCACCATGAAAGACCCGGCATTCCTGGCCGATGCCGAGAAGATGAAAATCTCGATCACGCCGCTCGGTGGCGGCAAGGTGCAGGACCTGATCGCGCGGCTCTATTCAACGCCGAAGGAATTCGTCGAGCGCGCCAAGGTGGTGATCAAGCCGTAGGCGAAGCAAGTAGCGAATGGTGACTTGCTCCCAGTTCACCGCTCGTAGCCACATTCTCCGTTCATGCCCGCGTAAGCGGGCATCCAGACTTCTTTCATTTTGTTACTGGGTCCACGCTTTCGCGGGGACGAACGGCGGCTAAGGCCGCTACTCAACCTTGAGATTGAGCTTCTTGATCAGGGTCGACCACTTCTTCTCTTCCTGGTCGATATCCTTGGCATATTCCTCGGGCGTCGACGTCAAGGCATCGCCGCCTTCCGCCTGGATGCGCTGCTTCACCAAATCGCTCTCTGCCAGCGTACGCAATTCCTTGTTGAGCCGCTCGATGATCGGACGCGGCGTTCCGGCGGGCGCGATAAGCCCGTAGTGCAGCACGGCATCAAACCCTGGTAGACCGGATTCCGAAGCGGTCGGCACATCGGGCAGCAGACTGAAGCGGTGCGTTCCGGTTACCGCGATCGCACGCAGCGAGCCGGACTGGATATTGCCGATCGCCGGCGGCAGCACCCCGAACGACACCGGCACATGCCCGCCGATCAGATCGTTCATCAGCGGAGCTGTGCCTCGATAAGGAATGATGGTCATGTCGAGGCCAGCGACCGACTTGAAATATTCCGCCGTGAGATAGCCGCCGGTGCCGACAGCTGAAGTGCCGAAATTCAGCTTGCCGGGGTCGCGCTTCGCGATCGCGATCACGTCGGCGACAGTCTTGGCCGGAAAGGACGGATGCGCAATCAGCGCCACCGGCATCGAGCCGATCAGACCGATCGGCGCGAAATCCTTGCGCGGATCGTAGCCGGCGTTGGCGTAGAGGCTTGGATTGATCGAGATCGTGCCTGTATGCGCGAGCATGAGCGTGTAGCCGTCAGGCTCGGCCTTGGCGACTTGCCGAGTCCCGACCGTGCCGCCACCGCCGGTCCGGTTCTCGACCACGACGCTCTGCTTGAGCGCAACCGACAGCCTTTCGGCGAGGATGCGCGCGAGCGCATCAACGCCACCACCCGGCGGAAACGGCACCACCAGCGTGACCGTGCGGCTCGGATAGGATTGAGCATAAGCCGGCCTGTCGGCGGCGGCCAAAACGACGGCCAGGATAACGGCCACCACGACAGACACCTTGCGCATACGCTCCCTCCCGGCGCATCGACGTGCGCCAGACGTCCGAATAAAAACTTCTGATGCCCTGCGCCCGCCTCCTGAACGCAGAGCTTGGCAATGAAAAGCCTATAACGGCCCGTCGGGCCTAATGAACGCTGACGTCTTGACGCAGACGCGCGATCTCGTCCTTCACTTGCAACTTGCGGCGCTTGAGTTCGGCGACCCTCAGGTCATCGGTCGATGGATGTGCGAGCGCTTCACTGATCTCGTTTTCCAGCGCCTGATGGCGCCGTTCGAGTTCCGCAAGGTGCGCTTGAATGGACATGTGGCATGTCTCCTTTGGTCAGATTTGTGCCTGACCAGGAAAGTCTACACCAAGCACCGCCGATGTCGACGCTCGTTTGACGAGTGCATCGCAGCAATCCCCCGATTGCAATACCGGGAAAATCCTGCGGAATCCGGACTAGCTGAACGTAATACCTTGAGAATCAACGAATTTGCCAAACGACTGCGTCCGATTGTTTCAGCCCATATGGACCGAACCTTCAAAGCCAAAACTAACCATAGAGTGCTAGTCTCCCTACCCCGAAGGCGCCACTCGTGAACGCGGCCCTTCGGAAGCGGGACACCAGCGGTGGCGATGACCAAAGAGGAAGAACGCGAGTTGCGCGAGCAGCTGGCGCGGCTGCAGCAGGAGCATCGCGACCTCGATGCGGCCATCTCGGCGCTGGAAGCCGCGCCGGGCTCGGACCTGCTGCAGGTGCAGCGCTTGAAAAAGCGCAAGCTCTATTTGCGCGACCGCATCTCGCACATTGAAGACCAGCTCACGCCCGACATCATCGCGTGATTACTATTCCGGCTGGATGCCGGCCTTCTTGATCACATCTCCCCAGCGGCGGGTCTCGTCCTGCACCAGCTTGCGCATGTCCTCAGGGCTGCCGCCGACCGGCTCCAGGTGGAGCTCATGGAAGCGCTTCTTCATCTCATCCTGATTGATGATGTCGTTCATGGTGCGGTTGAGCTTGGCGACAAGCGGCGCCGGCGTGCGCGGTGGCGCGCTGATCGCATTCCAGGTGTCAGAGACAAAACCCGGAACGCCGGCCTCGATCATGGTCGGCAGGTCCTTGAAAGGATCCATGCGATGATCGGTCGCGACTGCCAGCACGCGCGCCTTGCCGGCATCGTGAAGCTTATAGGCCGATGACAGCTCCATGAAGATGAGATCGACGTGGCCGGCCACGATGTCGTTGAGCGCGGGGCCCGTGCCGCGATACGGCACATGTGTCATCTTGATTCCGGTCAGCGTCATGAACAGCTCGGCTGTCAAATGCGAGGTCGTGCCAACGCCTTGCGAGGCAAAATTGAGCTTGCCCGAATTGGCCTTCGCGTATGCGATGAATTCCTGCGCGGTCTTGGCCGGGAAGTCATTGCGCACCAAGAGCACGTTCGGAAACTTGGTCATGACCGCGACCGGCTCGAACTTGGTCGGGTCAAAGTTGAGCTTCTTGTAGAGCGCCACATTGGTGGTGATCGGCGCCGGCTGCGAGGCCATCAGGGTGTAGCCGTCCGGCGGCGCGACAAAGACTGTCTCGGCCGCAACGTTGCCGCCTGCCCCGCCGCGGTTCTCGATCACGAATGGCTGCCCGAGCTTCTGCTGCAGCTGCTCTGCAAAGATGCGCGTGACCGAATCGACGCCGCCGCCGGCCGGAACCGTTACAACGACCTTGACCGGCTTGTTGGGGTAGTCGGACGGGCCCTGGGCGGCCGCTGGCGACAGCAACATGACGGCCGTCGCGATCAGGGCCAGACGATTTACCATAGGAAATCCTCCTGAAGCGCTCTCCTGCAGATAGTCCACATTCGGCATCTTGCGAATGTGGCACATTGTGCCAGCGGAGGTAAGTCGGCGGGGGCCCGGGATGGGTCAGACAGCGCGCAGGATGGGGTTGCGCACGCGCTTGCGGGCATACATGGCGCGGTCGGCCCGATTGAGCAGGTCATCCGGCCGATCAAGCGGCAACAGCGCCGTCACGCCGCACGATGCGCCGACCTGCAAGACCGCGCCGTCGTGAGGAAGCGTCATCCGGGCGATCGCCACCTCGATGGCCTCAGCCTTGGCAACCGCGGCTGCCTCCGAGCAGTTCCACAACAGGAGGACGAACTCATCGCCCCCGACGCGGGCCACCACATCCGACTCCCGAATGTGGCGATTGAGCACCATCGCCACCGCCTTGAGCACCGCGTCGCCGGCAGCATGGCCGTGACGATCGTTGACGCGCTTGAATCCATCGAGGTCGAGATATATGAGGACCGCGCTCGCGCCATAGCGCTTCACATGCGCCAGCGAGCGCTTGAGCTCGCGCTCGAGACCGCGCCGATTGAGAATGTCGGTCAACGGATCGATCTGCGCAAACACGGTGAGCTCAGCAAGCTGCGCGCGTGCAGTTGCAAGCTCGCGCTCGAGCCGTGCGACCTCGGCGGCAAGCTGTACTCCCACCGCTCGCGCAGGCCGCTTGGGCGGCTCGACCCGTTCGACCGGCTCGGCCGACCGGCGCTGCGGCGCCGGCTTTGGTCCCATGCGCGGCGCGGCGGCCTTGCTCTGCTCGTCGGTTTTCGACATCTCCCCCTCAACGAATCAATGGAAAGGATAGCGTCGGGGCCGTCATGACGCGAAGCAAAATCCCACCTTCCCTCCCCATTGCACAGCGAAACCGAGCAAAACCGCGCGCCTGTGACTCCAGCACCTGTGACTCCATGTGGGCCCCTGTGCCACAATGTCTGCCAACGCTGTCGCGAGGGGAGAAACCATGCTTCGATCGCTCCTGCTTTGCCTCTTCGTCAGTCTCGCGGCCTCTCCTCTCGCGGCGCAGGACTATCCGACCCGCACCATCACTTTCATCTGTCCGTTCCCGGCCGGCGGCGGCAGCGACGTGTTCGCCCGCATGCTGGCGCAGGAGCTGCAGGACAAGCTCAAGCAGACTGTGATCGTCGAGAATCGCGTCGGTGCCGGCACTGTCATCGCGGCGCAGGCGACCGCGCGCTCGGCGCCGGATGGCTACACGCTCTTCCTCGCGCCGGTGACGACGCTTGCGATCGGACCCAGCATCTACAAGAGCCTGCCCTACGACACGGTTAAGGACTTCGCGCCGATTGGCCTCGTTGGCTCCGCGCAGTTTGGCCTTGTCGCCAACCCATCGCTTGGCGCCAGCACGCTTCCGGAGCTGATCGCGATCATAAAGCGCCGCTCAGGCGAGCTGAGCTTTGGCACCTCGGGTGCCTCGACGCCGCACCACCTGTTCATGGAAATGTTTCTCAAGATGATCGGCGCCAAGGCGGTGCACGTGCCCTATCGCGGCGCCGTGCCGGCGCTCACCGACGTGATCGCCGGGCGCATTCCGATGATGATGGTCGACATCGGCGTCGCTATTCCGCACATCAAGGAAGGCAAGGTGAGGGCCTATGGGGTGACCTCGACCACGCGCATCAAGGCCATGCCCGAGCTTCCGACCATCGCCGAAGCGGGGCTGCCGGGCTATTCGGCGCGCGGCTGGTTCTCGGTGGTGGCGCGCGCCGGCACGCCGCGCCCGATCGTGGACAGGATCAATGCGGTGTTGATGGACTTCCTCAAGCGCCCCGACACCAACGACAAGATGCAAGCGCTCGCGATCGACCCGCTCACTTCAACGCCGGATGAGCTCGCGGTTTTTATCCCCGCCGAGATCACCAAATGGGCGCAGGTCGTAAAGGACGCCGGCATCGAGCCGGAGTGAGAGACAATCTCTGGATTCGCTCAGCAAGCACCATTGCGTGAGTTGCGATGGTGCGCGCCACATCGTTCCCTCCCCCCTTGCGGGGGAGGGACAGGGAGAGGGGTGGCGACGAAGTACCGAGCGAATGGCTAGCTCATTCCGTGCACAGACTTGAGAACGACAACTGGCTGCATTTGTTAGGCGTTGGATACCAAACAGATGCGGTGCGTTGAACACCCCTCTCCCTGTCCCTCCCCCACAAGGGGGGAGGGAACGCTGTGGCACCGCTCTGCACATCTGCACCGAGTCATGTGCGTATACTTCTCCGAGCGTGTCAGGCCGCTTTACCGAATCCGTAGAGCGTTTCGGGATTCTGCACCAGGATGCGGTTGCGAGTCGCCTCGTCCGGGGCCCACTCGCTCAAGAGGTCGAACAATAGCGCATCATCAGGCTTCCTATCGTTAGGCAGGCCCGGATGCGGCCAGTCGCTGCCCCACACCAAGCGCTCTGGCGCCGCCTTGACGAAGGCCTGCGCGGTCTTGGTCGCCTCCGCATAGGACGGCGGCCCGACCTTGCTGTTCGAATAGGCACCCGAGAGCTTGACCCAGGTGCGCCCCTTGTCGATCAGCTCGCGTACGATCTTGTGCGAGGAATGCTCGATCCCCGCCGGCAGCGGCGGATGCGCCAGATGATCGAACACCATCGCGGATGGCAGCCGGCGCAGGATACTCGCCATCTCATCGATCATCTCGCCATCGACATTGAACTGCACATGCCAGCCGAGATCGGCAACGCGCTTCGACAGCGGCTCGACCATGTCGGGCGTCACCGCCCGCGATGACGGATCGGCAAGGCTGAAGCGGATGCCGCGGATGCCACCGGCGTGAAACGCCTTCAGCTCGGCATCGGTGATCGCGGGCGTCACCACCGCGACTCCGCGCGCATTCGGGGCGAGCTGCGCGAGCGCATCGAGCGTGACCCGATTGTCGGTCGCATAGTTGCGCGGCTGCACCACGACCACGCGCGTCGTCCCGATCCGCTGCTGCAGCTGCCGATATTGCGGCACCGCCGCGTTACTCGGCGCCACTCGCGGATTGGGTGGCATGGGGAAGCGCGCCGGGTCGTAGATGTGCATGTGACAGTCGGCAGCGTTCGGCGGCGCCTTCAGCTTGGGCGGCTCGGTGCCGGTCGAATTGGGGACCTGCTGGGCGTCAGCCGATGAAATGGCAAGACCTGAAGCGGCGGCCGTCACCGCCACCAGCGAAGCACCTTTGAGAAAGTCGCGGCGCACGATCATGTCGTCCTCCCGATTTTGGCGCTCTGCCGGCGCATTGATCGGGATGACTATATCCTAAACGAGAGGCACGCGCACCGGAGCGCGCTACCCTGTCTTGTCTCGATGTCAGGCCTGCGCCGGCCGGCCAAACCATCCGCGCAGCCGCGCACCCCACCGCAAGCGCCACTCGCGCATGTTCTCGATCGCCATCAGCATGGCGGGCGTAACGATGAGTGTGAGCATGGTCGCGAAGCCGAGCCCGAACACGATCGAGGTCGAGAGCTGAATCCACCATTGTGTGGCCGGCGCGCCGATCACGATTTCGCGCGAGACGAACTCGACATTGATCCCGAACGCGATCGGCAGCACGCCGAGAATTGCGGTCACCGCCGTAAGCACCACCGGGCGTGCGCGCTCGCGGCAGGTCTGGATAATGGCGTCATAGGCGGCGACGCCCTCACGGCGCAGCCGGTCGTAGGTGTCGATCAGCACGATATTGTTGTTCACAATCACGCCCGCGTTGGCGATCACCCCGATGCCGGTCATCACCACACCGAACGCCTGGCCCATGATGAGCAGGCCGAGGAGCACGCCGAAGGTCGACATCACCACCGCGGTCAGCACCACGAACACCGAGGTCAACCGGTTGAACTGAGCGAGCAGGATCGCAAAGATCAGGAAGATTGCGGTGCCGAACGCCTTCATCAGGAAGGCGCCGGCCTTCTGGCGCTCCTCGTCCTCGCCTTTGAGCCTGAAGGTGACGCCCTGCCCGAGATCGGCCTGCGCCAGCTCGGTCGCAATCTCCTGCTGCACCTTGGCGGTCTGTACGCCTTCAGCGACGTTCGCGGACACGGTGGTGACGCGATTGGCGTTGACCCGATTGATGTAGCCCACACGCTGCGCTGGGACCCGCTCGACGAAGTTGCCGATCGGCACGTGGCCGACCTGGGTCTGCACCCGCAGGTCGTCGATCTGGTCAAGGCTTCGCCGCTCGGGCGGGAAACGCACCAGGATGTCGACCGACTTGTCGCTGTCGACCGGGCGATATTCGGTCGCCTTCAGTCCATTGGTAACAAGCTGAATGGCGCTGCCGACCGTGTTCACGCCGGCGCCGTACTTCGCCGCCTGCGACTTGTCGACCTCGATACGCCAGTCGATTCCTGGCAGCGGCTGGCCGTCGTCGAGATCGCGGATGTCGCTGCGCTTCGCCAGCAGAGCCGCAACCTTATTGGCGGCCGCCGGCAGAAGGGTCGGATCGAGCGCCGAGAGCTGCACCTGGATCGGCTTGCCGGTCGGCGGGCCGGCGCGCGGCGCCGTGACCTCGACCAGGATGCCCGGAATGTCGGCGGTGCGGTCGCGCATCTGGTCCATGATCACATGCGCGGACGGGCGCGAGCGCCAGTCGGCGAACTCGAACTGAATGACTCCGATGGTATCTTCGGTCAGCTCGCCCAGACCGCGCGGCTGCTCGCCGATGCGGGTGTAGACAGTCCCGAGGCCGGCAAAAGCGAGCACGCGTTTCTCGACCTCGGCGATCGCGCGGTTCTTCTCGTCGAGTGAGAGGTTGCCGCGGCCATGCACGATCACCTGGCCGTAGTCTGGCTCGACCGAGGGGAAAAACTCGACACCGCTGCCGAACTTGCCATAGGCCATCTGCACCGCGACCAGAAGAAACGCCGCGAGCGCCAGCGTCGACCCCGGATGGCGTAGCGCGAGGCGCACCGCGCGCATGTAAGGGCCGCGGTCCTTAACTCGATCGTCATGTGGAACAGGCGCGGCTTTGCCGAGCAGTGCGCCGAGCGTCGGCGTGAAGAACAGTGCGACCGCGAGCGAGGCGGAGAGCGTCGCGATCAGCGTGATCGGCAGATATTTCATGAACTGCCCGACCACGCCCGGCCAGAACAGGAGCGGCGAGAAGGCGGCGACGCGCGTCGCGGTTGCTGCGATCACCGGGCCAGCCATGCGCTTGGCGGCAAGCGAATAGGCCTCCCTCGGTGCCATGCCCTCGGCCATGCGGCGTTCGGCAAATTCGGACACGATGATGGCGTCGTCGACCAGCATGCCGACCGCCAGGATGAGCGAGAACAGCACCACGATGTTGACGGTGAGGCCCGCCATCTGCAGGCCGAGCACGCCGGCAAGGAATGAGGCCGGGATCGCGATGCCGATGAAGAGCGAGGCGCGGAAGCCAAGCACGAACAGGATAATGACGACCACGAGCAGCACGCCGGTGACCACCGAGTTCTGCAGGTCGGCGAGCATCTGCCGAATCACCTTCGACTTGTCCTGCGTGAAGGTGACGTGCACGGCCTCCGGCCACTGCTTCTGCAGCTGAGAGACGATGTATTTCACCGCGTCGACGGTCTCGATCAGATTGGCGCCGGTGCGCTTCGACACCTCGATGGTCATGGCCGGCCGACCGTTGACGCGGGTGATCGAGGTCGCGTCCTTGAAGGTCGGCTTGATCTGCGCGATGTCGAGCAAGGTCACCGCCGCGGTGGGCGAGGCGATCACCGGCACCTTGGTGATGTCCTGCGGCTTCTCGAACAGCGAGGGCACCTTGACAGC
>Ga0075424_100006928_pt1 | contig 10952 bp, 13 predicted proteins | sample SoiMethybrSBSTD3_FD_75301 | JGI IMG/M metagenome (GOLD analysis project Ga0075424, IMG submission 75301) | Bulk soil microbial communities from a Populus tree surrounding site in Tennessee, USA - Soil MetaG P. TD hybrid SBSTD3 | ecosystem: Environmental > Terrestrial > Soil > Tree plantation...
CACCTATACGAAGTGGAAAAGCGCGAGCGCTACGCCGAGCGGCCCGGCTTCCGCATCCAGGAGCTGCAGCTCTCCACCACGCAGAAGGTGCCCTGGCACTACCACAACAAGGTGAGCGACACCTTCTATGTGCTGAAGGGCTACCTGCGGATCTTCCTGCAGAATCCCAAGGAAGAGATCCGCCTCGCGCCCGGCGAGACCTTCACGGCGAAAGCCGGCCGCCCGCACCTCGTCACCAACGGCGGCAACAGCTCGGTCAACTTTCTCGTTCTGCAGGGAATCGGCGAATACGACTATGTACCGCTCACTGGTCCTGATCGCGCTGCTTAGCGCTTCGACCCTCGCGCTCGCGCAGCGCGGCAAGCCGGCAGCGGTTGGCTTTCCGGACGCGCCGGGCAAGGAGGTGCTGCTCGAGAAGTGCTTCCAGTGCCACACGCCGGGCATGTGGATGGATCAGCGCCAGGAGCGCCGCGCGTGGGAGAGCACGCTCTACCGCATGATCGGCCGCGGCGCGCTCTGGACCGAGGACGAGATCAAGGCGATGGCCGACTACCTGGGCAAGGTGTACGCGAAATGAGAGAGCTCGTCGCACGTTACCTGTCGCATTCGATCTCGCGCCGTGCATTCCTCAAGGGGATGACCGGCGCGGGCGTGTCGCTCGTCGCGGCGAAGGAGATCCTTGAATCGCTCGTGCCGGTCGCGCACGCGCAGGCGCAAGGCGCGATCGAGGGCGTGAAGGTGGTCGAGGGCAGCGGCGGCCTTTGCTTCGCCGAGCAGCTCATCGCCTCGGGCGTGAAGTATGTGTTCGGCAACTCGGCGAGCGAGGACGCGCATTTCTACGAGGCGCTGGTCGACCGGCCGCAGCTCAAGTACATCCTCACGCCGCACGAAGGGCCGGGGGCGGCGATGGCCGCGGGCTACGTCAAGGCGTCAGGCGAGCCGACCATCGTCATGCAGGCGGCGGCGGTGGGCCTGGTCAACGCCATGGGGCAGATGTTCAACGCCTACAAGGAGCAGACGCCGCTCGTCTTCTACAGCTATCGCACCGACCAGAGCGGCCGCGCCGGGCGCGACGGCTTCGAGGAGGTGGCGAACCAGGAGCAGCTCGTCCAGCCGCTCACCAAGTACTCGTGGCTGGCGCGCAGGCCGGAGATGATCCCCGAGACTGTGCGGCGCGCCTTCAAGGCGGCGTGGACGCCGCCGCACGGGCCGACCTACTGCTCGTGGCATTCGGACTTCAACGACGCGCAGGTCAAGACCGAGGTGATCCTGCAGAGCAAGGTCGATCCGCGCATGCGCGTGCGGCCGAACCCGGCCGAAGTGGAGCGCGCGGCGAAGCTGCTGGTGGAAGCGAGGATGCCGCTGATGATCGTCGGCGACGAGATCTACGGCGCAAAGGCGATGGCGAAGGCCGTGAAGCTCGCCGAGCTGCTCGGCATGCCGGTGACGCAGGCGCGGCAGATGTTCGTCAACTTCCCCGAAGGTCATCCGCTGTGGGTCGGCCCGCCGCCGGCGGCGCGCCTCGATTCGCTCGACTACCCGAAGAACCCCGACGTGGTGATCAACGTCGGCAACAAGCTGCAGCACAACAGTCCCGCGCCGATCATCGGCCGCGGTGCGAAGTTCATCGACCTGCGCATCGACTCCGGCAGCATCGGCAACGTCATGCTCACCGAGGTGCCGCTGGTCGCCGACGTCGCGCACGGCCTCGACGACCTCACTGCGGCGGTCTCGCAACTGTTGACCGGCACCTTAAGAAACAAAATCAGAACCCGGGCTTCCGAAGTGAAGGCCTTCCATGACAAGGCCGCGACGCTGCGCAACCTGGTGATGCAGAACCCGGACTGGAACCGCGCGCCGATGCTCGCCGATCGCGTGACGCGCGAGGTGGCGCAGTTCGCCGACAAGGACGCGATCATCGTCCACGAGGCGGGCTCGGTGAACCTGCATGGCTTCGACTTCAACCCGGCCGGCGGCCGCGAGCTCTTTTTCTACTACGGCGCGCATCTCGGCTCGGGGGTCGGCACCGCGGCGGGCGTCAAGCTGGCGCGGCCGAACCGCCAGGTGATCTGCCTGGTAGGAGATGGCTCGTTCATCTTCGGCCCGACCGCGCTGTGGAACATGGCGCGGCTCGAGCTGCCGGTCATCACCGTGGTCTACAACAACCACGCCTACAGCGGCCCGCACAGCCGCGTGGTCGAGAAAGTGCCGGGCGGCCGCATGATCCAGACCGGGCACTTCTTCCACGACTACCTCGGCAGCCCGGACATGAACATGGCGCTGATCGCCAAGGGCTTGGGCGTCGAGGGCGAGGTCGCGAACTCGCCCGACGAGCTGCGCGATGCCCTGCTTCGCGCGCGAAAGGCTGCGGCGGACGGCAAGCCCTATCTCATCGACGCGCAGGTGGCCCGCGTCGGCGTCGCCTGGGCCGACAAGCCCTGGACGCCGACATCCAAGTCGTGACCGTCCGCGCCCTGGTCTTCGATGTCTTCGGCACGGTGGTCGACTGGCGCGGCTCGGTCATCCGCGAGGGCGAGCTCCTCGGCCGGGCGAAGAACCTGAAGGTCGACTGGGCCGCGTTCGCCGACGCCTGGCGCGCCGGCTACCGGCCAGCGATGGATCGCACGGCGAAGGGCGATTGGGCGAACATCGACACGCTGCACCGCTCGATCCTCGATGAATTGCTTCCCAAATTCAGTCTTGATCTGGAAGAAAGCGAGATTCAGCACCTCAACCTCGTCTGGCACCGGCTGATCCCGTGGCCCGACTCGGTGCCGGGGCTGAACCGCCTCAAGGCCCGCTACATCATCTCGACCCTTTCCAACGGCAATATCTCGCTGCTCGTCGACATGGCGAAGCACGCCGGCCTGCCGTGGGACAGCGTGCTATCGGGCGAGCTGATCCACAAATACAAGCCCGATCCCGAGGTCTACCGGATGGCGGCCCGCCTGCTGGGCGCGCGCAACGACGAGACCATGCTGGTGGCCGCGCATCCGCACGACCTGCTCGGCGCGCAGCGCGCCGGCCTCAAGACCGCCTACGTGCCGCGGCCGCTCGAGCACGGCCCGAAGCCGCTCGTGCCGCCGCCCCCCGGCGCGAAGTTCGACTACACCGCGACCGACTTCCTCGACCTCGCGCGCCAGCTCGGCGCGTAGCGGTCACACCTGAGGGCTGCTTCCGGTCTAACCAGACAGGAGCCGCGAATCGCGCGCTCCGCAGCCAAAGGAGACCTGCCTTGAAAACATTCGACGTGCAGTCGATCGAGCTCGAAGTTCCCGGCGAGCAGGCGTTCGCTTACCTCGCCGACCCGGCGCGCCTTCCGGAGTGGACCAGCGCCTTCGCTCGCGTGGAGGGCGGACGTGCCAGGCTACGCACGCCCGCGGGCGAAACCGAAATCGACCTCGCGGTGCAGGCGCATGCGGAGGCGGGCACGGTGGACTGGAAGATGGGATTCGGCGACGGTAGCATCGCCATGGCCTATTCGCGCCTCGTGCCGTCGGGGGTCGGCCGCTGCATTTACAGCTTCGTGCTCATGGCGCCGCCGGTGCCGCTCGAGCAGCTTGAGGGTGCGCTGGCGGAGCAATCCCGCACGCTCGCGGAGGAACTCGGCACACTGCGGCGCGTCCTGAAGCGACATGGCTGACCTCGAGCGGCTCGTGGCCATGGCGCGCGCCGGCGACGCGGAGGCGCTCGAATCCGTCGTCGCGGCGATCGAGACGGACGTACGCCGTCTCGCCCGGCGCTTCCTCTGGAACCCGCAAGACGCGGAGGACGCGTCGCAGGAGATCCTGGTCCGCGTCGTTACCGGCCTGGAAGGCTTTCGCGGCGATGCTTCGTTTCGCAGCTGGGTCTACCGCGTTGCCTGCAATGCGCTCCTGTCTGCGCAACCGAGCGCGATGGAACGGCAGGCGCTCAGCTTCGAGCAGTTCGCGGACGAGCTTGAACGCGGCCTCGCCGAGCCGCCGGCCGAGCTGGCGGGCGCGGAGCACGCGCTGCTGCTCGAGGAGATCAAGATCGGCTGCACGATCGGCATGCTGCTCTGTCTCGACCGCGAGCACCGCCTCGCCTACATCCTCGGCGAGATCATGGAGCTCGAGCACGGCGAGGCCGCCGCGGCGCTGCAGATCGCGCCGGCCGCGCACCGCAAGCGGCTTTCGCGCGCCCGCGAGCGCATCAACGCGCTGATGCTGGCGCGCTGCGGCCTGGTGCGGAAGGAGAACGCCTGCCGCTGCCGGCGACGGGTTGCTACCGCGATCGGGCTCGGGCGCCTGGATCCGCAACGCCTGCTCTTCGCGTCGTCGCTCGAGCAGGCGCGGCAGTTCCCGCAGGTGCTGGCGGAGATCCGCCGGTTGGAGGAGGCGCGCCGCGCGGCAGCGCTCTACCGCTCGCACGGCGATGCCGAGCCGTCGCGGTCCTTCGTCGTCTGGCTGCGCGAGCTGGTCACCGGCACGCGCTAAATGCCGAGCAGCTTCTCGGCGTTGCCGTGCGCGAGCTTGTGTTTGTCGGCGTCGTTGAGCGACAGCTTGTTGAAGAACTCCATCCCGACCTTGTTCGACTCGTAGGGCCAGTCGATGGCGAACAGCATGCTGTCGATGCCCATCGCCAGCAGCGTGCAGACGAACGCCGGCTCGTACCAGTTGCCGCTGGTGGTGACCAGAAGATTGTCCTTGAAGTACTGCAGGGGCGTCTTCTTCAGCCCGCGGCGCTCGGCGGCGGCGCGTGCGTGCGTGTCGAGGCGGTGCATCGCGAAGGGAATGCCCTCGCCGAGGTGGCCGAGGATGATCTTCAGCTTCGGGCAATCGTCGAACAGCCCGGAGAACACGAGGCGCAGGAAGTGGCAGCTCGTGTCGACCGCGAACCCCCAGGGCGCGCGCGCCAGCTCTTCGTAGCCCTCGAAGTACGCCTTCACGACTTGCGGATGCGGCAGCGCCGGGTGGAGGTAGACCGGGACGCCCAGCGCCTCCGCCTTCTTCCACATCACCCGGTACTTCGGCGCGTCGAGAAACTCGCCCTGCTGGTGCGAATGGATCATCGCGCCCTTGAAGCCCAGCTTGGTGACGCATCTCTCCAATTCGCTGGCAGCGGCGGCGGGATCGGCGGTTGGCAGAGCAGCAAAACCGTAAAAGCGGGTCGGATACTTTTTCGCCGCTTCGTGCAGCCGGTCGTTCGCGTCGCGCGCCATGGGCACGGCGACATCCGCGGCGAATGCCTGCGGCCCGGGCGAGCCGAACGAGAGCACCTGCACGTCGACGCCCGCCGCATCCATCTGCGCGATGCGGTTTTCGCCGAGGTCGAGGTTCTCGGCGATGATGTCGTGGCCCATCTCGCGCGAGCGGGTCGAGAGGTAGAAGTTGCGGAACTCGTTCGCCGAAACCTTCTCGCGGTACATCGGCGTGATGAAGTGCTCCTCGATGGCGATGATCTTCATGGCTTGAAGTAGCGCTTCTCCAGCTCCTGCTGCTTCTCGCCGCCCTCGCCCGAAGCGGGCACGTCGGGAATCGGATAGCCCGTATGCTTTTTCTGGAAGTCGTCCCATGCGGCGATGCCGCGCGACTGGAAATCCTTCATGAACTCGTGCAGCGCCGCCCAGACCACGTGGTGCGTGAACCCCGGATACCAGGCGACGTTGACGCCGAGCGCGAGGTGCTCCTCGGCGGAAAGGTAGCGCGGCAGCTTGCCCTTCATGAACGAGAGCACGCCCTTCACGGCGCGCCGCGCCTGGCGGATCTCCTCTTCGGAGTGCGGCGATTCGAACTGCACCCAGTCGACGCCGGCATCGCGCTCGTAGGCGGCGAGCCGCTGCAGGCAGGACTCGAGGCCGCCGTTCGTGGCGTCGCGCGCATAGCACTGCGCCATCACCACGAAATCGGGATCGAGTTCGTTCTTCATGTCGACCGCGGCACGGTAGCGCGCCACCGCCTGCTCGAGCGGCACGACCTGCACGCCCGCGGACTGCGTGCGGCGCTTACCCTCGATCGGCTGGTCGTCGATGCGCACGCCGGCAAGGCCGGCGTCGATGCATTCGCGCACCAGGCGGCGCACCGCCATCGTGCCGCCGTGGCCGGTGTCGCCGTCCAGGATCACCGGGAACTCGACCGCGCCCGCGATCCACTTGCCGATCTGCACGCACTCGCTCATCGTCGCCGTGCCGACGTCGGCGAGGCCGGTATAGCCGCCGACCACCGCCGAAGTGCCGACGAACCCCGCCTCGCAGCCGGCGCGCTCCATGATGCGCGCCAGCGCCGCCGTGGGCGGGTGCAGGACGGAGAGCACGCGATCCTTGCGCGCGAGCAGCGCGCGCAGCCGCCGCGCCTTCGAGGGCTTAGGCGAGGCCACAGCGCGCGTAGAGGCGCACGGCGTTATCCCAGAAGAGCTTGCGCTTGCGCGCCTCGGGCATCTTCCAGGCGAGCACCTTCTCCACCGACTTCGGGAAATGGCACTCGCCGTGCGGATAGTCGGAGGCGTACATCAGCACGTCCTCGCCGACGAGATCGATGACCGCGTTGGTGAGCTTCTCGCCCTCGGGGATCTCGATGCTCTGGAAATAGCGCCCGCCGGTCACGTACTCGCTCGGCTTCGCCTTGAGCGCCGGGATGGCGGCGGCGATGGTCTCGGCGTGCTCGTCGATGCGCTGCATCCAGAACGGCAGCCAGCCGTGCCCGGCCTCGAGCGTCGCGAGGCGCAGGCGCGGATAGCGATCGAGCATTCCCGCGCCGATCAGCGCCGCCATGTTGCGCATGCCGCACCATGGATGCGCGGCGGAGCGCTGCAGCCAGAGGTTCTCCCAGGTGTCGAGTCCTCCCGGCGCGTAGGGCGGCATGACCGTGAAAGTGTGCAGCACCACCGCGAGATCGTGGTCCTGCGCCGCGGCCCATACCGGCTCGAGCGACGGATGGTCGAGCGGCACGCCGTAGGGCGCGTAGGCCATCACTGCCCAGGCCCAGCGCGACTTGCCCCAGCGCTTGATCTCCTCGAGGCCGGACTTCACGTCACGGGTGCCGACCAGGATGAGGCCGCCGAGCCGGTCGGGATACGCGCCGCAGTAGTCCGCCATCCAGCGGTGGTAGGCGCGGTACATCGCCATCTCGAGCGCCACGTCGTCGCCGGCGGTCCATGTGCCGAACCAGCCCGAGGGCAGCGTCAGGTTGACGTCGACGCCCTCGTAGTCGAGGTCCTTGATGCGCTCGGCCGGATCATGGTCGCCCTGCGCCGACGGCTCGCGCTCGCGCTTCGCGCCGGTGAAGCCGGCCATGTAGGCGCCCTTGTCGGGGTCCGCCTGCGCGGACCCGAGCTTGCGCAGGTAGCGGCGCTGGCCCCTGGTGTAGACGCGGTGGCCCTTGCTGCTCGACTTGTACTGCTCCCAGCCCGAGAGCCGTTCCTTCTCCGCGCCGGAGAGGTAGCGCTCGAGCACGTCCATGTAGGGACCGACGTGCGTGTCGGAATCGAAAATGCGGAATCCGTTTCGCGCCATGCCGCATTCTAGTGAGGTATACATTGGGCATGACGCGCGTGCTGGCGCTCCTGCTGCTGGTTGTTTCGCAGAACGCGCTGCCGCAGGCCTATCCTGTCAAGCCGGTCAGGCTGGTGGTCGGGCTCGCGCCGGGCGGCGCGACCGACATCATGGCGCGCACGCTCGCGCCCGCTTTCAGCGAGGAGCTCGGCCAGCCGGTGGTGGTCGACAACCGTCCCGGCGCCGCGGGCTCGATCGGCGCCGCGCTCGTCGCCAAGGCACCGCCGGACGGCTACACGCTGTTCCTCGCCTCGAGCAGCTTCACCTCCAACACCGTCCTGCAGGCGCACGGCAGCTACGACCCGCTGCAGGACTTCGCGCCGATCAGCAACGTCGCGTCGGCGCCCTTCCTGCTCGTGACGCGCGTCTCGCTGCCGGTGAAAACGGTGCCGGAGCTGATCGGCTACGCGCGCGAGCACCCGGGCAAGCTCAATTTCGCCTCGAGCGGCGTCGGCAGCACCGCGCACCTCACCGGCGAGCTGCTCAAGCGAAGCGCCGGCATCGAGATGACGCACATCGTCTACCGCGGCGCCGGGCCGGCGCTCGCCGACGTGCTCGGCGGCCAGGTCGACCTGATGTTCGCCAGCATCGTCTCCTCGCTGCCGCACGCGAAGAGCGGCAAGCTGCGGGCACTCGCGGTGACTTCAGCGCGGCGATCGGCCGCGCTGCCGGATTTTCCGACGGTCGCCGAGGCCGGCGTGCCGGGTTTCGAGATGAGCGGCTACTTCGGGCTGCTCGCGCCCGCGCGCACGCCTGCGTCGGTGGTCGCGACCATCCATTCGGCCTTGCAGCGCACGCTCCGCCGGCGCGAGATCGTCGAGCGGCTCGCCGCCGACGGCGCCGAACCCGACGGCTGCACTCCCGCGGAGCTGCGCGCGCTGCTCGAGCGCGACATGAAGAAGCTTTCCGAGCTGGTGGAGGCCGCGAAGATTCCGCGGCAGTAGCTAGCGCGACTTCTTGAGCGCCGGGTTCAGCCTGTCGATGTCCGCCTGGACCTGCGCCACGCTGCGCTCGTAGACGATCTCGCGCCCGGCGATGGTGCCGGCGTAGGCCATCTGGTTGCGCGTCGGCGAGAGCTCGCACTTCATGTTGTGCACGCCCTCGCCGAGCACCACGGTGATGCCGGTGGGGCGCTTGGAGTAAACGACGACCTCCATGGTCTGCCCGGTCGACGTCACCCGCACCGTGATCTTCTCGATGTTCACGGTACCGTGATCTCGTAGGAGACGACGCGCTTCGCGTCGCCCTCGCCGCGCAGCGGCCGCTCTTCGAAGCGCAGCGTCTCCTTGCCGGAGCGCACCGGCGTCATGCGCACGCCGTCGCGCTCGGGCGGGGCAACCGCGATCACCGCCATCGTGATCGGCTCGCGCGTGCGCCATTCGTTGCCCTCCTCCGCTGCCGGCAGCTTCACCTGCAGGCGCTGGCCGTGCTTGACCGTGACCTCGCCGCCACTCTCGGGTGCGGTGACGTTGCCCGGCGCGTGCGGGTCCCACGTCGTCGAGCAGCCGGCCAGCAACAGCACGGGAAGAAGAATTCTCATGCTGCCACCGGGCGCAGCGACTGCCGCTCGGCCTCGATCCGCTTGGAAAGTACACGACGGAAATGCGCGAGTGGCGCGTCGGCGACGATGCCGTTCATCTTGAAGTTCGGGTCGGCGTCGAGCACTTCCTGCTGGCCTTCGATGAGGAACTTGTCCTCGAGGAAGCCCTCGATCATGCTCTTGTTGAGCGACAGCGCGATGCTCGGGTCGTCGAGCTCGTAGTCGTGCAGGTAGTCCCAGAAGAAATGCGTCGAGCGGCTGGTCTCGGGCGTGAAGAACTGGCAGTTGCGGTATTGCTTCGCGCCCTGCACGTTGCCCTTCTCCGCGCCGGAGCCGGCCGGCGCAAGCAGGGTTTCCATGAAAAAGATGCCCGGCACGTACATGCGGGCGATGTTCCTGCGGTCGACCCGCTCGGGCTTCGGCGACACCTTCTGATGGTAGGGCGGCGTCGGCGCATCCATGTGCCAGCGCTCGACGCGGAAGCCGTCCTCCAGGCGCTCGATCGCGGTGGGCTTCGATTTGTAGGCGTACTCCTCCGAGCCGCCGAGGGTCTTGGTGTGCACGAACGCGAGGTGCGAGAAGTCCGAGAGGTTGTCGACGATCAGCAGGTAGTTCGCGTCGTAGTGCATGTAGTCGGGCTTGCCGCGCCAGCTCGGGTCGCGCAGGTACGGGAAGTCGAGGATCTTCGCCGGGTCGGCGAGCGCCGGCTCGCCCATCCAGATCCACACCAGGTGGTCGCGCTCGACCACCGGATAGCTCCTCACGCCGAGCTTCGGCGGGATGTTGTCCTGCCCGGGGATCTGCACGCACTTGCCGCTCGCGTCGAACTTGAGGCCGTGATACATGCAGCGCACGCAGTCGCCCTCGAGGCGGCCGTTGGAGAGCTTCGCCCCGCGGTGCGCGCAGCGGTTGTCGAGCGCCGCCACCTTGCCGCTTTCGCCCTTGAAGATCACGAGCGGCTGCTCGAGGATCGTCCGCGCCATCAGCTTGCGGTCGGCCAGCTCGTAGTCCCAGGCCGCTACGTACCAGCAGTTCTTCAGGAAGCCTTGCGTTTCCGGACTCATGTTTCTGCTCCGACGTTATTTCCTACCACGCCATGCGTCTTCGTTCACGACATCGAGCGTGGTCTTCCAGTCCAGAGCCGCGCCAGTTGGAAGAGGCACGACCGCGGTAACAAACCTCAAATGCCGAATGTAAACGGTACCAACATCACTGACCTCGACATCGATGCTAGCAACTTCAGGTCCGGGCAGGCCAGCGATCGGGTCCCGGATGGAGATCGTGCTTTTCCCCACCGGCAGCCGCAGGCAAATCGACTGGCCGATGGAAAGCCCGCCAATCCTTTCTTCGCCCGCATAGACCAACGGCCGTACGAATGGCTGGGCAGTGTCCTTGGGGTCGGCTCGATAGATGTAAGCCGAGCAGCGCTCGACGGCCGCGCGGCCCTGGCGCTCGGCCCTTGCCTGCTCGCGCCGATCCTCTTGCGCCGCGCGGAGTTCCTCCTTCTTCTTCAGGCGCGCTTCGGTCTGCTCCGGTGTTCGGCATCCCGCAAGGGCCACGACAGACAAAACGACAAGCCAAGCGTGGCGTAACCTGAAGTTCACCATAGACATGGAGGGCAAGCTTACCGCAGCTGAGTCAGCACTTCGCCTTCGTCTTCGGACACCTCGAGGCCCGCTCCGCGATGAAGGCGTCCATCATCGCCTTCGGTTCGGTCGGATCGTCCCAATTGACGTATTCCTTGCCGTCGCGCACGACGACGGTCGATTTGATCTTGCGCTTGGCGAGCCAGGCGACGAATTCCTTCTGCATTTCCGCAGTGCCGAACGCGATGCTGCGGCGAGGCGCCTGGATATCACCGTCACGCGCCTGCTGGCTGATCTTTTCGGCCGCCGCATCGTG
>Ga0075424_100006929_pt1 | contig 10952 bp, 5 predicted proteins | sample SoiMethybrSBSTD3_FD_75301 | JGI IMG/M metagenome (GOLD analysis project Ga0075424, IMG submission 75301) | Bulk soil microbial communities from a Populus tree surrounding site in Tennessee, USA - Soil MetaG P. TD hybrid SBSTD3 | ecosystem: Environmental > Terrestrial > Soil > Tree plantation...
ACGCACGGCCACATCCGCCGAGTACAGGCATATGCTGTCGCACTAGCTGAATGCATGGGAGTCAAGGAAGAACGAGAATTAATGGGCATCAAAGCAGGTGCACTACTGCACGACATCGGGAAGATCGCGATACCTGAGTTTATTTTGAACAAACCGACGGTACTCACTGAAACAGAGTACGAAAAAATGAAGATTCATCCGGCCGTTGGGGCAGTGATGCTAAAGGACATTGAATTTCCTTACCCAGTCCTACCGTTGGTTAAGTCTCATCACGAGCGATGGGATGGCAACGGATATCCAGAAGGGCTAAAAGGCGATGAGATTCCTCTAAGCGCCCGGATTCTTTCACTTGTTGATTGCTACGATGCATTGACGACTAATAGACCATATCGGTCACCAATGTCACCGCCACAGATCATCGAACTATTTCGAAAAGAATCGGGCCGCGCATATGACCCTAACGTTGTTGAAAGTTTCGTAGCAAATCTAGAACGCATTGAAGAAGCGGGGAAAGCAGCTAATGTCTCCGACGTAGATCCCTGGAGTATGAAGGAATCCACACCGGATAGCAGCGCTGGTATCCGGCCATTAGAACGAGTTCAGCCTACATTGAATTACAGCCGTGCTCTTGCCACAGGACGCGATGTACAACGAGAACTCTATTCGATCTTTGATTTTGCGCGCGCGGGAATTCAGTGCTGGAATCCGAAAGATATCTTCGCCTTCATTGAACTGAAGCTCTCGCGGCTAATCCAGTATGATGCAGCGGTTTTCTATATTGCCAAACTCACTGAGGGCACCGTGGTCGCCGAGCACGTTGGCGGCATCGAAAGTCAGTCGGTGTCGGGGTTAAAACTGAGGCTTGAACAAAAATTAACCGGATGGGTTGCAGCTAATAATCAGGCTCTTTCTAACTTACCGCCGTTTCCAGACTTTCTCTATTGCGAGGAGCCGAAGCCTCAGTTTCAGATGTCGGCTATTGTTCCTCTGAATCGAAATGGGGTGGTTCTGGGAGCTATCGCTCTATATAGGAAGGAGCAGGTCAAATTCACGGAGCAGGAATTTCGGCAGTTGGAACTTGTTGCTTCGCAAACAGCGATCGCTCTAGGCAGATGCAGCGATCCTGAAGATGACACACCGTTGATTGATTCAGTGACCGGTCTTCCTAACAGTCTCCAATTGCATCTAATGTTCGATCAGATTTCGACTGACGCGGAAAGATATGACTATCCTTTGGCCCTATTTGCAATTCAATTGGACGAAGTTCGAATTGTCAACAGACGTTGGGGAAGTCTCAGCGGCAATGAGGCGGTACGCGCAGTAGCTAAGTATTTGACGGCTCAGCTACGCGAGACTGACTTACTGGTGCGCTCAACTGTCGATGGACTGCTTGCGCTGAGCCCCCGTATGAATAGCAAACAAGCAGAAGCGCTCAAATCGCGGATCCAGGACGACTTGGAACGTTTCAGGTTTACTGTTCGCAATGACATCGAAATCAGCATGCCAGCTTCGATCGGAATTGCCGTTTTCCCGCAAGACGGCACTGAATTAGAATCGCTTTTATCGGTCGCTGATTGGCGATTGCGTCAAGATAGCGAACTTAGAGAGGTTGTTAAACGTCACGCCTGGCTTAAGTCTTAACCAGACCGACCCTCGTTGTCGACTTTCAGTCGAACATTTTGCATCTCTTACTCGGGAGATTCGCGGTTTCTAAATAGTCTCTGAATGCCGAAGAGCGGAGATAACAGATACCGACCGGCATATTGTCCTCTCTAAACGGTCTATGTTTTAAGCGACTGCGGCATCGCGCCGACATGTCGCACTTTTGGCGATTTCTTAGTGACGTTTTCCTTGTATTTCGGTAGCTTTCCGCTGCAACTACTTACCGCTGTGCGGTTCTGATGCGGAGACAATCGTGCGGTTGACTCGTTACTCCATATCAAATTCGCAATTTACGCTGACCTTAAGAGGTGCCTCAAGTGACAGGTTTGGTACCAGAACGATTTATCTTGGTTCGAAAACTCAGAGAAGACCGTCAATCAAAAACGTTTATCGCCAACGATCAATTGTTTCATCAGAACAACGTTATTCTCCGGATTGTCCGTAAAGAACACTGTCACGCTGATAAACAAATTTTGCTTGAACACTTCTCCTGGTTCGTTGGGATGCGGCACGACCGTTTCGCTAATGTGCTCGATGCCGGGTTTACTGAACGCCAGCATCTCTATTGTGTTCGTGAACATCTTCCAGCATCAGAACTATACTGTGCTGACTTCCTCGTTCTTACCGAAGCGCTTGTATCGACCATGGACTTTTTGTCGACGCATCACCGATTCCACGGAGCTTTGAAACCTACGAACCTTTTCATTAGCAACGCGTCATTTAAGCTCGCGGACCCGTGCATTCCAGGGTTCAAACCGACAGAAAATGAACAGTTCGTCCGCTATTCAGCACCAGAGGTTTTGCGGGGGGCTCCCCTTAATTTCGAGGCAGATTTGTACTCGGCGGGCGCAATCTTATACAACCGTTTGACAGGTCGCCATTTGTTCGATGACTTGGATATAAGTCGTCTAAAAGAGAAGTACGTATTTGCGTGCCCGCAGCCGACTTTACCTGTCAGTAATGTATCGGAGGAGATCTATGATTCCGTTGTAGGACTTCTCGATAAGTCTATTGATAAGAGGCGTCGTGCTTTCGCCGCTTTGACACAAGCTGTAGCCTGTCGACCCAGCTTCGCAAGCCGCGCCCCGTTCATTGGTAGGGCAGATCTCGTATCTCAAACGCTGGCTATGCTCCGAGAACGAGCGGACAAACTTCGGGTAATACTATTCGAAGGAGTTCCTGGCTGCGGAAAATCTCGACTTCTTGAAGAAATAGGTGGACGGTGCGCGTTTGAAGGGATCACTCTGGTAACTGTCAAGGTCCACCCGAACAGGGAGCACCCCAGCTCTTCGGGCAGCTCGATCCGCGGAGAACGATCACTTGGCAAACCGGCTAATGAAATTATCCGCGAGCTTAATTCATACGCTCAAGGCGGTTCCCTCGTACTAGCAATTGAAGATATCGAACGCGCCGACGCTGCGACAGTCGAACTATTAACCCATCTTTCATTCCGAACTGAAGATGTCCCAGTTACTGTCTTATTGACAACACGCGTCGTCGAAGGAGACCTAAAGATACTCAAAACAATTCGCGATTCCTTGGCCGATCGATTTGTTCATATTCGGGTGCCTGATCTCAGTGATCAACATTCGAGATTGTTAGTCCAATATCTTGAACCCTCTCACGAAAAACAAAACACTGCTCTCCAATGCGGCGCGGGCAACCCACTGTTCCTTGAGGAGTGTATCAAGCAACTCGCTACTCAACGTGTGTCACACGAACGAAGCGATGAGGCAATCCGTGCAATTGTAGGCCAACTTCATAGTGGAACCGAATCGCTCGTCAAAGTACTCTCCGTTTTTATCAGACCAGTGAGTGCACAAGTTCTCATTGCAGTTTCTCAAGAGAATGAACTGGAGGTGCAATCCAAACTGAATGTTCTCAAGCGGGCAGGTATCGTTCACATTCACGACGAAATGATGACGATTAAATATGGCTTTCTGAGGTCGCGTCTCTACGCCTCAATACAAAAAAAGGCTAAGACTGTTCTCAACAGGCGCGCTTACACGGCGTTATCCAGCCAAGAAATCGAGCTCGAAGTTCTGGCACACCATGCGTTCGAAGCTGATATGGCCAAGGAATGCAGTGAGCATTATCGCTCTTTGGCAAATTCCGCCTATAAGGGGCAAAACTATCGGTTAGCGCTCATGTATTACGAACGAATTCAGACGTGCAAAGCCCTGATGGGGTCGGGCCTCACTGCTGCCGACAAATTGGTTATGGCTAGTTGTTACAAATGGAATGGTAAACAGAAGCGCGCAAGACAATTGTGCGAGGAGTTGCTCTCCACTCATGCAGTCCAAGCTGATCCTGAACTCCTATCCAAAGTATATGTCTCGTTGGGAGCAGGTTTTGATAGAAGTACTCCGGAGGAGCGAATCCGTTTATATCGACTCGCCATCGCATGTTTACCAAGCAACTCACCAGAACTCATTGGATGCTATGAAAGACTTAGTACCGTCCTCCTGAAAATTGGGGATATGGGCAAGGCAACGCAGGCGCTAGAGCAAGCCGAGCATCATGCTACCGCCAGCGTCAGTGATTTAAGCAGGCTGAACGCGTTGCGCGCCTTCCTTCTTATGAATGCCGCAGAGTTTCAGGCGGCCGCTGATCGATTACTCTCCTGTATTCCAAGCGCGTTGGAACGAACGGCTGTATTGAACAATGTGGCATTTTGTTTCGAAAACTCTGGATATTTAAAAAAAGCTTTGGAGTATCAATTAGCCGCACACAAAGCAGCTACCAAGAAGGGCAACGTTCCGCTATTAATCCTGTCGCTAGGGAACTTGGCAGCTATCAAAACTAAGCTGGGCAAACTGAGGGAAGCACACGAACTCTTCAAAGAAGCTCTCGAATATATACGACGGCTGCGGACGGGAGGTGATAGTTTCGATACGAATCGTTTTTTTGCAGTGTATTGCGATGCCGCATTTCACGCTACACAGATCGGGGAGTACCAGCGCGCATCGGAATTACTAAGAATGAGCCGAGTCACCAAAGGATCCACATTCGAATGGGATCGAGTATTTCGCGGAATCATCGAATGCACGTTTCTGATCGAAGTGAGCGCACCAGCCAAGATCCGTCGGATACTGAAAACGCTGGGTGAGCTAAACATTTCTCAAACCCCATTTTTCGAAGTCGAACAGACGCTTATTGAGACGGCACTACCTGGAATCCAACCAGAATATCGTCTCGAACGTCTTGAGTACGCTTTGCAACTTTGTGCAAAAATCGGAAATCCATATCAGGAATGCGCCTGCCTAAACGCCGTAGCAACAGCTAGTCTTTGTCTCAGTTACAACCAAAAGGCACTTGCAGCGTCGAAGCGAGCGCTTCGGTTGGCGCGACTAGGTGGTTATAAGCTCCTCGCGGCAAAGAGCTTGCTTCTCATCGGCCGTTCTACCGAAAGGATGCGGGATCGGCGTCGTTGGCTGTTGGATGCCCTTCAGCTCGCATCAGAACTCGGTCTACGAGAAGTGCTCGCTGAGGCCGCATTTGAACTAGGTACACTGCATCTAAACCGCGGGGAAGTTGTTACGGCTCGCGACTATTTGGTTCGTAGTTCATCGTTAAGCAGCCTTCTGGCGGAGACCGTGCCGATACCAAGCCGTGCGAGCTACCTTGACGTAGGATGGCGGCGGGCGACACGCCGGGCCCTTGAACGGTGCAATCAAGCCACTCCCCAAACTGCGCTGATCGCCAGTCGATATGTTGAATACGACAAGTATTTCCGAACCGTGTATCAACTGGCGATTTCTGCTGCATCCGCAAACAAGGCGGAAACTGTTCTTAACTTAACGGAAGAAGCTCTCAGGTGTATGTCGCGATCCGCAGTAATCTCGTTGGGAAGACCCGGTCGTTTGTATAACGTCGCAATCAGAGGGACACCCTCCGACGAACTTCATCAAGAAATCAAAACTATAGCTAATCAGATGAAAGAACGTACGTATTTTGGACCTCCGCTGCGAAATCGAACCGGACAAACGGTTGCTTGGATACCATTGGGCTCTAGCACCTGGAGCGGGGGTATTTACGTTACCTGCAGCGCCACTGAACCGGCATTCACAGAACGGGAAATCGAGTTCCTCACGATTATTGCACCCATTATCAGTGGTGCCCTGAAAAGAATTGAGAATTCTCCCATCGAAGCACCATCCACAAAAGTGTCCCTCTTCCAAGGCATCGTCGGCGGGTCGAAGGCGATTAAGGAGGTTTATTCTCAGATTCAGATTGCTGCTGGAAACACGGCGACCGTGCTGATTGAAGGAGAAAGTGGAACGGGGAAAGAACTCGTTGCAAAGGCGATTCATGCGACGGGCCCTCGCGCTAAGGAGCGGTTTATCCCGGTGGATTGTGGGGCGATTCCGGAGGCTTTGATCGAGGCGGAATTGTTTGGAGCGAAGAGAGGATCTTATACCGGATCTATCGCCGATCGCCCCGGATTGTTTGAAGCTGCGCATCGCGGCACGATCTTCCTGGATGAGATCTCCAATACCACGCCTGCTTTGCAGGCGAAGCTGTTGCGCGTGATCCAAGAGAGAGAAGTGCGCCGAATCGGCGAGACGAAAGATCGAAATATCGACGTGCGTTTGATCGTGGCGACAAACCAAAGCCTGGATGCTTTGGCCGCCGAAGGACGTTTCCGTAAAGACCTTCTTTACAGACTAAAAGTTCTGCACATCAAGGTACCTTCGCTACGAAGCAGGCGCGACGATATTCCGATGCTCGCACACGCGTTTCTACAAAACCTTAACGAAACGAACAAGACAAGGAAACACTTCGCCCCAGGTATTATCGATCATCTCTCCACTCAGAAATTTCCAGGCAATGTCCGGGAACTACAGAACGCGATCGAGCGAGCCTATTACTCTGCAAAGGGAATAACGATTTCGCAAATTCAGCTGGAAAACCACGCCGAGTCCGTTTCTTCGGCGGACGAAGTTCAAACGTGGTTTAAAGATTTGTCGGAAGGTCGAAAGGACTTTTGGTCCGCCATTCACAAGCGATATAAACGCCGTGACATTTCTCGAGAGAAGGTCGTCGCGCTAATGGACTACGGCCTTCGATCAACACGCGGCTCCTATAAATTGATGGCGGCCATGTTTCGGCTCAAAGAACAAGACTATCGCCGGTTCATGGACTTCTTGAGAAGGAACGATTGCTTGTTGGACTTCCGGCCTTATCGAAGATCCACCATGTCGTAAATTAAACCCGTTCCTTATTCCACGATGGCGAGCACGTCGCCTGCGTTGACTGCAGCGTCCTTCACCGCAAGCCGTCTAACGACGCCTTTCTTGGGTGACTTGAGCTCGTTTTGCATCTTCATCGCTTCGATGACCAGAATGCCCTGGTTTGTTTCCACATGTGCATTCTCCGCCACGAGCACTTTCACGACTTTACCCGGCATCGGCGCACGAAGTTCGAAAGCCCCGTCATACCCGCTCTGCGCAGCCCTGCGCAATGCCGTTCGCGGGTCCACAACCTCGATCGAAAAACGTTGACCATTCAGCGATACGGTATAGCCGGCCTTGTCGGCAGTGACCGCGACCTCGATGGATCGGTTGTTCCAGCTGAGCCAGTAAACGCCCGTCTCCACAGCAATCGCGTCGAGCACGTACTTTCGACCGCTGATCTCAGCCTGCACGTGAGCTGCCGAATAGCTGAGCTCGAGCTCGAGAGGCTCACCATCGATGATCACAGTATGTTTCATGGATTTCGCAAGCCACGGCGGCGGGCATCCAACTTCCACGCGCTCTCGACATTCTGTGTTGAATCGCCAGGTACAGCCGGGCGTTGGGAACGGAACAATACGGATGCAATTGCCGCCAAATCCCGATCGGTTCCGGTGAATGTCGACGCGCCGTTTCGCGCCTTGAGTAGTCTGTCGATAAAACCTGTGTCGAAGTCTGCGTTACGGAATTCGGCGTGGGCCAGAATTTCCTGAAAGAAGGCGAGATTAGACTGAATTCCTTCGATGCGGTATTCGCTCAATGCGCGCTGCATCCGGCTGATCGCCTCCAGGCGCGTGTTCCCCCAGGCGACGAGCTTCGAAATCAACGGATCATAATCGATTGGAACGGTCCAACCGGAATAGACGCCGCTGTCGTCGCGCACCCCCGGACCGGCTGGAGGACGCAGCATCAGAATCTTTCCAGGTGAAGGAAAAAAGTTATTATCCGGATCCTCTGCATAAATGCGGCATTCGATGGCCGCGCCGCGCATTACAAGCTCTTCCTGACGCAGTGGAAGTTTTTCTCCAGCAGCAACTCGGATTTGAAGCTTTACAAGGTCCAAGCCAGTGACCATCTCTGTAACCGGATGTTCAACCTGGAGCCGCGTATTCATCTCCAGAAAATAGAAATGCCGTTCCGGGTTCACTAAAAACTCTACCGTTCCGGCGTTGTAGTAGCCCGCGGCCTTCACCACTTTCAGGGCAGCTTCACCCATGCGCGAGCGCAGCGCTTCATCCACAACCGGCGAAGGACACTCTTCGATCACTTTTTGATGCCGCCGCTGGATCGTGCATTCCCGCTCGCCAACGAAGATTGCGTTTCCATGGCGATCTGCCAGCACTTGAACTTCGATATGCCTGGGCTTGTCGACGAATTTTTCTATATAGATTGCGTCGTCGCCGAATGCTGCAAGAGCTTCAGACCGCGTATTTCTCAACGCGCTTTCCAACTCCTCGCTGGAGGAGACGAAGCGAAGGCCTTTGCCGCCTCCGCCTCCGGACGCTTTCAACATGATCGGGTAACCAACGGACGCTGCGACGCTCCGGGCTTCCGCATCGGAAGAGACAGGATCGAGAGTCCCTGGAACCGACTGGACTCCATACTTTGCAACTGCCCGGCGCGCCTCGATCTTGGATCCCATAAGAGCAATGGATTCGGGCGACGGACCGATGAACGTCATGCCTTCGTCCGCGCACGCACGCGCGAAAGCTGCATTTTCGGATAGGAAACCGTAACCGGGGTGAATGGCGTCGGCTTTGGCAGCCCTGGCGGCGGCCAAGATCTTTTCGATGACCAGATAACTTTCTCGAGAAGGAGGCGGGCCGATTTCATAAACTTCGTCGGCCATGCGCACGTGAAGCGCGCCTCGATCCGCTTCGGAGTAAACAGCAACCGTAGCGATTCCCATTTCGCGGCACGCACGAATCACGCGAACTGCGATCTCGCCTCGATTCGCGATCAAAATCTTCTTGAACATGCTAGACCGGCGGCCGCCGCTCATACCATCGGGCTTCCTGCTCGTAGGCATGGGAAACCCGGAGCACGGTGGATTCGTCGAAGGGTTTGCCGGCAATTTGTATCCCAATGGGAAGACCATCGGTTGTGAAACCGCACGGAATGGAGATCGCCGGGAATCCGACAATGTTAAAGAAACGCGTATAGCGCGAAAGCGATGCCGCGGCGGTTTCCGGGACGCCGGCCCACAGCTTATCGAGATCATCGATCCGCGGCGCCGCGATGGGAATAGTCGGCGTTACGATCACAGAGACTTCGCGAAACAATTTGAGGCACTCTTCCTTCATCATTCCGCGCGTTCGCTGGGCGCGCACATAGTCCACGGCGAGCAATTCCCGGCCCGGTTCCAGCCGTCCTCGTACGTCGGCCCCGTATTCTGCCGCACTCGCCTTCAAGTAGGGTTCATGAAAAGAGTACGCTTCGGGCGAAGCGATGTTCAGCCACACTGCCCGGTGGACCGGAACGTTTGGTAGACGGATTTCCCTCAAGTGTGCACCGAGCTTTTCCAGTACCCTGAGAGCATGTGCGACTGCGGCCTCGACATCGGGAGCCAGATTCTCGTAGAAATATTCTCTAGGAATGCCTATCGAGATGCCTTTGATCGTTCCCGTCAACGCCTGTAAGTAATCCGGCACGTCAACTTTTCGGCTGTATGAATCCTTTGAATCCGGGCCGGCGATCGCTCTCAACAAGATAGCCACATCTTCCACCGTTCGTGCCATCGGACCCACGTGATCCAACGACCAGCAAAGAGGAACCGCTCCATGCACACTCACCCGGCCGTATGTCGGCTTCAAGCCGGCGATCCCGCATAACGATGCCGGAATCCGAATCGATCCTCCGGTGTCCGATCCAATCGATCCGAATCCCAATCCAGCCGCGACAGCGCACGCCGATCCTCCACTGGATCCACCAGCGATACGGGATTGGTCCCAGGGATTTTTCGTCGTGCCGTAATGGGGATTCACCGTCGTAACACCAAAAGCGAACTCATGCAGATTCGTCTTGCCGATGATCACCGCTCCTGCTTCGTTCAGCCTGTCGACGACGGTGGCATTGGTTTCCGGTACCCGTTTTGCGAAAACCTTTGCGCCGGCCGTTGTCTTGACGCCCTTCGTATCGAACAGATCTTTTATGGAGACCGGCACACCGTGCAAAGGCAATCGATATCCACGGGCGATCTCGCCTTCCGCCTTCCTGGCTGCTTCCAACGCGTGGTCTTTCGTTATTGTGATCAGCGCCTGCATGGCACCATTCAATCGTTCGGTTCGTGCAAGCACTGCCCGGGTAACTTCGACGGGGGACACTGTACGGCTAGCAATCATCGCGGCCACATTCGCGAGAGTCAAACTCGTGAGCTGGCTTTCCGTCACGGCTCTTCGGCCTCGAACACCGGAGCGGGCGGCGTGCTGCCGAGGTCGAGCGCTCTCAGCTTTTCAGTTTCCTCGACGATGCTTTTGAGAACGTTGGCACCTTCGGGAGTCAACTCGTTGTTGGAACCAGATTGGGTGGACATGAGTCTTGTACAAGAACGGTTTTGTTCATTCCGTAAGGTATCGAAACGAGAAACAGCAGCAACAACAGCACCTCGGAATCTCCAAAGTTGAACGAGAAAAAGCCTGCAACTATGAAACCTGTCAATGCGGATAGTGCGGACATCACCGTCCAACGCATTTCGGAAGCGGTCTTCATCATTCTGACGAGACCTGCATACAGTTCAATAATGAACCAGAGGAACGCCGCAAGGCACAACAAGCCGCGCTCGGCGGCGATTTGCATAATATTGTTTTCCAGGTGCCCATAAAAAAAGTTCAAGTTCGCCGGATCGGGCCCGCGATAGTAATTTGGAAATTCCGCGTGGATTCTTTCCGGTCCAACACCAAACAGCGGATGGTCTCTGATCATTCGCAAACCGCCTAGAAACAGCTCCACGCGGCCGGAGTCCGGACCGAAATTCTGCTGTTGGAAACTCATTGCAATGCGATGGTAAATGAGACCTGAAGCCGCAGCAGCCACGATGATCACCGGCAAAGCGGCTGC
>Ga0075424_100006930_pt1 | contig 10951 bp, 8 predicted proteins | sample SoiMethybrSBSTD3_FD_75301 | JGI IMG/M metagenome (GOLD analysis project Ga0075424, IMG submission 75301) | Bulk soil microbial communities from a Populus tree surrounding site in Tennessee, USA - Soil MetaG P. TD hybrid SBSTD3 | ecosystem: Environmental > Terrestrial > Soil > Tree plantation...
GGCGGCGGCTCGTGAGCGACCGGCGCGCGCACGCGGCGGCGACGCTCGCCCGCCTGGGGCTCGACGCGGAGGCGCTCGCCGGCGGCACCGCGGCGCCGTCCGACGTCGCCGCGCGGCTCGCCGGCGCGGACGGCGTCGCAGTCGTCGCCGCGCTCGCGGATCTCGCGACGCCCGCGGTCGCGCGTCTCCTCGTCGAGATCGAGGCCGCCGTCACCGACCGCGCCGTGCGGAAGGAGATGCGCCGGACGCTCTACCGTCTCCGCCAGCGCGGCGTCGCGGTGCCCGAGCCGGCGCGGACGCCGGTCGCGCCGCCGTCCGCGCCAGCGGGCGACGTCGAGGGCTTCGTCTCCGCGTTCGACGCGCGCGGCGATCGGGTCGTGTGGATCGTGCGCGCGCAGCCGACGGGCGGCGCGCTCCTCGTCGCCGCGACGCTGAACGAGCCGGCGGGCCTGCGCGACGTGCACGCCGGCGAGGCGAGCCGGAAGCAGATCCGCGCGGTCCGCCAGCGCATGGAGGCGGAGGCCGGGATCCGGCTCGTCGCCGCCGACTGGCGCGTGATCGACGCCCTCCTCGTGGAGGCGCACGAGCGCGCGGGCGGCGGCGCGACGGAGCGCGACTGGCTCCGCCTCCGCCCGCGCCTCACGACCGATCCACCGCGGCCGCCCGCCGAGCCGGTCTCGCGCCGCGCGGCCGCGCCGACGCCGGACGAGACGCCGGCGCTCGTCGCCGGCTCGGCCGCGCTCGTCGCCGAGCCGGAGCTCCGCGGCTGGTATCCGACGCCGGAAGCCGCGAGCCCGTTCGTCTCCGAGATCAGGACCGTGCGCGAGAGCCCGATCGTCCTCTCGCGCATGGCGCAGGAGGAGCGCGTGCGCGAGGTCCTCCGGCGTGCGGCCACGGCGCTCTTCCCCCCCGTCGTGCTCGCCCGCCGGCTCGAGGGAACCGCGTACGTCCTCGCGGAGACGGGGCGGACCGCGGCTGCGCGCCAGGCGCTCGCCGTCGCGTCCGCGATCCGCGCGCGCCCAGCGGACGCGCTCGACATCCCGCTCGTCGCGACGCTCGTCGAGCGCGCGGTCGGCGCGCTCCTCGCCGAGACGACGGCGCGCGACGAGGAGGCGCGGCGCGGCTCGCTCGTCGTCACGCCGGGCGAGGTGCTCAGAGATCGATCGTCATCCCGTCCCGGGCGCACTCGAGCGTGATGTCGCCCAGGTGACGGAGCGGCTCGTCGCCGAGGTGCGTCAGCACCAGACGGCGGCAGCCGAGATCCGCGGCGCGCGCCGAGATCTCGGGATAGGAGACGTGGATGGGGAGACGCGTCTCGTACGTCGAGCACTCGCAGAGGAAGAGGTCGGCGCCGCGCGTCTGCTGCACGAACTCCTCCGTCCATCCCGAGTCGCCCGAGTAGACGATCACGCGACCCGCGACCTCGATCCGGAAGCCGAGCGACACGAGCTCGGCCACGTGTGGCACCCGGAACGGGACGACGCGGACGGGGCCGAGCGTGGACGGCGCGCCGGGACGGAGCTCCTCGAACGCGAGCGGATACGACGGATCCTCGCCGGCGTTCTGCTCGTACAGCGCGGCGAACAGCATGCGCACGCGGCGCTCCGTTCCGGGCGGTCCGTACACCGCGAACGGGCGTGTCCGGTCGTGGAGGTAGCGATACTCCATGAAGAGGAACGGCACGCCGCCGAAGTGGTCGCCGTGGAGATGCGACACGAGGACGGCGTCGATCGCGCCGGGATCGCGTCCGAGACGCTTCAACCCCTGGAGGATGCTCGGACCGCAGTCGAGGAGAAGCGTCTGCCCGGGGGCCTCGAGCAGGTAGGCGCTGTGCAACCGTCCGCCCGCGCCGAAGGCGTCGCCGGAGCCGAGAACCGTCACTCGCACCACGCGCCGTTCCCCCCGGGCAGCGCACAGCCGTGAACGTCCACGTCGTGTCGGCATCCATTCTCGAACGACACCGCCGCTCGCACGCGACGTGGCCTGCCTGGCATGCCCCTTGCTCTCCCTCTAACTAATAGTCGAGCCCGTTCGCAGTCGCCAGAGGCACGACGGATGTACGCAGTCGAGCAAGCCAGCTCGCCGGTCGCGGTGACGGATGCAATCCGTGTCGCGCAAGCCGCGGCGGGCGCCATGCTGGCTGGCTGGCTGACCGAGCGCGTGCTCGACACCGGCTTGCACGTCGTCGGCGTCGGGCCGTTCGCCGGTCTCGTCGGCGCATGGCTCGGCTCGACGCTCTGGGGCTGGGGCGGCTGGGACGTCGGCCCGTCGCTCGGCGGCTTCGCCGTCCTTCCCGCGCTCGCCGGCGCGTTCCTCGTCTGCGCGGTGCTGAAGCTCGTCAGCGTCGGGATGGCCGGCCCGCGCTGGTAGGCCTCATTCCTCGGCGCGGCCGCGCTGGAGGTCGTGGAAGCGGTGCTCGAGCTCGGCGAACGCGGCTTCCATCCGGGTCGCGCGACCGGCGACGTCCTCCAGCTGGCGGCCGAGCTGGTCGCGCTGGAGCTCGACCTCGCGCAGGCGGCGCTCGAGGTCCTGCACCGGCTCGGTCTGCCGGATGACGAAGTCGCCGGCGCCGGAGTGGATCAGGTAGAGCATCGCACCGCTCCCGAGGACGAATCCGAGGAGCAGCGCGAAGAGGAAGCGGAAGACGGCCATCGTGGACTCTCCTGTCACGTCTCGTCCGCCAGGCGGCGGAGCTCACGTACGACGACCTCGAGCGCCGCGAGACCGACGCGCGGCGCCGCGCGAAGGTCGCGGAGGAGCGCCTGGACGCCGGTGAGGGATCGTGGCGACGGCACGCAGCCGGCGACGCTCGCGAGGGCGAGACGACGGCGCGCGCGGAGGAGGTCCTCGATCAGCCCTTCGACCGCACGCTGGTGCCAGCGATCGCCCTCCCCGGCCTCCGCGAGCCGCGCCCAGAGCCACGCGAAGTCGAGCTCCTGCCCGAGGCCGTAGTAGCGCGCCGCCGCGACGTCGGGATCGACGGTCGCCTCGCGGGCAACGGTGACGACGTCGAGCGCGCCGACGAGCCACTCCGCGGTCGCGAGGTCGCGCGCGAGCGGCGCGGGCAGGCCGGCGATCTCGAGCTCCGAGCGGAGCTTGTGGAACGTCTCCGCCTCGGCGCCGGCGATCCATTCGGGAAGCCGATCGCGCACCCGTCCGATCGCGGCGCCCAGCTCCGCCGCGACGTCGGCCGCCGCTCGCGCGGCGTCGGTGTTCGCGAGGAGCCACTTCGTCACGCGCTCGGTCGTCCGCTCGACCACGAGCCGGCACGTCGTGTCCGTCTCCGCGGCGAGCTGCGCGCCCTCGAGCCCGGCCACGAGCCGCGCGCCGTCGACGATCGACCACGCGATCGCCCATGCGCGCACGGCCTGCGGCACCGTCGCGCCCGTGTCGCGCGCGATCCGGTGGACGAACGTCGTCCCGAGCTGGTCGACGAGCGCGTTCGTGACCTCGGTCGCGACGATCTCGCGGCGGAGCGGGTGACCGCGGACCGCGTCGGGGAAGCGCTCGACGACCGCGGCCGGGAAGTAGTCGAGCAGGTACGGCACGAGGAGCGCGTCGTCGGGGAGCGCCGACGCGAGGAGCGCGTGCCCGAGCGCGAGCTTCGTGTACGCCATCAGCACCGCGAGCTCCGGCCGCGTGAGCCCGAGATAGGCGCCACGCCGGGCGCGGAGCGCGTCGCCGTCCGGCATCGACTCGAGCACCCGATCGAGGCCGGCCGTCCGCTCGAGCTCGGCGAGGAGGCCGCGAAAGTCCTCGACCCGGCGACGGCTCCGGATCTGGTCGACCGACAGGAGCCGGCTCTGCGAGCGGTTGTGCGCGAGGACGCGAGCCACCACGTCCTCGGTCAGCTCGGCGAGGAGCGCGTCCCGGGCATCGGGCGCGAGCCGTCGGTCCTCGACCGGTGCGCGCAGGCAGATCTTCAGGTTCACCTCGTGATCGGACATGTCGACGCCGGCCGAGTTGTCGACCGCATCGGTGTCGATCCGCCCGCCCGCGAGCGCGTACTCGATCCGCGCGCGCTGCGTGAAGCCGAGGTTTCCGCCCTCGGCGACCACCTTCGCGCGGAGCGCCGCGGCCTTCACGCGCACGGCGTCGTTCACCGGGTCGCGCACCTCGGCGTCGGTCTCGCCGCTCGCGGCGACGTACGTGCCGATGCCCCCGTTGTAGAGGAGGTCGACGTCGAGCGTCAGCACCGCCTGCACGAGCCGCTCGCCGGTGACGGCCGGCTCCGGGAGCCCGAGCATCGCCTGCGCCTCCGGCGAGAGCACGATGCGCTTCGCCGCGCGCGGCAGCACGGCGCCGCCGCGCGACAGCGCGAGCGGGTCGTATGCGTCCCACCCCCGGCCGGCGCGGAGGAGCCGCGCGCGCTCCGCGTATGCGCGGGCGGGATCGGGGTCGGGATCGAGGAACACGTGCACGTGGTTGAACGCCGCGCGCAGGCGGAGATTCCGCGAGCGCAGCATGCCATTCCCGAAGACGTCGCCGCTCGGGTCGCCGATCCCGGCGACGGTGAGCGGCGCCGTGTCCGCGTCGACGCCGAGCTCGCGGAAGTGGGTCCGCACGCACTCCCAGGCGCCGCGCGCCGTGATGCCGAGCGCCTTGTGGTCGTAGCCGTGCGAGCCGCCGGAGGCGAACGCATCGCCGAGCCAGTAGCCGTACTCGGCGGCGATCGCGTTCGCGACGTCCGAGAACGCGGCCGTGCCCTTGTCGGCCGCGACGACGAGATACGGGTCCTCCTCGTCGTGCACGACGAGCCCGCGCGGATGGACGACGCGGCCCGCGACGACGTTGTCGGTCAGGTCGAGGAGCCCGCGCACGAGCGTCCGGTACGCGTCGACGACCGGCGTGTCGCCGTGCACCACGAACCCGCCCTTCGCGCCCGTCGGGACGATGATCGCGTTCTTCACGATCTGCGTCTTCATGAGCCCGAGGATCTCGGTGCGGAAGTCCTCGGGACGGTCGCTCCAGCGGATGCCGCCGCGCGCGATCTTTCCCGCGCGGAGATGGATGCCCTCCATCGTCGCGGCGTGGACGTACACCTCGTAGAGCGGACGCGGCGGCGGAAGCTGCGTGAGATCCGCGCTCCGGATCTTGAGCGCGACGTACGGGCGCGGCGCGCCCGGCGCGAACGCGTTCGTCCGCACGGTCGCGCGCACGACGTCGAAGAGCGCGCGGAGGAAGACGTCGTCGCGCAGGCTCTGCACCGCCTCGAGGCTCTCGACGAAGCGGCGGGCGAGCGCGTCCGCGTCCGCGCCGGCGCCGTCCGGACGGAAGCGCGCGGCGAAGCACTCGTACAGGAGCCGCGCGCTCTCGGGGTGGCCGGCGAGCGCCGCGAGCGCGACCGGGCGCGCGGCGAGCCCCGCGTGGACCGCGTAGCCGCGGTACGCGCGGAGACAGTCGACCGCGCGCCAGTCGAGGCCGGCCTCGACGACGAGGCGGTTCAGCACGTCGCTCCGGATGCGGCGACCGTGCACCGCGAGGAGCGCGTCCACGAGGCGCGCGCCCACGGCGTCCGCCGCGAGCGGCTGCCCGCGCCGGTCCTGGACGAAGAAGCTCTGCACCGCGCAGGACGGGCCGCCGGCCGGCGTCGCGACGACCTGGTCCTCGGCGAGCGCGCGGAGGCCGAGGTCCTCGAGCACCGGCATGAACTCCGAGAGCACGAGCGGCGCGCCGGCGAGGTAGAAGCGCAGCTCCGTCCGTGCCGGCATGCGCGCGTCGTCGCGCAGCACGATGCGCGGCGTCCCGTCGCGCACGACCGCGTCGAGCAGCTCGATGTCGGCGACGGCGCGCTCGACGGTCGTCTCGGCGCGATACGCCGGCGGGAACGTCGGCACCCAGCGTGCGGCGAGCCGCGCGCCCTCCGCGCCGCGGCGCGCGACGAGCGCGTCGGACACCGCCTCCTCCCAGGTGCGCACGACGGCAGCGACCGCGGCGCTCAGCTGATCGACCGGCGGCGGCGGCGCGACGCCGGCCGCGAACGCGAGGTGGAGGAGCGCCCGGTCGCCCTCCACGAACACCACCCGCTCCTCGAGGAGACGGCCCTCGACGCGGGATGCGATCGCGTCGCGGATCGCGGCGCGTGCCTCGTCGGAGAACCGCTCGCGCGGCATGACGACGAGCACGGTCGCGCGCTGCGTCTCGGGCCCGCCGTGCACCGACACGGCGACGTCCTCCGCGCGCGCCGCGGCGAGGATCGTCTGGATCTGCCCGCGAAGCTCCTCCGCGCTCCCGGCGAACAGCGCCGACTTCGGGAGCGCGTTGAAGACGGCGACGATCGCCTTGTGGTCGTGGCTGCCCGGCACGACGTGCTCGGCGGCGAGGATCTGACGCAGCACGCGGCGGAGGAGCGGTATCTCCGCCGCCTCTTCCGCGTATGCCTTCCCGGTGAAGAGGCCGAGGAAGCGGCGCGCGCCGATCACGCGCCCGTCGGCGTCGAGCTGCTTCACGAGAACGTCGTCCATCGCCGCACGGCGGTGGACGGGCGCTTCCGCGAGCGTCTTCGCGACCGTGAGGAGCCGGGCGCCGACGAGCCGCGCGCGGACCCACTCCGGCAGCTCGTCGAGGCGGCGTCCCGCGCGGAAGGCGGAGCGTTCGTCACGGCGGAGTATCCCGAGGCCGCCCCCCGCGCGGAGCCGGAGGATGCCGTCGACCAGCCCGTACTCGCGCACGCCGAGGAACACGAACGCGCCGTCCACGAGCCAGCGGAGGAAGTCGGCGACGGCGGTCGCCTCCGCCGCGATCGGGCCCGCCCCGCCGCGCGCGAGCGCCTCGAGCTCGCCCGCGACCGCCTGCGCGCGCGCGACCATCGGCGCGAAATCGTCGGTCACGAGCCGCACGTCCGCGAGCGCAGTGCGGATGATCTCCTCGAGGCGGGCGAGGAGCGCGGGATCCGTCACGCGCCGAACGGCGACGTGGGTGAAGGACTCGCGCGGCGCACCGCCCTCGGGCGCGGCGATGAACACGAGCCGCCCCTCCGCATCCCGGCGCGCGGCGAAGATCGGATGGAGCAGCGTCTCCACCGCGACGTGCTCGGCATCGAGCCGGCAGCGGATCGTGTCGACGATGAACGCGCGGTCGGGCATGACCGTCTCGACGATGCTGACGGGCGCGTCCCAGCCGTCGGTCGCATAGGTGGGCGTCAGGGCGCGCACCCGGAGGTCCGGTCCCGGCGCGGCGAAGAAGCGGAACGCCGACCCGACGAGCGCCGCGGCCTCCTCGTCGGCGAGGCCGTCGACGTAGCCGCCGCCGCGCGCGAGGAAGACGCGGGCGAAGACGCCGAGCTCCGTGCCCTCGATGCCGCGCGCCCGACGCGCGAGGAGCCCGCGGAGGCGCTCGGCGACGGGGAGCCGCCCGCCCTCCCCGTGCGCCTCTATCGCCATGCGGCCCGCTTCACGCGAGCTCCGCGACGAGGAGGTCGCCGGCGCGGTAGCCGCGCGCGACGAGCGTCGCGCGGAGGTCGGCGTCGTCGGGCGCGACCCATGCCGTCAGGCGATCGCAGCCGCGCTTCCGCGCGCGCTCCTCGGCGAACGCGACGAGGCCGTCGAGAATGTCGCGCTCGCGGCGCGTCCGCGCGCCGTCGAGCATCGCGGAGATCCCGCCGCGCACGAGCGAGCGCGCGTACGTGACGGCGATGAGACCGACGATCTCGCCGTCGCCGCTCTCGGCGACGTAGACGTCGGTCCCGAGGTCGGCGACGATGCGGCGGAAGACGCGCTCCAGGTGCGCGCGGGCCGCGGCGTCGACGAGCGATCGGACCTGGGCGAAGTCCCGCCGCCGGCCGCGTCGCACGCGGACCGCCGTGCCCGGAAGGAGGCGCGTCATGGGAACGGCCGTCTCTAGCACACCTCCGTTGCGCGCCCCATCCCTGACGGGCTAGCGTGCCCGCATGCGGGGCGCCGTCCTGGCCGCGATGCTCCTCCTCGGCAGCGCGGCAGGCTCGAGCGCGAGAGACGAGGGCGCGGCCCACCGGATCGCCGGCGCGAGCCCGTCGGCCATGCCCTCGTGGTCGCCCGACGGCACGCGGATCGTCTTCCATTCGCGCCGGAAGGACGAGAAGCAGAAGGGCGTCGCGACCCGCAACGTGTGGAGCATCGGTGCGGACGGATCGAACGAGAAGCGCCTCACGAACGGGACGAAGGACGAGTACCACGCGACGCTCTCGCCGGACGGGAAGAAGCTCCTCTTCGTGTCCGAGGTGAACGGGTCGCGCGACATCTGGGTCGCGGACGCGAACGGCGAGAACGCCGTCCCGCTGACGGACGATCCCGGGACCGAGGACCAGCCGGCCTGGTCGCCGGACGGGCGGCAGATCGCGTACGCCGCGTTTCCGAAGGAGGGTGGCAGCTTCGACCTCTGGGTCGTGAACGCGGACGGGAGCGGACGCCGGCGTCTCACGACGACGCCGGCGAACGAGATCTTCCCGGCCTGGCACCCGAACGGCGACGAGCTCGTCTACGTGACCGACGCGAGCGGCAACTTCGACCTCTACGCGATGAGCGTGAAGGATGGGCGCACGGCGCCGCTCGTCGTCTCCCCGGATCACGAGGCGCGCCCGCAGTTCTCGCCCGACGGCACGAAGCTCGCGTTCTCGCGCTGGCCCGCGAACGGGCGGAGCAGCGACGCGACGCTCTGGGTCGCGAACGCGGACGGCACGGCGCCGATCGAGCTCACGACCGCGCCCGCCCCGGCGACGCACCCCGCGTGGGCGCCCGACGGCCGCATGCTCGCGTTCCAGCACCGCACGGACACCGGGTGGGAGATCTGGACGCTCGCGCTGCCGGCCGACATCGCGCGCGCGGGGCACCTCCGCCTCGCGCAGCAGGTGCGCGGCGGGGCGGACGTCGACACCGCGAAGCTCCGGAGCGGTGACACCGTGCGCGGCACGCTGCAGGACACGACCTTCAAGGTGCGCGCCGCCTACGGCGCCCTCGAGCTGCCGCGCTCCGCGGTCGCGAGCATCGTCTTCGGCGACGGCGACCGCGGGCTCACCCGCGTCGTGCTCGCGAACGGCGACACCGTGACCGGGCTCGTCGAGAACAGCGAGCTCACGATGCACGCGGGACCGCGCTCGGATCGCCTCGCGATCGAGCGCATCGCGCAGCTGAGCCTGCGCGACGGGAGCGGCGCGCCCGCGCCGGGCGCCTTCCGCGCGCTCATGCGGAACGGCGACAGCCTCCTCGTCGGGGGCGCGTTCGGCCCGCTCCACCTCCGCGTCGGCGACCGGCCGAACGAGATCGCGGCGCGGCAGATCGACCGGGTCGACTTCGCCGAGAGCGGCGAGCGCGCGACCGTCGTGCTCGTGAACGGCGACAGCGTGACCGGCGAGCTCGCGGGCGAGCGCATCGAGCTCGCGCTCGCGGTCGGCGCGAAGCTCGCCGTCCATCCAACCACCATCCGGACGCTGGTGCGCGCCGCGACGCCGGCGCCCACGGCGAGCGCGGGCCGCTGACGATGACGCGCGCCCTCGGCGTGCTCGCGCTCTGCGTGACCGTCGGGTGCGCGGGCGTGCATCCGATGCACCCGAACTTCTACTCGGTGAACGGCGACATCCGGCTCGGCCAGCAGCTCCAGAAGGAGGTCGAGGCCGAGATGACGTTCCTCCGCCTCTCCGCGCTCACCCAGCTCGTGAACACGACCGGGGCCCGGCTCCGCGACGCGAGCCCGCTCCCCGCGTTCCGGCTCTTCCCGTACAGCTTCACGGTGGTCGACTCGCCGGAGGTGAACGCCTTCGCGCTGCCCGGCGGCCCGGTCTACGTCAACACCGGGCTCATCGAGATCTGCGACACCGAGGACCAGCTGGCCGCGGTGATCGCGCACGAGATGAGCCACGTCGCCGCCCGCCACGCGACCGAGATGCTGACCACCCAGAACCTGACCGAGCTCGCGCTCCAGCTCGGCGTCTCCGCCGTCGTCTTCGCGGGCATCCCGTTCCCCGCGATCGCCTGGGAGGGCACGAAGCTCGGGTACGTGCTCGGGCTCCTCAAGTACAGCCGCGGGAAGGAGGCCGAGGCCGACCGACTCGGCCTCGAGGTCATGAACGCGGCAGGCTACGACCCGAACGAGATGGCAGTCGTGTTCCGGAAGCTCGCCGAGCAGGAGCGGAGCCTGCCGAGCATCGTCGAGCGGTTCACGTCGAGCCATCCGCTCTCCGAGGATCGGATGCACGAGGTCGAGCGGCTCGCCGCGAAGCTCCCGCGTCGGGAGGGCGCGCCGGTCGCGACGGCGCACGCGTCGTCGTTCTCGCAGGTGAACCTGATGTTCGCGAAGGACTGATGAGACGCGTGCTCGTCCTCGCGCTGCTCGTCGCCGCGTGCGGCGTGAGCGGGCCCGTTCTCGACCCGGACGAGCACGTGGTCGGCGAGCGGCAGCGGCTCCTGCAGGAACCCGTCGATCGGCTCTGGACGGCGCTCCTCGGCGCGCTTCCCGCCGAGGGCCTGCGCGTGGCGCACCAGGACCGCGCCCGCGGCGCGATCGCGACCGCGCCCGTCCGCATCACCGGCCGCGACGCGCAGCGGAAGCTCGCCGAGATCGGCGATCTCGGGCGCGCGCACCAGGCAGGCCTCGAGCGAGTGTCCGAGCTCGAGGTGCGGTACGTCCTCCTGCTCGCGCCCGCGGGCGACGCCGGCACGCGGCTCCGCGTGCGGAGCACGATCGAGGCGATCGACCGGAGCTCGCCCGCGTTCCTCGGCGGCGGGCTCTTCCAGATCGTGCCGCGCCACGTGGAGGTTCCGTCGCGCGGCGTCATCGAGCGCGATCTCCTCAGCCGCCTCGCCTCCAACTTCTTCACCGCCGAGGAGATGCTCCTCTTCCTCGGCGAGCCCGGCATTGACTGAGCCGCTCCTCCTCGACGTCGAGCGCCTGACCTTCGGCTTCGATGCCATCGCCCACGACGGGCGGCGCGTCGTCTTCGTGCCGTACGCCGCACCCGGCGACCGCGTGTCGGCCGACG
>Ga0075424_100006931_pt1 | contig 10951 bp, 9 predicted proteins | sample SoiMethybrSBSTD3_FD_75301 | JGI IMG/M metagenome (GOLD analysis project Ga0075424, IMG submission 75301) | Bulk soil microbial communities from a Populus tree surrounding site in Tennessee, USA - Soil MetaG P. TD hybrid SBSTD3 | ecosystem: Environmental > Terrestrial > Soil > Tree plantation...
GCGTGCGAAGGCTCCATGTTCAAGAGCAAATTCGCCAACGCCCTCACCACCATGATGATCGGCTCGCTCGGCCACGCCTCCTCGGAAAACAAACTCTCCGTTGCCTATGGTGCCGAAGCTGGGCATATGGACTCGCTCATCGAAAAAATGTGTGCCCGCTACGTCCACGATTCGCTGGTCATTACCCGCAACGTCGAATCGCAATCCGTTCTCGGCAAACTCGGCATCTCTACCGAACTCGGCACCGACACCGCTTGGACCTTCGAACCCCATCCCGATTCCTACGGCCGCAAAGCGCTCAGACACGCCGGCTGGGACGAAAAAACTCCCGTGCTTGTCCTATGTCCGATTCATCCCTTCGTCTGGCCAGTGAAAGCCTCGCTCGCGAAGTACATCGCCGCCGTCACCACCGGCGCCTATAAAGAAAGCCAGTATCGCACCGTTTATTTCCACGAATCCGGCACCGAAGTCGATCGCAAGTTCAAGCACTATCTCGACGCCTTCGTCTCTTCCACGCGCGCGTTCACGCAAAAGCATCGCATCTTTCCGATTCTCGTCGCCATGGAGCGCCTGGACACCGTGGCCTGCCGCGCCATCGCCGCTGAAATTCCCGGCCTGCCCATCTTCACTTCCGACGACTACGGCATGTACCAGCTCGTCTCGATCTTGCGGCAATGCTCCTACATGGTCTCTTCGCGTTACCACGGCATCGTCACTTGCATGCCCTCGCTCGTCGCCTCCGCCGGCGTTACCATGGATGAGCGCATCCGCAACCTCATGCGCGAACGCGGCCACCAGCATCTCTTCCTCACCGTCGACGATCCTGACCTCGGCCCCAAAATGCTGCAAATGATGGAAAACCTCGTCCTCGAAGCCGACTCCGTCCGCGAAGGTATTGGTCACACCGTCGTCCGCAACCTCAAAGTTATGGCCCGCATGGGCGTCATCTTTGAGGACGTTTTACGCCGCCAGTATCCGGAATTTCCTTTGCGTAGCGGCGTCCGCTCCTGGGAAGAATATCTGCCGCCGCTCAGCGAGCCGCTCGTCCGCCTCGCCGAAAAACACGATGTCGCCGAAGCCGCGCTGGCCGCATCGAAATAGTTTCCATGCCCAATTTTCTCGACGACATTTTTGTGCGCTTGCAAGCCTCGCCGCAGCGCGTCGTACTCCGCGAAGTCCATGGCGAAACCGCCGATAAATTCGTCGCCGTTAGCGCCGCCGAACTTCTGGCGTTAGTCGAACGCGCTCGCACATGGCTGCGTGCTCGCCAAATAGCACCCGGCGAACGCTGCGGCCTCATCGCCGCCAACTCGATTCATTGGATCGCCGTCGACCTCGCGCTCATGGTCGAAGGCATCGTCGTCGTCCCGCTGTACCACCGCCAGACCGCGGCTGAACTCGCCGGCATGCTGCAAGACTGCCAGCCCCGCCTCGTCCTCACCGGCGACGCTGAAACGGCCGCCGCACTAACCGCCGCATGGCCGCAAATCTGCAAACCCGCCACCCTTGCCGAGATTTTTCCCGGCACCGCTCAGACGCAACATCCCGGCGCCTCCTCTCGTCGCCAGCGCCCCGACAGCGACCTCCTCACCATCATCTACACTTCCGGAACCTCCGGCGAACCCAAAGGTGTCTGCCTCTCCATCGCCAATCTCAATCACATGACCGGATGCACCACCGAACGCCTCGATCAGCTGATGGCCGCCAATAAATCGGCCGAGCCCGACGCCATCTTCCTCTACGCCCCCATGAACTTCGCCGCTTCCTGGATGCTCATGCTCTCCGCGCTTCTCCGGGAAAGCGTCCTCACACTCTCTACCGACCTCAACAAACTCGCGGACGAAATTCGTCTCGCGGCCCCGCATTATTTCCTGAACGTCCCCACCCTCCTCGAGCGCGTCAAGCGCGGTGTCGAAGAAAACCTCTCCAAGCAGCCTGGCCCAATTCAGTCTCTTTACAAGAAAGCCCGCGAAGCTTGGCAGCGCCAGCACGTCGGCCGCGGCAAGCCCTTCGATGGCGTCACCGTGGCACTCGGCCGCAAACTTATCTTTTCCAAAGTCACAGCACGCTTCGGCCCCAATCTTCGCGCACTCATCTGCGGCTCCGCTCCGCTCGCTCCGGAAACGCAACAATGGTTTCTGATGCTTGGCATTCCCGTCCTGCAGGCCTACGGCCTCACGGAAACCACCGCTCTTTGCACGCTCGACGACCCGCGTCTTCCCGTCGAACCCGGCTATGTCGGCCGCGCCATACCCGGCATCAACATGCAACTCGCCGAAAACGACGAAATCATTGTCCGAGGCCCCAACATTTTTTCCGGCTACTGGAATCGTCCCGAAGAAACTGCCAAAGTCCTGATCGACGGCTGGTTCCATACCGGCGATCAGGGCGACGTCAACGCCTCCGGCAACTGGCGCATCATCGGTCGCATTAAAAATCTTCTCGTCCTCAATACGGGCCACAAGTTCGCGCCCGAGCCCATCGAAGACAAACTCGCACAATTGCTCCCCGCTGCCCAGCAGATCGTCCTCATTGGCAACGCTCGCAGCTACGTCACCGTGCTCGTCGCCGGCAAAGTCGAGTCCGCTACCGTGCACGCCGCCATCGACGCCATCAATCTCGATCTTCCGCACTACCGTCAGATCCGAAACTTCCAGATACTGCCCGAAGCTTTCACTCCCGAGTCCGGCCTGGTCACCGCCAACGGCAAACTCAAGCGCGACGCCATTGCAAAACGCTATGATGCCGAGATCAATTCCATGTATGCGCGAAAGGCTTCCGCATGAAATCCTTCACTGGCCAGGCGCTGCGCTGGGAATGGCGTGACGGTGTCATCGAACTCACGCTCGATCGCGCGCCTGCCAACGAAATCGGCTCCCTGATGCTCGATGAACTGGAGGACTTCGTCGAATTCGCCAGACAGCTCGCTTCCGAAACCTCCGCCTGCGTCATCACCAGCGCGCAAAAATCCGGCTTCTGCGCCGGCGCTGACCTCCGCGAGCTGTACCACCGTTCCGCCGGGCTCGATCCCGCCCTGCGCAACGAAAGCATCCGCGAATTCCTCGAACGCATCCACGCCACCATGAACTGGCTAGACGAAGCTCCCTTCGTTACCATCGCTGCCGTTCACGGGGTTTGCTTCGGCGGCGGACTCGAACTTGCCCTCGTCTGCGACGTCCTCATCGCCGACAAAATGGCCCGCTTCGCTTTCCCCGAACTTCGCCTCGGCCTTATCCCCGGCTTCGGCGGCATCCCCCGCCTTAAGCGCGATCTCGGCAATGGTTTCGTCCGCGATCTGCTGCTCAGCGGTCGCAGCGTCAACGCCGCTCGTGCCCAAGCCGTTGGCTTAGTCGCACAATTAGCCGCCGAAGGCCAAGCGTTAAAAATCGCCCGCGCCACCGCCGCTCAAGTCGCCAAGTTCGACGCTACCGCCCGCGCCGCCGCCAAAAAATTCATCAAGCCCATTCCCCACGAAGAACTCCGCCACGAAATCGAAGTTTTTTGCGACCTCTTCACACGCCCCGCCGTAATGGCCGCTTTGAAAAAATTCGTGGAAAATACCGGCCCCATGCCCCATCAACCTTAGCTAATACGGAGGCGAATTTTTCTTCTCCCCTCGAGAATGCTAAATTAACTAAGATCATGCCCACTCTAGAAAATACCACTCAAGAGGTCCTGACCCTCGCCGAGCAGCATTTCAAGCTCGCGCCCGGCTCCCTCTCTCCCAGCGACGACTTCTTCAAAAAACTCGGCATCGACTCCCTGCAAACCCTCGAACTCCTCTCCCGCCTCGAAAACCACTTCAACATCGAACTTCCCGACTACGAAGTCCAGGGCGTCTCCGACTTCAAAACACTGGCCGAACGCATCCAGTCCCGCCTGTAATGCTCGATCTCACAAAGTATTCTTCTATCGGCGCAGCTCTGAAAGACGCGGTAGAGAAATTCGCCAACGAAACCTGTTTGATCGAATCCGACCGCGAACGCGAAAAGGACCGCCTCACCTACGCCGAATTCAAACGCCGCGCTCTACCCTTAGCCCGCGCTCTGCAGGACGCCAGCTTCTCCGCTGCCGACCGCGCCAGCATCATTATGACCAATCAGTCCAAGTGGCTGATTTCGGCTTACGCGATTTTCTATTCCGGCGGCGTACTCGTCCCTCTCGACTACAAACTAACTCCCGCCGAACAATGGCAACTCCTCTGCCACTCCGGCGCAAAAATTCTCATCACCGAATACCCCATTTGGCGCCAGCTCAGCAACTCTCCCGCACGCGGCAACGCCACAAGTCTCGAAACTGTCTTAGTCACCGAAGCCCCACCCAACGCCGATCTCGCGGGTGCCCACCGCTGGGAAGAGTTTCGCGGAAGCAGCGAACCCGCATTCATCCCCCAGGAACGCAAAGACGTCGCCTGCATCGTCTATTCCTCCGGCACCGGCGGCCACCCTAAGGGCTGCATGATGACCCACGAAAACTATCTCGAACAGTGCGTCGCCCTCACCTCTCTCTATCCGTTCTGGCCCGGCGTGCGCTACCTCAGCATCCTTCCCACCAACCACGCCATCGATTTCATGGTCGGCTTCTTCGGCCCGTTCACCTGCGGAGCCGCCGTCGTCCATCTCCGTACCCTCCGCCCTGAATTTGTCCGCGAAGCCTTCACCAAATACACGATCACTTACGTCAGCTTGGTCCCGCTCGTCCTCAAAAATCTCCAAAAAGGCCTGCAAACAAAATTTGCGGAACTCCCCCCGGGCAAAGGCAAAATCTTCGACAAACTCGTCGCCATCAATAGAGCCCTGACCAAACCGCACCCGCGTCTCTGGCTCAGCCGCCGCCTCCTCAAACAAGTCCACGCAGCTTTTGGCGGCGAACTCCGCGCCATCATCGTCGGCGGCGCGTTCACCGAGCCGCAAACTCTTCAATTCTTTTACGACCTGGGCATTCCCGTTGCCAACGGCTACGGCCTCACCGAAGCCGGCACCGCCATCACCGTCAATGACCTAAAACCCTTCCGCGCCGACAGCGTCGGCAAGCCGCTCCCCGGCATGGAAGTCAAAATCGTCGATCCCGCTCCCGACGGCGTCGGCGAAGTCTACGTTCGCAGCAAAACCGTCATGTCCGGTTACCTCAATGATCCCGAACTCACCGCCGAAACCATCCTGGACGGCTGGCTGCGCACCGGCGACCTCGGCAAATTCGACGCGCAAGGCCACCTGCACCTGAGCGGGCGCAAAAAGAACATGATCGTCACGGAGGAAGGCAAAAACATTTACCCGGAAGACATCGAGTCCGTGTTCGAAGCGTTGCCGGTCAAGGAATTCTGCGTCTTCGCCGCAAACTACGTCTGGCCCAAACGTTCCATGGTCGGCGAACAGCTCATCCTCGTCATTCACCTCGAAAACAATCAGAACCTCACCGACGAATTGAAAGCCGACATCGCCAACCGCAATTCCCGCCTGCTTAACTACAAGCGCATCCACGGCATGGTTCTTTTCAACGAAGACTTTCCCCGCACCGCCTCTCTCAAAATCAAAAGGAACGACCTCGCTACACTCCTCGCGCAACTCGACCGCGACCACGCTATACTTCCGCTCTAAGTCCCCATGTCTGCTGCCAAAGACCGCTTCTTCGCCATCGTCAATCCCGCCGCGGGCGGCGGCAGCTGCGCAAAGTTCGCCGGTGCCACCCTGGCCCGCTTGCGCGACAGCGGCCTTAACATCGACATCATTGCTTCCTCCGCCCCCGGCCATGCCGGCGATCTCGCTCACGAAGCCTATGCACAGGGCTACCGCAATTTTCTTGCCGTCGGCGGCGACGGCACCGCTCACGAAATCCTCAATGGCATCTTTTCTCGCAACGCCAATCCCGCTCGCATCGCTCTCGGCTTCCTTCCCATCGGCACCGGCAACTCTTTCCTGCGCGACTTCACGGAGCAAGGCGCAGACGCTTCGATCCGCGCCCTTCTCGAAAATCGCAAACGCCCGGTTGATCTCATCCGCCTCATCCACGCCACCGGGGAAGTCTATTCCTTCAACATCCTCAGCCTCGGCTTCACCGCCGATGTCGGCGCCATCACCAACCGCCTTTTCAAACCTCTCGGCCACCTCGGCTATCTTCTCGGTGTCTTCGTCCGCGTGGTTCAACTCAAGCGTCGCGCATTCACTCTGCGTTGCGACAACGAAACCACTTGGGACGATCGCCGCAGCCTGTTCCTCACCTTCAACAACAGCAAGTACACTGGTGGCACGATGCTTATCGCGCCGCAAGCCGATCCTTCCGACGGCTTTATCGAATTTGTCCGCTGGGGCCCCATCGGCCGCTTGGGCCTTCTCCGCATGCTGCCGCGCCTTTACGACGGCACACACGTCCAGCATCCGCTGGCCCAGCGCAAGTCCGTGCAGCACGTCGAATTCAACATCCCGGTTCCCGTGGACGTTCTGATCGACGGCGAAATCCTCTCGCTCAAGTGCAAGTCGTTGGATATCCTTCCGTCCGCCTTGGACGTTTACATATGAAGCGTGTCTGGTACCTCCTTCGCAGCGCGCTGCTCTGGGCCGTCAGCCTGCTCCACTTCGCCATTGCTGTGCCCATCCTGATCGCGCTAGCCATTTTCCTCGATCCCCAAAAACACGACTGGCTGCAGCGCGCTTTCTGCCGCCGCATCATGTTTTTCTCCGGCGCCAAAGTTCGCGTCGTCCGAGATCCTGGCTTCGATCCGCACAAAACTAGCTTCTTCATTTCGAATCACGTCAATCTCTTCGACCCTTTCGCCCTCTACTGCGTCATTCCGCAATTCGTCCGCGGCTGGGAACTCGAATCGCATTTCGAAATCCCCATCTACGGCTGGCTAATGAAACGGTTCGGCAACGTCCCCGTTCCCGATGTCCGGCGCCCCTCTGACCTTAAGCGCATGTGGCGCCTCACACGCGACGCCATCAACCGCGGTACCAGTCTGATTGTGTTCCCCGAAGGGAAGCGCACCCGGGATGGCCACGTTACCGAATTTCAAGACGGCGCGTTCCGCGTCGCCCAGCAGCTTGAAATTCCCGTTGTGCCGGTCAGCATCGTCGGCTCATTCAAACATCACCGCACCGGCCACTGGATGTTCTGGCCCACCGAAATCCGCGTCTTCCTTCACGCGTCCATCGACACCACCGGCTTCAACAAGGAAGACGTTCCCGCTTTGCGCGATCGCGTGAAGAAGACCATTGAAGGTCCAATCGAGGAGTTCTTGGCGGAACTTACGGAAACGCAACAGGAACCGACCGAGCAGGAAGTCACAAACTAAAGCACAAAAGAATTACAAACTGAGCTTAATTCCGGCAAGGGTGCGGCCGGCTCGGGTCTCTTGCCACGTGAACACGATGCGGTGAATCACGGTCAGCGTGGAGACTACTGCGATCACCCATAGCACCGGGGCCATGCGATTGAACACGCCGCCGATGATGAGCAGGACGAGGCGTTCGGGGCGTTCCATGAATCCGACTTTGCAGAGTGGAATCAGCGACTCGGCCCGCGCTCGCGCGTAACTGACCATTACAGAGCCGGCTGTCGCCACGGCAGCCAAAATCACATAAGGCGTGCGGCCGCTCACGGAGTAATACACCAGCAGGCCCATGTACAACGCCATGTCGGCATAACGATCCAGCGTAGAATCGTAAAACGCGCCAAACGCCGTGACGCGGTTCTGCCGCCGCGCCACTTGGCCGTCCAGCATGTCCAGGAATCCGGCGAAGAAAATAATCGCCGCGCCATAAAAAAACTTGCCGACCGCGAAACTCGCCGCGGCCCCAAAATTCACCACCAACCCGAGAAATGTCAAAACATTGGGATTGATTCCGGTGGCCGCGATTGCGCCCACGATTCTGTCCAGCAGCCACTTGCTGCCGGTGCCGATTGCGCCAGTTAAAGTCGCCATTCTTGGGTGGGAGAGCGCTTGCGGTATCGCCAAAACACGCGGGAACCATCGTAACGCAGCCGCGCTGCTATCCGCAAATATGCCCTCCGGCCAATTTGGTTCCCGATTCAATGTAACGTTTTGGTTTATCGGTTCTTTTGCATTGACCTTCCCGCAAGCAGGGAATACAGTCGATAAAATCAAAATTTCTGGACTTTATATTGGACATCCACATTGATTCCTGAACTCGATCGAAGGCAATTTTTGTCGCGCACCCTGGCGGCGGCAGGCGCTACATGGACTGTCGCCAACTGGCCGGCCGTTCTTGCCGCGGCCGAGCATGCACACAAAGTAGCCGAGGCTCCCGATTCGCAGAAGTTGGAATTCCTCACTCCCGCCGAAGCCAAAGAAGTGGAAGCAATCTCCGCTTGCATCATTCCGAGCGACGGCACACCCGGCGCGCGCGAGGCTGGCGTCGTGTATTTCATCGATCGTGCGCTGGTCACTTTCTCCGTGGACGATCAGAAGACGTACCGCGAAGGCCTGCCGGAGATTCAAAACCGTTTGCAGCACATTTTCCCAACGGCAACACTTTTTTCAACCGCCACCGCGGAACAGCAGGAAGCAGTGCTGGAATCACTGGACGAGGCCGGCTCGAAAAATCCACCGCGCCGTCCGCGCGCGAATTTCATGGCGGGTTCTGCCGCGCAGTTGTTTGAAACCATTCGAGCGCACACGTTGGCCGGATTTCTGATCGACCCCGAATCCGACCGCAAGGGCAATCGCGGCGGAGTCGGCTGGACGGTGATCGGCCGCTTGCCGGAGCACGGTTTTCAACCTCCCTTCGGCTTCTACGACAAGGGTTATGCGGGCTGGCAACCAGCATCCGCTGCAAAGGAATCCGCGAAGAATGACTAATGCGACTTTTGGGGCCAAGGCGCCCGATACGGTGAAATACAATCCTTCCGACGTCGTGGATTTTGTGATCGTTGGCTCCGGCGCGGCCGGCGGCATTCTGGCCAAGGAACTTTCCACCAACGGCTTCAGCGTGGTAGTGCTCGAACAAGGTCCGTACCTGCGCGAAAGCGATTTTTCGCACGACGAAATCAAAGTCCTGCAGGAAGACCTGCTGACCAACCATCCCAAGCTGCAGCCCAACACCTTTCGCAAGACGCCCAAGGACAAGGCCAAACAGCAGCGAACGGTTCTCTATGGCCGTGCGGTGGGCGGCACCAGCAATCACTTTACGGCGAATTTCTGGCGCTTCCACGAAATTGATTTCATCGAGCGCAGCAAAATCGGACCGGTCGCCGGTTCGACCCTAACCGATTGGCCAATCAAGTACGCGGATCTGGAACCCTATTACACGAAGGTCGAATGGGAAGTTGGCGTCTCCGGCATGGCTGGTGCGAGCCCATTCGATCCACCGCGCTCCAAGCCGTATCCGATGCCGCCGTTGCCCGTAAAGAGTTCCGGAGTCATTTTTGAGCGTGCCGCGCGCAAACTCGGCTGGAATCCTTTTCCCGCGCCCATGGCCATTCTGTCTCAGCCACGCGCCGGACGCAGCGCCTGCGTAAACTGCGGCTTCTGCCTCGGTTTTGGCTGCGAAGTGAAAGCCAAATCCAGTTCGCTGGCCAGCATGATTCCAATCGCCGAAAAATCCGGGAAGTGCGAAATCCGGCCAAACAGCTACGTGCACAAAATCGAGATGGACGAGCAAGGCCGCGCAACCGGCGCAGTGTATTTCGACGAAAAGAAAAATGTTCACCTGCAAAAGGCTAAGGCGGTAATCCTTTCCGCGAACGGAGCGGAAACGCCACGCCTCTTGCTGCTTTCCGCGTCCAGCGAGTTCCCCAACGGTCTCTCCAATTCCAGCGGCCTCGTCGGCAAGAATTTGATGTTCAACACCGGTGCCGTTTCGGTTGGCGTGATGGATGAGCCCCTTAACGATTACAAGGGCTATGCAGTGAGCCGCGTCCTTCACGATTTTTATGAACTCGATGCGAGCAAGGTTGGCTTTTATGGCGGCGGTGGTCTCGATGCCCGTTATGACGTCACGCCGATTGGATTCGCGTTCGGAGGATTGCCGCCAGGAAGTCCGCGCTGGGGCAAAGATTACAAGGCGCTCCTGGCACACAATTTCACGCGCTCGTTTGAAATTTTCGGGCACGGGACATCTTTGCCGGTGGAAGACAACAGCTTCTCGATTGATCCCGACGTGAAGGACGCGTGGGGACTGCCGGCGCTGCGCCTCACGTATAAGGACCATCCCGACGACGTCAAGCTCATGCACTGGCTGGCCGACCGCTCGAACGAATTGCTGCAGGCGGCGGGCGCCAAACAACATTGGACATTTCCCATCGACGAACAACAGTTCGGCGTACACCTGCTCGGCACCTGCCGCATGGGCAATGACCCCAAAAGTTCGGTCGTCAACGCCGACCACCAGTCACATGACGTGAAAAATCTGTTCCTCTGCGACGGCAGCAGTCTGACTACCGGTGGCCGTGGCCAACCCACCATGACCATTATGGCGCTAGCGTTTCGCGCGGCCGACCGGATCCGAGACCTCGCCAGGCGCGGCGCACTCAACGCTTAGCGTTGCTGTAACGTTACAATCGATTTTCTGCAAATTTCCCATAACCATTGCGTGGCTACGCGACTCTAAGTTACTTTCTGATTCCCCAGTTCTCGCCGCACCGAAATACCTTATTGCCTTAGGAGGCATCGCATGAGTGAAGCTGCCCGTAGTTCCCCCACCACGTTTCCCGCCAAAGCATTTGCCGCGCCAAGTCCTACCGGGGCGCTTGCTCCGCATACCATCGCTCGTCGCGCGCCGCGGCCGCAGGACGTCCAGATCGAAATCCGGTATTGCGGCGTGTGCCACTCCGATTTGCACCAGGTCCGCAACGAGTGGAAGGAAGTGATGCCCACCGTTTATCCCTGTGTGCCAGGCCATGAAATCGTCGGCCGCGTCACCAAGGTCGGTAACGCCGTTAAAAAATTCAAGGAAGGCGACATCGCCGCGGTCGGCTGCATGGTGGACTCCTGCCG
>Ga0075424_100006932_pt1 | contig 10951 bp, 13 predicted proteins | sample SoiMethybrSBSTD3_FD_75301 | JGI IMG/M metagenome (GOLD analysis project Ga0075424, IMG submission 75301) | Bulk soil microbial communities from a Populus tree surrounding site in Tennessee, USA - Soil MetaG P. TD hybrid SBSTD3 | ecosystem: Environmental > Terrestrial > Soil > Tree plantation...
GTTCTGCTATTTCTGGTTGCCCTCGGTGGATGCGGAGTCTGCGACGACCGTGATCGTGGCGTTCATGCCCTGGTGAATGTCGCAGTAATAGGTGTAAGTGCCGGGTTTGGTGAACGTAAAGCTGAAGGTTTTGCCTTTTCCGGAGAGCTTTGCGTTAAACGTGCCGTCGGGGTCCTGTGAGGACCGTAGCCCCGTGGTCTTGTCGACTCCCTCGAAGCGTCCTGAGGTCACCGTATGCGTGATGGGTTCGTCATTACGCCAGGTGATTGTCGTGCCCATCTTCACCGTGGTGGTTGAGGGATGGAACATCAGCGAACTCAGGTTGATGACCGGGCCCGCAGGCGCAGATGCCGTCGGCGTTGGAGCGGTCGCCGGCGTTTCGGCGTCGGCGCTGCAGCCCGCTAGGCCGGCAGCCGCGATGAACAAGGATGCCGCACAAACAACGAGCCGGCGGCGTACGGGTTGGCTTCTTGCAATATCCACGACCGCTATTCGGCATGACGGAATAGGCGGATGGGTGCGTATTCAGAACCGCTTCTTCAGGAGCACAAATGTGCGACGAAGTGACGACGGGACCAATCCAAAACACCTCGGAGTCCGAAGTAGGATTCAGCGGGATTTTCCGGCCGCATACAACGCCAAATTGAGCTGGCGCCAGGGTGTGAACGCGCGCTGGAGGGCCCCCGCGGTGTTTGATCTTGAGCGCCCTCGCTAACGTGCGACTATGACGACCAATGACTACGCGGAGCCTGCCGCCGCGTTGCCGAGCGGCGACATGCCACTGCTCGGATTTGGCACATGGCAGATCAGCAACTTCGATGCGACGAACGCGACCGCTCGTGCCCTAGAGGCGGGATACCGACACATCGATACCGCGACCGTGTACCGCAATGAGGCAGGCATCGGTAAGGCCCTGGCTTCGACTGCCGTTGACCGGGAACTGCTGTTCGTGACGACGAAACTGCCACCGCATCATGCCGGTCGCGAGCGCCGAACCCTGGGCGAGAGTCTGACCAAGCTCGGGCTCGATTATGTCGATCTATGGCTCGTGCATTGGCCGCCTCATGGCGGGGCAGCACCGCGAGTCTGGGAGCAGCTCATTCGGGCACAGCAGGACGGATTGGCCAAGGCGATTGGCGTCAGCAATTACTCGCTTGGCCAGATCGATGAGCTGATCCAGGCGACCAGAGTCGCGCCGCAGGTCAATCAGATCCGGTGGGGTCCGCCGCTCTACGACCCGAGCATGGCGTCGGGACTTGAGGAACGCGGAATCGTGCTGGAGGGATACAGCCCGTTCAAGTCGACCAACCTGCACGACCCAACGCTTGTCTCAATTGCCGAACGGCACAGCGCGTCTTCGGCTCAGGTGATCGTGGCGTGGCACATAACGCATGGCTTCGTCGTGATTCCGAAGTCGGTACACCCTGAACGCATCGTCGCCAATGCCGCCGGCACACGCATCCAGCTGACCGCAGACGAGGTCAATGCGATAGACGGTCTTTCCAGGGTTGCCAAGGCGGGATCCTGGCGCAACTAGCTCCTAGTCGACGGCTTCGCGTCCACGTTGGACCAACAGTGGGTCGGCAGCGTAGACAACCTCTGGATTCTTGTCCTCATACTCGAACTGGTTGAGAAAGAATCGCATCGCGTTGATCCGAGCCCGTTTCTTGTCGTTGCTCTTGATGGCAGTCCAGCGCGCATAGTCAGTGTCGGTGGTCAGCAACATCGTTTCTTTTGCCTTGGTGTAGTCGTCCCAACGATCCAATGAGTCAACGTCCATCGGTGAGAGCTTCCAGCGCCGCACTGGATCGATCTGCCGGATAGCGAACCGGGTGCGTTGTTCCTGTTGGGTGACGGAGAACCAGAGTTTCGTCAGCGAAAAACCACTCTCGACCAGCATTTCCTCAAACAAGGGTGCGTGGCGCAGAAATTGGCTGTACTCCTCGTTGGTGCAGAACCCCATGACTTTCTCGACTCCAGCCCGGTTGTACCAGGAGCGGTCGAAAAGCACGATCTCCCCCGCGGTTGGCAGATGGCTCACATAACGATGGAAGTACCACTGGCCACGCTCTGTCTCGGTTGGCTTGGTCAACGCGACCACTCGCGCCGCGCGCGGATTGAGGTGTTCCATGAATCGTTTGATTGTGCCGCCCTTGCCGGCGGCGTCTCGGCCCTCAAACACGATCACATGCTTGGTGCCAGTCTCTTGAGCCCAGTCCTGGAATTTGAGCAACTCGATCTGGAGAGCGTACTTTTCATCTTCGTACAGGTCGCGCTCCATCCGCTCCTCGTACGGATAATCCGTACGCCAGGTTTCAATCGGATTCCCGCCCGGATCGATCAGATCGGGGTCTGAGCCATGTTCGTCGTGACGAACCGTATAGCCGTCACGAATGATCTCCTCAAGGTATTCACGGAAGTTCTCGCGGATCACGGTGTTACTCCTCATCAAGATGACCGACCTATCGTGGCCGACTGCGACGGTTCTCCTGGACCAACTATGGGCTACACGTCGATGAACTTTCGCGATGGTGCAGATCCGGATCAGGCCTGAGTGGGGGCTAACGTGATCGACTTTCAGACGCGCTTCCCAGGCGCCTTAGGTATCTGATGGCGATTTGGATCACTCGTCGCTCTCCGCAGCCGAATTGGCTGGCATCAGAACGCGCAGTGCGGACATCCCGCTGAGATCAAGCCACAGCGAATCCGGCGTACGGACCACCCTCAGCAGCACGTTCTCGCAGCCTGGGCAGCGGCCGACCAATCCCGGGTCGGGGCCGTACACCTGGAAAGTGGCCACCTCCGACGACGTGCCACAACCGCGGCATCGACCGACTGCCGTCGTGACCTCAACGGCGAAGACCTCCGAGAGCGGACCAGCCAACGCATTCCCGTCGTACGCCGCGGTCGTTCGTGTATCCATTTCTCTTCGCCTCCTGTCACGGACCACTCGGCCCGAACCGCTCGGTCTTGATCTTGGTTGGGTCATGGCCCATGAAGATCAACAGATCCGCCACGGCCTCGACAAACCCCGTCGGCCCACAGACGTAGCACGTCGGTTCCACTTCTGCGGGCCAGCTGTGCGAGACCAGGTCATCGAGGCTGATCCGTCCGACCGGCCGAGTCTCGCCGTCGGGCGCGGCTCGCGTGTAGACAAACGTGACGTCCAGCCCACCGTCCTCCGCTGCCCTACGCCGAAGTTCATGATCATAGATCCGGTCTTTGGGCTCGCGGACGGAGTAGATCAACCGGAAAGGTGCCTGGCTAACTCGGTCTCGGCTGCGAATCATGGCCATCAGTGGTACGACCCCTGACCCACCTGCGACGAGCAGTACTGGTCCGCTGCTCTCGGGCCTCCACACGAACCAGCCGCCGACGGGTCCGCGGACCTCGACGGAGTCACCGGACTGGGCATCGCCAACGAGATAGGTGGACACTTCGCCGTCGGGGACCGCTTGCACCGTGATCTCGATGCGGTCGCCGTCCTCCGGTGCAGCCAGGGAGTAGCTGCGCGCAGCCTGATAGCCGTCGGGCGCTGTCAGGCGTATATCGACATGCTGCCCAGCCAGGTGCCCGGTCCATCCCGGGACATCGAGACTCAGCGTGGACGCGCTCGGCGTCTCCTGCCGACGCTCAAGGACTACCGCGGGGCGCCAGGTGCGGCGGACCTTCAATCCCCCTGATACCGCTGCTCGCGCCATGGGTCGCCATAATCGTGATAACCGAGTTGTTCCCAGAAGCCGGGAGAGTCCTGCAGCATCAGCTCGATGCCGCGAACCCACTTGGCCGACTTCCAGAAGTAGAGATGCGGGACCAGCATTCGCGCAGGTCCTCCATGCGCGGAAGGCAGGTCTTCTCCGTCGTATTGATAGGCGACCCAGGCGTGGCCGTCCAGCAAATCCTCCAGCGGCAGGTTGGTCGTGTAGCCGCCGTAGCTGTGGACCATTGCAAAGTCAGCCTCGGTCTCGACGTCGGCAAGCAGCGTGTCGATCGAGACACCGCGCCAATCGGTATCCAGTTTGGACCAACGTGTCACGCAGTGGATGTCGACAGTGATCGACTCGGCAGGCAGCGCCATCAGTTCTGTCCAACTCCAGCGGTGGCTGTCGCCCAGTTCTGTGGTGACGGCGAACTCCCAGGTATCCAGTGGCACCCGCGGAGTAGGCCCCGCAGAAAGGACCGGGAAGTCCTTGGTGAGGTACTGCCCCGGTGGTAGCTGCCGTGTGCTGTCTCGCCGCCGTCCCCGGAAGCCCCGGCTAATGATGCCCATCGGCGCCCTCCTTCAACGATCAGCTTGGCTCAACCTAATCTGACACCATGCCGGGGGTTCGTGGCTAGGTGGGGGAAGGGCCACATCGCGGCACAGCCCGACCGGCCCCGAAGACGGGAAACAGACCTTGAGTTGCATCAGGGTCCGGATGATGGGCGCTCCGTCAGCTCTCCAGCCCACGAAACGGCGTGCCTGTGTCCGAACAAACCGGGCAGTCCCCCGCTGTGAAGGAGGACGGTGCGACGCCCTGGCGTGATGTCCTGGTCATGGACCGCTGCGATCATGCCAGCAAGTGCCCGTCCGGTGTAGATCGGATCGAGGATGATGCCCTCGGTTCGTGCGGCCATCACAATTGCGTTCTCGACCTGACTTGTCAGCTCCGAATAGCCACCGCCGACCTGGTCCAGTCGCAACCGAAGCTTGCCAATCTCTAGGCCCGGTGACATCCCCTCGACCAGCCCCGTCACGATCGTGGCCGGATCGGAAGTTGCACCGCAATCGACTCCGAGCACTCGATCAGCGCCAAGTGCGTGAATCAGGCCGGCCATCGTTCCGCCCGACCCGACCGCCACTACGACTGTGTCGAGATCGGGCGCTTGCTGCGCGAGCTCATGACCTGCATCGACGTACCCTCGCGCACCCAGAACGCTCGATCCGCCGAAGGGGATCACGGCCGGGACTGAACCGGACGCTCGGAGGCTGTCTGCGACATCCTGCACGATCTCGTCGATCTCCGCGGAGCTCTGCTGACCAACGCGGACGACCCGTGCCCCAAGAATTCGGTCAAGAACGAGGTTGCCCGACTCCGATGCCGACGGCTCTCCCGTGAGAACCAGGACGACTTCCAAGCCCAGTCGGGCTCCGGCTGCTGCTGTGAGCCGGGCGTGGTTGCTTTGGGGTGCGCCGCTCGTCACTAGTGTCGTCGCACCCTCTGCCAGTGCCGTGCCAGCCAGCCACTCCAGCTTCCGTACCTTGTTGCCGCCTCCACCGAGTCCGGTGAGGTCATCGCGCTTCACCCATAAATCGTCTTCGCCGAGACCCAGTGCCAATGCAAGGCTGGGCATGCGCTCCAATGGCGTGGGCCAGCTGGCCAACTCGACTCGAGTCCAGCGCTCAATATTCGTCACACCGACAGCCTTCCAGGCATTCTTCGGGCCACGGATTGATTCTGAGACCTAATCGATTCCCCGTTCACGTTTGGCTGGTATGACCGCGGGTAGAGGTCCGACTGTCACAGCTGGCCGCGGGAGACGCGGCTGGCTCACAGAAAGGCAGATGCCATGGAAATAATCGGAGTGATCGTCGCAGGTATCATCATCGGGTTGTTGGGTAAGTTTGTTGCGCCAGGCAGCAGAGACAACACTCCTCTTTGGCTCACCATTCTTTGCGGAATTGGGGGCGTCCTCATCGGGTGGTTCATCTATACAGCCTTCGGAGGAAATGGCAGCCCGGGAATCGACTGGGTGCGCTGGCTCATTGCAATAGTCGTGGCCGCAGTACTTGTCGTGATCGCCTCCACTATCACGGGGAGAAACACGGCCACCCGGGCCTAATATCCGACCGGGGATGAACCGGTATTGATTCACTTTCCGGCCTTTCACCGTACGGGTTCATCGTCCAAGCCGAAGAAGGTGGCTGTTTCGCGGTCCTGCGTTGCCTTCGGGCAATGCAGGACCATCCATCTCAGGCTGCATTGAACTTCCCTGATGATCGAACGACAGGCGGATCTGAGCGACATGCACATGGTTTCCTCACCCCCAAATGGTGGCCCCAACCCAACGCCTCGACGCGCGAGAACGCCACATCGGATAGCGCTAACCACATTCCGTCCGGCGGGTTCGGGAGCGTCTGGCACGGCTGGCAAGGTCCCGCCGGCGTCTCAAGAAGCCTTCCGGCGCAGGTATCAAGCCCACGAGCTCATCGGCCGCGGAGGAATGTCCGAGGTCTACCGCGCCTATGATGCGCAACTCAACCGGTCGGTCGCGATCAAGCGTCTTCGGCCCGACCTGGCCTCCAGCCCTGTTTGCCGAGCACGCTTCCGACGAGAGGCCCAGGCGGCGGGCCGGCTCACCCATTCAGCGATCGTGGCTGTGTACGACACTGGCGAGGAGCGCGATACCACGGGCCGTTCGGTCCCCTTTATCGTGATGGAGCTGATCGAGGGGCGTAGCCTTCGCGACGCCTTGCGCGAGGACGGGAAGCTTCCACCCGTACGCGCTCTGGAGCTAACGGCAGATGTGCTTGACGCTCTCGCCTGTAGCCATGCAGCAGGGATCATTCATCGCGATATCAAGCCCGGCAACGTCATGCTCACCGAGACCGGTGGTGTGAAGGTTGCGGATTTCGGCATCGCTCGTGCGATGTCCGACTCATCGGGTACTGCCACCATGGCCGGGACCGTCATGGGCACCGCGCAATACCTCTCGCCTGAACAAGGCCGTGGCGAAGCTGCCGACGTTCGGAGCGACATCTACTCCGTGGGATGCATGCTTTATGAGCTGCTGGTGGGCGAGCCTCCGTTTGCCGGCGACTCTTTGGTGAGCATCGTCTTCCAGCACATCTCGGATCCGCCAACCGCACCCAGTGCAGCGGATCCTGAGATTTCGGCAGAGATCGACGCGATCACCCTGAAGGCGCTCGCCAAGGACCCGAGCCACCGCTACCAGGCCGCATCGGAGATGAAGGCCGATATCGACAGGGTGCTCAGCGGCGACCCACCGGCCGCCACAACGGTGCTCCCCATGATCAAATCATCTGACGCGCGCGTCGATCAGGCCCATCCAAGCCATCGACAGAAAGCTGCACGCGTTGTTGGGATCATGGGCGCGCTCCTGCTCGTCACAGTCTGCGCCAGCGCGTTCGCGATCACCAACTCCACTCGGCCGCAAGCGATGAGCCTTCGGACTACCGAGGTTCCTGCTGTGCTGGGGCTTGATCAGGCAGCGGCTGAAAGCCTGCTGCGCAACGCTCATCTGGTGCCGCGGTTCGAGTTCGTCCGTGATGCGGACGGCGCGTCGATCGACACCGCGATCAACCAGAGCCCGAGAGGAGGGCACATCGCCACGATCGACAGCGATGTGATCGTGGCGATCAACATCGGACCGCCACGCGCAAGCATTCCGCTCGGCCTCATCGGTCGCGATATTGATCAAGTGAGGAAAGCTCTGCGGCGAGCGGGCTTCCGGAACGTCAGAGCCGAGAAGGTCGTTCCGGCGTTCACCGACGTGACCGCTGGCCAAGTCATGTGGGTGGCCCCAGCGGGGGGACAGATCGTGCCTTTGGGGCAGCGCATCACCGTGACGTACGCCGGAATCGCAGGTCACGCACTGACCAGGACGCCCAGTGTCGACGACGGTCGCAATTCAAGCCCAAACACCGACTCTGGAAGCCCTCAGGATTTGCGGCCGCGACAGAGCGCCGGGTCCGGTGGGCCAGACGCCTCGCGTGTGGACAGAGACAACAAGATTGAGGACAGCAAAGTCAAAGGCAAGCCTGAGAAGAGCAGGAAAGGCCGGAAGAGCTAGCCGTCCCAAGACGAGGCGACTTTGACTACTGTTCCGGCGTGGAGTCTTGGACTGCGTCGTGAGCACATTCATCTTCGTGCACGGCGCGTGGCATGGCGCATGGTGCTGGAACCGGCTGCTGCCGGAGATGGAGGCGCGTGGCCACCAGTCGGTCGTCATGGACCTGCCGGTGGAGGACGGTGCTGCGACATTCGAGGACTACGCCGACGTCGTGCTGGCCTCCTATTCGGCCGATCTGGCAGACGGCGTACTCGTCGGGCATTCACTTGGTGCGATGGTCTTGCCGCTGGTGGCGGCAGCGCGGCCGGCGTCGCTCTTGGTATTCCTTTGCGGGCTGATTCCGAACGTCAAAGGCCAGCCTTGGCATGACACTCCACCCTTGGGTCGGCCTGAAGCCTACGCAACCAAGACACTGGACGACGGTTCGAGCATCTTCGAAACCTTCGAGTCGGCCAACGTCACCTTCTACGCCGACTGCGACCCTCAGGATGCCAGGTGGGCCTTTCAGCAACTACGCGCGCAGAACTCGCGACGCTTGTGGGATCGCCCCTACCCGTTGCGTGAACTTCCTGCGACCCCTCGGGTAGCGATCGCTGCTGTGGACGATGCGGCCGTCACCATCGAGTTCAGCCGAGCGGTCACGAAGCCGCGACTTGGTGTCGATCCCGTTGAGATCCCGGGTGCGCACTCACCCTTTCTCGCCCAGCCTTATCAGCTCGCCGATTTGCTCGACCGGCTGGTCCGAGCATGATGGGCAACTAGCGCCTCTGTCACACGTGAGATCGGCTATGCCGTGCCAGTCGAGGCGTCGCGCCAGTCCTGGAACCTGCTGACATCGTCAACGACCACGCCGTATGGCTGTAGCGCGATCATCTTCGCGTCGTCAGATTCGTTCCTTCCGGTAAACAGAAACACCCTGATGCCGGCCAGGCGATAGCTGCGCGCGACGTCTGCAGGAATCGTGAGCTTGGCGTAGACAGAGGTGCCAACCTTCTTGATGGTCGAGACCGACGGCCAGCCGCCCGTCCCCGAAGTGCCCAGTGCATAACTGATTCTGTGGGTGGGATCAGCGGCATCCAGCTTCATGATCTTGTTCAGCGCAGCAAGCCGGGCGGACGTAGCGTTCAATTGGACTCTCGAGTTCTTGATCGCGTTCCACAGCTGCTTTGCCTGCGCACCGGTGAGTGCGGAAACCTTGATCTCTAAGGCGAACGACTTCCCGACTGAGTTGCCGTATTTAAGGAGGTCGATCAAGCGCATCAGCTGCTGGCCGCCGACATCGGTGCGACATTTGTCGCGGATCTCCGACCACAGCCATGACGAAACGGTGCCTTTGCAGTTCGTGACCCGATCAAGCGTGGCGTCGTGCAAGATCACCATCGTGCCGACGCTGTCGGGATCGGGGCCGTCTTTCGTCCAGCGCACGTCCCCATCAAGCATGTCCGCATGGTTCTTCACCGCATACTCGTACGCAGGCAGCGTGCTTTCGCCAAGTTTCGAGGTGCTCGCGCCGCGGTGTGCCACGGTGATCTCCTCCAGGGCATCGGCGTACGCGATATTTGCCGCGAGGACCAGAGCAATCCCACTCGCAACAAGAACACTCAACGCACGCAGGCGGATTCGCATGGCTCTCCTCGCGAAAGGGAAGGGGGAAGTTAAGCGGGAGCGGGCCAACCTAACTAGATCGCGTCAAGCCAGGGCAAACCGACACGCCGTGGTCGATCCAAACGAGGCGTTCTACTCTCCGAGGCCGGCTGACCTCGCACGCACGATCGCCTCTGCCCGACTGCTGACCTGCAGTTTGCCGAAGATGCTGGAGATGTGATTGCTGATCGTATTGGCGGACAATCCGAGTTTGGCTGCGATGGCCTGGTTGGACATCCCGGAGGCGATCAGTTCCAGCACCTCGCGTTCGCGGCGAGTCAGCTCGGCGAAAGCTGGCTCCTGCGGCGTGCTGAGGGCTTGCAGCGCGCGTCGCGCGAGGCCTGGCCCGAAGATCGCTTCGCCGGCGGCGACGGCTGCGATCGCACGTAGCAGATCCTCTGCGTCGGCGCCTTTCTGAACATAACCCAATGCACCGGCCCGTACTGCGCCCAAGATCGACGCATCATCGTCGTACATGGTGAGCATCAAGATCTTGACTGAGGGGTGCCGCTTTCGCGAGCTTGCGAACGACCTCGATCCCATTGAGATCAGGAAAGCCGATGTCCAGGACGAGTAGATCCGGCTTGAGGAGTATCGCTTCGCGGATGGCGTCGGCTCCCGTGGTTGCGCTGCCCACCATTTGATATCCATCTATGGAGGAAAGTAGGGCGCGGAGTCCTTCTCGCACCATGGCATGATCATCGGCGACCAGGACCGTGATCATGGGACGGTCAGCGGCAGTGTCACCCGAACCTCACCGCCGCTCTCTGCTGGGCCGGCAGCTATCGAGACGCCGAGGGCGGCAGCGCGCCTGCGCATCGATGACAGTCCTACGCCATCGGTCCAGGCTTTCTGGAGCACGCCATTATCGGTGATCTTCATCATTTGGCGGCGGATGCGCTCATCCCCGCGTAGGTAACGCAAGATCAGTGAGACCGCTGCGGCGCCGTAGACGAGATCACCGGCCAGTGTGATCACAGGACCCAGCCAGGTGAAGATCTCGAACAGGGGCCAAACAAGGTATGCGCGAACGCCCAGGTCCGCAGCGAGATTGTCCGACGGAAAGACGTCGGTGGCGGCGAACAAGATCGCGTTGAGAACCGTCACCGGAATCGTCCAACGCCATCGTCGCGACAGGAACCGTCCCGTAGGGAAGAGCAGCAAGATCATCGGCACGCAGCAAGCGATCGCCCATGGCCAAGACAGATTCGCCCAAGTTGCGATCAATCGCCAAAAAGCCCGCGTATCACCGGCGTGCGACCCCCAGGCCAGCAAGGAGAACGCTGCGGCCGAGCCCGCGTAGCACACTCCACCGGCCAGCAGCAGCCAACCGATGGGATTGCGGGGCCGCTGCCACGCGATCGGCCACCCAGCCACCGCCAGCGAGCCGCCAATTATCGCATTGGTGACAGCGAAGTGGTTCAACAGGAAGTCCCAACCGCGGCCCGACGCGATGCCGGCAGCGATGGCAATAAACACCTCGCCCGCGGCGACGGCGAACAGGATCGGTGCT
>Ga0075424_100006936_pt1 | contig 10950 bp, 9 predicted proteins | sample SoiMethybrSBSTD3_FD_75301 | JGI IMG/M metagenome (GOLD analysis project Ga0075424, IMG submission 75301) | Bulk soil microbial communities from a Populus tree surrounding site in Tennessee, USA - Soil MetaG P. TD hybrid SBSTD3 | ecosystem: Environmental > Terrestrial > Soil > Tree plantation...
GCGATCCGCGGCGTGGGCGCCGTCGTGTTGGTTGGCGGCTCCGTCCTCGCCCACACGATGGTCGGGGCTTTCGTTGTGACGCTCATCGCCTTCTGCACGCTTGGCGGCACCGGCGCAACCACATACACATTGCCCGTCTCTGTCTCGCTCGTCGTCAGGTCGCGGACCACTGCGCCGTTCTTCTTCTCGATCATCTTGCCCGCGTAGAACACTTCGATCTTGTTCAGCGGGTTGTTCCAGTCTTTGTAATCGCTGTAGGTGAACTCGGTGGTCGTCTGGCCCTGGGTTACCACGACCTTCTCGACCATGTACTTTGCATCGAGCGTGGCGGTTCCGGTGGCGCCTTGAACGCCTGGGATCGGGAACGTCAACACCGCTTTACCTGTGTCCCACGACAGCGAGGTGTTGCCGACTTTCATCACACCGTCGGCGATCACGGTGCCCGGGTTGGCACCCAACGTCCACGTGTTCATGGTTCCGGCCAGCGCGGCCTTCGGCGCGCCCTGCGGACTCGCCCAGATGCGAATGAGCCGCTCCTGCACGGTTGCCGGCATCGCCGCAACCTTGCCTTTCGTTCCACCGATTTCGGCGCCTGGCGTGTCCTCGTTCCACGCGTACTGCCAGCTCACCACCTCGATGTTTGAGTACGTCTGCTTGTTCGCGCGTGCGCAGGTGTATTGAATCCGCTGGCTGAACGTTTGGTAGTTCGTGCTCGCACGCAATTTCGAGAGCGTGCACGGCTGGCCGTCTACCTGGATCGTGCCCGCCTTGGACTGGTATTCGAGCGTCGCAACCATGTCGCGCTCGTCGGTGCCCTTCAGCATGCCCTGGTGCCACATCCAGTTGAAGATCGTGGCTCTCAGATCCTTGGCGCCCGCTGCGGGCGTGTAGGGTGCACCGCCGCCGCGACCCCCACCCTGAGCGCCGGCCGGAGCCTCCCCACCGCGCCCTTGCGCACCGGGCGCCGTCTGCTGCGCACCGGGCGCCTGCAGCGCAACGAGAATCGATGCCGCGCCGATCGCGAGGACAAGGGCAAACGAAGCCGTCGTCCAACGATTCCTTCTCATGGTGGTCCTCCGTTTGTGGGGTGAGCATGCCCCTGCGGAAGGGCGAGGTCAAGGTCCATTATTCAGCGTTGGCGAACGGGCGGCGATGAGCGGTTTTCGTGATAAAACGCGCGTACCTGACAGAGGAGCGTATGCGCAAGCTGCGAGCGATCTGCGCGACCGTGGCCGTTGTTCTGACCCTGAGCGCGCGAGCGTCGATGCAGACGACTGGGACGACGGCGGTGTGGCAAGGCTGGCTGCAGTGTCAGGTCACCACGCAGGCAGACGGCTTCACGAATCGCCAGACCCACACGTGGACGATCACCGGTCCTCCAGTTATTGTCGGTGCGATCGCGGAATATCCAGCGACGTGGACGGTTACCGGCGAAGGAGCACAGCGCGGTGTGACTCCCGGTCAGGCGACCGGTCAATGGACTTCCAGTGGCTCCATGCCATCCGCGAGGATTGGAATCTTCATTCGCGCGTCAGACAACCGCCTTGTGGCCCTGCTTCGAAGCTCGCAGCTAACCGTGGCTGGCGCAACGAGCGGAACGCAGCAGGTCGCGGGCGAATCACGTCGCATTTCGCTGGCTGTTTCAGAGTGGCGGCCACTGCCGGCGATCGAAGATGCGCCCGCGAGCACGCATCTCACCGGTTCGACACCGATGCCGATCACCAATCGGATCGACATGTTGCAACCGGCGAGCGCCACTGGCCAGACCGACTGTTCGTGGGACTTCGCGCAATCACCGTCGGTACCGGCGCCAGTGCCTGCTGTAACGCCGAGTGCTGCGCTCGGCGGAGCGACTACCGGAATCAGTAAGAAATCACCGTCAGTCGCCGGCACGCCGATTCGGCAACCGGATTCAATTGGGTCACGGGCCTCGAGCGTCGCAGGCGGCATCGGTTCGGCCGGAGGCGCTGCGGCGTCTGCTGTGAACACTGTCGATGCGGCGGTGGCACCGAGCGGTCCGGTGAAGGCCGCCTTCTCCGGTCCGGGCAACCTTGCGGTGTCGGCGGCGGGTACGTTCCAACTGACCGTCACTCTGCCGATGTCCCAGACGAGCACTGTGACTCAAACCCAAGCTCCCACCACGACGACCACGCCCACAACGCAAACGGTGACAAGCGTCAGCATGAGCACCCGGACGACACAGGCCTTCGTCGTCATCTCCGGTGAGGTGATCTTCACGGCGACGACCCACCCCTTGAATCAACTGCTCACGCCGCAGAAACAGATCGCAACGATCAAACTGCCCGCATCATCGGCGTATTCGCAGCCGGCATCGACGACGTTCCAGTTCCCCGTCCCAGGAACGCATTCGGTTTCCGCGGTGGGATCGGTCGTGGTTGAGCATCGTCTCCTGTCCCAGAGAACCGTGACGACGAAGACGACGAAGCACGACGCGACCTGTAACTGCAGTGACCAGACGAATACCGCGACGAGCATTGAGCCGGAACAAACACAGGTGTTGTCGTCAACCCTCTACATGATGGGGGCTCCGCCCGCTGCGTCCGCAACATTGCAAGTAGCCGTAAAGTGATGCCGCGCGAATCACTCGTCCTCGTGATCCTCGTCCGGCGCTGAACTTTGCGGAGCAGCAGTCATGCTCGACCACACCGGACGCAACCAGTCGCCGGGCTGCATCACTTCGTAGGTCACGAGATTACCGTCGTCCTCGATGTACGTCCGGAACCGCCCGTTCGGAGATTGAATAAACGATGGAGTGACAATCTTGTCCGGGAGATTCGGGGCATAGATAGGCAGGTTGAAGTGGAACCCGTCTCGGTAGGTTGCCACCAGGGCGTCGAACATCGAGTCGTCGGTCGTACCGGTGCCAGGAATCTTCAGCCCGAGATAGAACTCGCCTCCGCGCTGATGATCACTCGTCTGTTTCAGCTGAATCAGCACAACTTCTTCGCGACGGGAACCCTCGACCACATCTCCGGAGATCTTCACCAGCGACCGCTGCGTCGCGGGCGCCCCGCCCCGGTATTCTGACGGGTCGTCTACCTTCGAGTCGTTGAGCATGGCGTTGCCTTCATGGCGCAACCTGCCCATGCTCGTGTCGTTGAGCTCCTTCTCCTGCGCGTACACGGGTGACGCAAGCAGCACCAAGATCGACGCAAGCAGCAGTCTCATGTGGATCTTCCTTTACGGTCGCATCTTCCTTGCCTCGGGCAATTGTGATGCCGCCGATGGCCACATGAAAACACACGCTTTCAGCGAGCGCTTGTCTACTTTTTCAGACGGGACTGGAGTGCGGGTTGACCTCGTGAACCTCTGGACAGCGGGGTTCATCGATCGATGGCTATGATGATGTGACCGTCGCCGATCCAGCTGGCACGCTTGCAGGCTGGTAGTCCATCGTCGCTACACGCGTGTCTGTGCGCCGAAGCTTCCGCCCGCCAATCTTGTGGTGAATGCTTTCGAGCGGGCGTGGTCCGGGGCGGCCCAGTCTTCGTTCGAGCGCGGCAAGCGGCGACAGTTCTCCGGAAAGGATCTGCACAGCCCACGAGTTGTCGATGCGAGCTTGTGCCTGTTCGTTCGCTCCAGTCGCCTCGCCGCTGCCTGAGCGCACGCTCACGACGAAGACCTTTCCGGTGAGCTCGCGCAGCTCGAGCACGTGACCCGAACGCTGCAGATCGTGATGCTCGGTGTCGAAGCGATGGACGAAATGAACGTCTTGCGCTACACGCGAGCTTGGAGCCGGAGGCTCGGCATGGCCGTTCACTGATCCGACGCGTGCGATGAGCGATTCGATCGCGTCCAGGATTTGCGACCACGTACCCTTCTTCACCGGGCCGGTCTTTCGCTGAAGCCGTGTCTCGAGCTCTGCCCAGACCTCTGCGAACGCTTGTGTGGCTGGGTCCCGTACGGCGAACCTGGCCAGCGGCATTCGCCGAATCGTCATCTGCTCGACGATGCTTGCGTATGGGATTTGTGCAGAGAGAAAGATCTGCGGGTTCGCCGCCGACCAGCCAGCCGCCTGTTGATGCAGCGTCTTGCGGCGATCGACCATGCTGAAGAACGCCGCGACCGTGCACTGCGTCTCTGAACGGTCGGCCCACTTGATCAATTGAGCGAGCGTTCGCAACGAGAGCACAGTAGGGATCGTGGGCAGGATGATGGCATCAGCCGCCGCAAAAATCCCTTCGGTCAGCAGCGAGAAGCCTGCAGGACAGTCCAGAAAGACCATGTCGAAGTCACGTCCGAGCGTCGCCAGAAGAGACCGCACCAAACGTTCAGGTTTGCCAATCGAATCGAGAAGCCGTTCAAACTTCCGGTACGCGAAGTCGGCTGGAAGCAAATGCAGGTTGTTGTAATCAGTCTCCCTGATGGCCGCGCCGAGGGCCTGACCGTCCTCGAGGCTCTTTTTGCCAAATCCTTCGACATGCGGACGCACTCGGAACGCAAACGTCGCGGCTCCCTGTGGGTCGAGATCCCACAACAACGTCCGCGCGCCTGATGCCGCTGCGAGATACGACAGGTTGACCGCGCTGGTTGTTTTCCCGACGCCACCTTTCATGTTGTAGATGGCTACCGTTTTCATCGCGCTCGCCCCTCTGACGTCAATCGCGTGAACGCGCGCCGGCAGGCGGTCTGCGTCTTGCGGGCTCGAAAACGTTCGAGTGTCTCGACGACGTCGTCACGCAACCGTTCCCGACGCAGACGGCTCTGCTCGGCCAGCCGCCCGAGCGCGAGCAGAACGTCAGAAGGGCCGCCGGCGGCGCCGACCACACGCCCGCAGTCCAGCAGGCGCTTTTCCTGCACCTCTGCGTCGTTGAAGTCGCCGAGTACCCGCTGCAGCTTCTTCAGGGCGCCAACGATGTTTTCCAGATCGGCGGCATCGCAAAACGCTGGCGTCACGTCGATCAGATAGCGCAGCTTCTTCGCATCAATGCGGATGTCATGGAGTCGCACTGCCGATGTCCTGCCATCGATGTCCTTGGCCGTGTCGGCGATTCGCCGGCTCAATCGCCACGCACGCCTTGCCACGACACGTGAAAGCGGGTTTCCCGCATTTACGGCGTCGGGTTTGGTCGACGTCGGCTGGTGCAGGAATGCCTTCCAGTCTGAAATCAGATGTCGATACCGGTCGCTGTCGAGCGCTTCGACGAGGCGGTCGTGCTCCTGCTGCCGGGCCCGAGTGAGGAATTCCCGCAACACCTGCAGGTCGGCGGCAAACAATTCGGTATCACGTTCTCGAAGTGCCAGAACGAGCACGTCCAGATCGCGAGGCGGACCAGTCAAACGGCCGATCCACGAAAATTCCGTCGAGAAGTGCTCGACGGCTTCTGCTGAAAACACGCGCCGGATCTGGCCGAGGAGTGAGCGCGTTCGTCGGACGGCGACACGAAAATCGTGAAGGAATTCCGTGTCCAAATCGGCGCGGAGACCGGCTTCGTTGGCTTCGAGAACCCCGAGGAGTGCCAGATGAATCTGCCGCGCTCCGATGTCGGCGCGGACCGTCGCCGCGAGATCCACGCGCGGCGATGAGACGTCGCCACGCATCGGCGCTCCAACCCCGGCCAGCATCACGTCGAGCGAACCTTCGGGGCATAGCCGGAGGCCGGGACGACTCTCGATCACCGGCACGAGTCGCGAGTAGGTGTCCTCGTACCCGCGCAGTGCCGTCAAGGTGATCATGGTCGGCAGTCGGCGCCACGCAGCACTTGCCGACGGCAGCCGTGCGTGGCCAGATGCGATCCGAAGGCGTGCCACTGTCTTGCGCCGATCGTCCAGCACCTCGAGCAGCGATCCGTACTCCTCGGCGTCGGCCTGCTCGAGCAGCCGCCGCGGACCGATGACCGACGCCAGCGTTTGTTGCAAGGGGCCGGTGGGGAACTCCCAGGCAAAACTCGCCGGCTGCTTCAGCCGGACCTTCAAGTGGCTTCCACTTCCGCGCTTCTGCCACGCGACCGTCGCGCCGTCATCCCCACCTCGCGTCAGACGGGCGCCCGCCCGGCGGACCCGTTCGTCAAAAGTGTCAAGGACGGTGAACCGGTGCTGGGCAATCGGGTGATGCCGTGTCGGCAGAAGCGCCTGCAGGCTCCTCGTAATCGCTTCTCCTGAGACTTCTCCGGGGACGACGAAAACCGATTCCGTTGCTAGTGCCGCATCCTGCTTCATTGCTGTTCTTCGATCAGGAGTTGAGTTGGACGTTGAGGTGATGAATGAGCCGTTGCAGTTCTCCGCGCAGGCAGCCCAGGGCGTCGGGTATGGGCATCCAGCGTCGGCGCCGCACGTCATCCTCGAGCCATCGATCTGCGACATCGGTGACGCGCATGACATATACGTCCACCCGGCGACGACCGTCGCTCTTGACGTGGTGGTAGCGCCCGAACGGTTTTCGCGTGACCACGCCGCTCAGTCCGGCTTCTTCTTGCGCTTCCCGGATTGCCGCGTCGCGTGGTCGCTCGCCCGCGTCGACCGAACCCTTCGGGACGATCCAACCCTTGCCTGTGGATGTCGTCACGAGGGCAACCTCGACGCGCTCGTTGTGGATCCGATAGGGGATCACTGCAGCCTGCTGAAGTACACGCGGCATCTATCCTCCGGTCGTGGTTCAGAAAGCGAGTGCTGGGTCCACTCGGGTTGGTGAGGCGGGCTAACAGAAAGTAACAAAGTTGCGTCGGATGAACAAGAGGCTCGACAAGAAAGGAGGACGACAGTCGATTTGCGATAATGGCGCCAGTCGGAGGTGGTCTTGAAAACTCTCTCGATCGTAGCAGCGCTTGTGACAGCGGCTCTGGGATGTATCGAGGCGCAGTCGCTGACTTACCGTGACCCAAGTATTCCGCGCTTGAGAGACGGGCGGCCGAATCTATCTGCGCCTGCGCCGCGGCTGAACGGAAAGCCCGACGTCTCCGGCGTGTGGCAGGCCGAGCGCACGCCAGTCAGCGAGTTCGTGCGCGTCCTGGGGCCCGGGTTACCGGCGATCCAACCCGATTTGAACGACATCACCAAGCACGTGCTCAACGTGCTGTGGGATATACCCCCAAGCGAGTGGCCGCTTCGGCCAGAGGCTGCCGCCCTCACCGGACAGCGGCAGAAGAGCGGCCAGGATTTCCAGACCGCGTACTGCCAGCCAAGCAGCCTCCCTGCCGCGCTGTTGGTGTTGGAGTTCAAGATGGTTCAGGCTCCACGTCAGATCGTGCTGCTGCCAGGCAACGGCGACCCTCCGCGGCAGATTTACATCGACGGTCGCAGCCTGCCAAAAGATCCGGAACCGAGCTGGATGGGGTCGTCGGTGGGACGCTGGCAAGCCGAGACGTTAGTCGTCGACACGACCGGTTTCAAGGAGAGCGCCTGGCTGGACGGCTTCGGACACCCGCGAAGTGAGGCCATGCACATCACCGAGCGCTATCGTCGGCGTGACTTCGGACACATGGATCTGGAGCTGACCTTCGACGATCCGAAGTATTACACCCGGCCTTTCGGTTTCAAGACCACACTGACGTTGCTCCCCGACACCGACGTGCTCGAGTACGTCTGCACGGAGAACCAGAAAAGATATCGCCCTCCCGCACCGTAATGGTTTGGGGAGATAATCAGCCCCTCAGGAACTCGTGACCGAAGCGGAGGTGCACGGTGCGCAGCCTACTGGTTGTCCTGGCCCTCGTCGTAACAACTGTCCTCGTCCAGGGTCAGCACTGGACACCACCTCGGACGCCGTGGGGCGAGCCCGATCTCCAGGGCTATTGGCCAAGTGTGGCGATGCTGGGAGTGCCGCTCGAGCGGCCGGTCAATTTCGGCGAGCGGGCCACCTTGACCGACGAAGAGTTCGCGCGTCTCCCGTCTCAGACACGGATTCGAAACGCGAACGATGCGTTCTTCGGCGAATCCAGAGACCACTGGCGGGATTACGGCAAGCCTCAACGTCAGACGTCTTTGATCGTCGATCCTTCCAATGGCCGCTTTCCTCCGCTGACGCCAGACGGCGCTAAACGGACCGCCGCCATTCCCAACGAAGCGCGCGGGTTGCTCAACGGTCCCGAGAACGCGAGCCCTCAAGCCAGGTGCATTTCACGGGGCACGTTCGGCTCGATGCTCCCGATCGGCAATACGAGCGGCAATCAGATCGTACAGTCTCCCGGCATCGTCGTGATCCGCAACGAGATGATTCATGAGGCGCGCATCATTCACGTCGACGGGCGTCCGCATGTCGGCGCAAGAATCCTGACCTACATGGGCGACTCTCGTGGAAAGTGGGAAGGCTCCACACTGGTCGTCGAGACGATCAATTTCAGCGAAAACGGCGGCGTCAACCGCGCATTTTCCCATGCTGCGCGCATGACGGAGCGCTTCACGCGAATCAACGATCGCACGCTTCGCTATGAGGTCACGGTCGACGATCCGGCGACGTGGACCAAACCATGGACGGTCGCCTTTCCGCTCGAGCAGGATCCGTCCTTCTACCTCTTCGAGTTTGCCTGCCACGAAGGCAACTATTGGAGCATGCGCTCAATGCTGGGCGGGGCTCGTCTCTCTGAAAAATGAGCCGCCCATCCCGATCCAGAACAGACTTCGCCGAGGCGAGGAGAGGTTCAGCGTCGAGGGTAGTTCCCAAGCGGGCGTCGCTGACCGGGCTTCCAGTCGAGTTCAACCGCAATAAAATTGTCGCGGTTTGGCATCTTGATCTGGGGAAGCGTCGTCGCATCGACGACGTCGTTCTCTTTGATGATTTCGTTGAGAAACAGCACATAAGCCGTGGCCGCGTAGACTTCGTTCGGCGTGAGCGATCCTGGCTTGGTTGACGGCATCGCTCGATTGATGAAGTCCCAGACCGTCGTCGCGTACGGGACCAGGCTTCCCTGAATCTTCACCGGCTTCGAATTGCCAAGCGGGATCAGGCCGCGATGTAACGGCGTTCCCGTGCCGTTCAGCCCGTGGCACGCCTGGCACTTCTGTGCGTAGACGCTTGCACCCTCTTTGACAGTGCCACTGCCCTGTGGCAGTTCTCTCCCGTCGGGCGAAACTGCAGTGTCGCGTGCCTTGATCTCGTCGGCGCTCGGAGTCGTTCCTAACCGATAGGTGGGCCCTTGAGCGAGCGCAGGTGCAGCTGTACAGAGCACGGTCAGCATGCCAACGACGACCACGACAGTTGACACGGAGTTCCGTTCACAGAAGAGCATTTTGAATGCTCCCGTCGCGGTTGATTCTCCACGGTTGAATGCCATTGAAGTGATCGGCCTGCAGGAAATACTCAGGCGTCACGCCCAGAATCTTCGCCGCCTCGGCGATCGTCGGTTGCACCTCACCCTGTTCATCGGTGCAGCGCGACTGCAGCACCGCTTCCTCGCCGTTCCATTCCCACGCGAATCGAAACCGCGTGTGTGCGTAGCGATGCACCGGCTGCTGAAGCTGCGCTTCTCGGTATGTCTTGCCGCCATCAACCGAGACATCGACTCTCGTGACCGCGCCTCCACCGGTCCAGGCCAGCCCCGTGATCTCGTAGAACCCGCGGCCGGGCAAACGTTGCCCGCCAGACGGACGAGTGATGATTGATTTCGGTCCCAGCGCGAACCTGAAACCGAGCGCCTTGCCATCGGGTCGGGTGTCGGCATTGTTGCCGGCCTCGTGCCACGCCATCGCCGGCCGATCGCCGACGGCAATGCGGCTCAGCCACTTCACCGATCGAATCGCCTCCCATCCTGGGACGACGAGTCGAAGCGGATAGCCGTTGTGCGGACGGACCGGTTCCCCGTTCTGTGCGTACGCCACGAGCGTGTCGTCCATCGCCTTGGACAGCGGAATGCTCATCGTGTACTTGTTGGCGTCCGATCCCTCCGCGACGATCCAGCTTGCGCCAGCTTTCACCCCGCACTCTTTGAGCAGCACCGACAGCAGCACGCCAGTCCATTCGCTGCAGCTCGTTCGCCCGTGTACTAACTGGACCGAATCGCCGTTGGGCCCACGAAGCGGCCGGCTATTCGCGTTGCACTCGAGGAAATAGATCCTCGAGACCGACGGGAACCGTCTCACCTCGTCCATCGTGAAGGTCAGCGGCCGATCGACCATGCCGTGCATCAGCAGCCGGTGCTGCCTGGGATCGATCTCTGGAATGCCGTTGACGTGATCCATCAGGAAGTGCAGGCCCGATGGCGTGATGATGCCATCGAGATCCTGAAGCGGGGTCGTCAGCGCGGTGTCGGTGATTGCACTGGCGGCGCCGAGTGCCCTGCGCACGGTGGTGTCGAACCGCGACGGTTGTCCGTAGGCGAGGTTGTCTTTGAGACGTGCCTCGGGCGGAGGCGCCTGGGCCTCGACTGATTCGACCGCGCCGACGGCGAGACTCGCCAACGCAGCGCTCTCCGCGAGGAATTGACGACGATCGGCGTGGTGAGAACCCATACGTGTCTCCCCCGAAGAGATTCTATGCGAACACTACTTACAGGTCCGCTGGAGTATGCGTGGATTGCGAAACGGGCTGCTCGCCCTACGCAGCCGCGGCGTCCGGCTGAAGCCGGACACTACGTACGAAAAAAGAGGCACAGAGACTCGGTGCCTCAGTGCCTCGGTGTGTCGTAATCGAAGCGGGCCGCCTCAAGGCGGCCCCTACGTACGCCTCTACTCGACGTCGCCGGCTGGCGGGCGTCCGAGCATCGGTTCGTCGGTGTCGAAGGCGTACTCGATCTCGCGATCGAGATCGAGGTCGTCCTCGGCTGGCTGCGGCGGCACCGGCGGCGGTGGCGGTTCGTCCGCCGGGATGCGCACCTGCCGATACCACTCGAAGCCCGTGCCGGCGGGAATCAGTCGTCCCATCGTCACGTTCTCCTTCAGCCCGCGCAGGTGATCGATCTTCCCGGAGATCGACGCTTCCGTGAGGACGCGCGTCGTTTCCTGGAAGCTCGCCGCCGAGATGAACGAGTCGGTCGAGAGCGACGCCTTCGTGATCCC
>Ga0075424_100006937_pt1 | contig 10949 bp, 10 predicted proteins | sample SoiMethybrSBSTD3_FD_75301 | JGI IMG/M metagenome (GOLD analysis project Ga0075424, IMG submission 75301) | Bulk soil microbial communities from a Populus tree surrounding site in Tennessee, USA - Soil MetaG P. TD hybrid SBSTD3 | ecosystem: Environmental > Terrestrial > Soil > Tree plantation...
CGCGCTCAAGGTCGTTGCTGTCGAGCGCTTGCGCCTCCACGCGCTGGTTCTCGCGCACGGCACCGGACTGCTTCAGCAGGGCATCGACCAGCGTCGTCTTGCCATGGTCTACGTGCGCGATGATCGCGATGTTGCGAAGGTTCATTTACACTTTCCTAGGGGATTGAACCCCTGTCCGTGCAAGGGGAGCGCGGCCCGGCTGCTGCAGCGCGCCCGCGATTGCCGCGCCGGTAGCACATTCCGTGCGCGGCTGCCAGCACCCCTGCCCCTAGGCCTTTGCTGCCAACGCCTCTCACGTCGCAGGGCCAGGCGGTTCGCCGAGCTCCATTTAGCCTGCCGGGCGAGCGGCTCCTCATCGAGAAAGGCAACCGGCAACGGCCCATCGAGCTCAATCCCGCGTGCGCGGCAAGGCTCGAGGGGCAAAGCCGTCCCATCCCCGAGCCGATCCTTTGAGCCGTCAGCGGCGGGCTGCCTCGCCAAAGTCACAGCTCAATCCATCACCCCGGGGCCCCGTGTTCCCGCGCCGACACGTGACGCTAGGGCCCAACGCGCGGGCGCGAACGTTGAACCCCTTGCCAGATCGCAGCCATCAGACCCGGCCTCCCCCGCGCGCCGCGCACGAGGTCGATCTCCCCGTCGCAATGGACCCCTCATTGCCGATTAACCGATCGGCTTGACCGACCTGGCGGCCAAGATGGGCCGTCCATCGCCCCCGCTCGGTGCCGCCGTTGCTCGCGTCTGCGACCAATAGGCAAAGCGAGACCGCCGCAGGGGGTAGGAGCATCCAAAGCCCAAATCCCGCCGCATTGCCTGCCAGTATGGATCGCACTCCGGAGAGGTCGCAGACGGGTGATCGGAACGCAATGGAAGGCGGGGAGCGCGTGCGCGTTGGCGGTCGCGAGCCATGGGCGGCTGCGCGCTTGCGCTCTCGTGCAGGGCGCTACTCCGGCCCCAACGCAGGCTCCCTGTGCCACCTGTGCATGGGAAGCTTGCATGCAGTCGAGCCACCGGCAGGCGACTCGCGCCTACCAGCCGTCAGCGGGCCGGCAGCCCCGGGGGATGCCCACGGCATACCCAGGGCATCGCCGGCGCTTCCTGCCTGGCCCGAACTCATTTAGCAGAACAGCCTGCGCCTCGCCGCGCGCTTTGCACATCTGACTTTGGACCGAAACGATGAACCCCCTCGACGCGATCAAGCCGGCCACCACCGGTGGCTTCTCGTTCTTCGAACTCTTTATGACCGCCCACCCCGTGGTCAAGTTCGTGATGCTCGGTTTGCTCATGGCGTCCATCTGGGCATGGGCGATCATCATCGAGAAGCTGGTCGCCTTCCGCCGCGCGCGGCGTGAGGCCGATCGGTTCGAACAGCAGTTCTGGTCAGGGCAGTCGTTGGAGGAACTCTACGCCGGCCTCTCGCGCGGGCGCACCTTGTCCATGGCGGCACTGTTCGTCGCCGCCATGCGTGAGTGGAAGCGATCGGTGGAGGGCAACATTCGCGCGCTCGGAGGCATCCAATTGCGCGTCGAGAAGGTGATGGATGTCACCATCAGCCGTGAAATGGAGCAGCTCGATCGCCGCCTCTTGTTTCTCGCCACGGTCGGCTCCACGGCGCCCTTCATCGGCCTCTTCGGCACCGTGTGGGGCATCATGACGAGCTTTCAGGCCATCGCGGCATCCAAGAACACCAACCTGGCGGTGGTCGCACCGGGCATTGCCGAGGCCCTTTTCGCCACGGCGCTTGGGCTGCTCGCCGCTATCCCGGCTGTCATCTTCTACAACAAGTTTGCCGCCGATTCGTCCCGCCTCAGCCAGCGACTGGAGGCGTTCGCAGATGAGTTTTCGGCCATCGTCTCGCGCCAGATCGATGTGAGGGCCTAGGCGTCATGCGAGTGGAAGCCAACACCGACCCCGGGGCTGGATGTCTGCCGTCTCGCCCTCATCGCCCAAGCGCCAGGCTCGGCGAGGCCGCCGTTGGATCGGCCGTGAAGGGGCCTATCGCCCATGGCCGCTAGCGTTCAGCCCCCGGCACGGCCCGGCGGTGGCCGGCGCAGCCGCGCCCGCAAGCACAGCCCCATGCACGAGATCAACGTGACGCCGTTCGTTGATGTGATGCTCGTGCTGCTCATCATCTTCATGGTGACCGCGCCGATGCTGACCTCGGGCGTGCCGATCGAGTTGCCCGAGACCAAAGGCCAGCAGCTGCAGACCAACAAGGACCCTGTCACGCTCAGCGTCGACCGGTCCGGCAAGGTCTTCATCCAGGAAACGGAGATCAAGCTCGACGATATCGCCCCGAAGCTTAAGGCCATGGCCAAGAACGGCTACGACGAGCAGATTTTCATCAGGGGCGACAAGGGCATCGACTATGGCACGGTGATGCGCGTCATGGGCCGGGTCAAGGCGGCCGGTTTTACCAAGGTCTCGCTCGTTACGGAGACGGAGGGGACGTGACCTCAAAGCGCTAAGGAGCGGCAGTGCGGAGCGGGTTGGCCACCTCCGTCGTTCTGCACGCGGCGATACTGGCATGGGCTCTCTTCACCATCCAGGCGCAGCGCGAGCTGCGCATGCCTGAACCCGAACCCATTGCCGTCGATCTCGTGAACGCCAGCGACCTCACCCGTCTGCGCCGGGGCGCGCGGGACGCCAAGGAGTTGGAGGCCCAGCCTAAAGAGGCTCCCAAGACGGAACCCTCCAAGAAGGAGGCCCCGCGGCCTGCCCCTGCGGCGGCGGCCCCACCTCCTCCGCCACCGCCACCGCCAACGGAGGAGCCCAAGGAAGAGCCCAAGAAGGAGCTCGCATCGGCCCCGCCGCCAGCGCCAGCGCCACCACCCGCGCCGGAACCTGTTGCGCCCACACCCGCGCCGGAGGAGCAGAAAAAACTCGATGAGCTTTTGAAGGCACAGGAGCGCCAGGCCGAGGAGCAGAGGAAACTCGAGGAGGAGAGGAAACTCGAGGAGCAGAGGAAGCTTGAGGAGCAACAGAAGCTCGAGGAGCAAAGGCGGCTCGAGGAAGAGCGCAAACAGGCTGAGCTCAAACACCGGCTTGAGGAGGAAAAACGGCGCAAGGAGGCGGAACTCAAGCGCAAGCGCGAGGAGGAGAAAAAGCGCAAGGAGGCCGAGGCCAAGAAGAAACAGTTTGACGCCGAAAAAATTGCCGCGCTGTTGAACAAGGTGCCCGACAAGGGCGCGCCACGGCCATCGGTGCCGCTCGAGGAGCAGGCCAAGGCGCTGACAAAAGCTCCGGTGCTTGGAGCACCGGAGGGCCGCGACCGGCAAGTGTCGGCGAGCGAGCTGGCGATTCTGGCCCAGCGCATCCTTCAATGCGTGCAGTCGAAATGGAACCTGCTCGCGGGCGGCGAGCAGGCCCAACACACCAAGGTCAAGATTCGCCTGCGCCTAAATCCAGACGGAACGCTGGCGGGCGCGCCGGTCATCATGAACCCGCAGAGCACGCCCTACTTCCTGGCGGTTTCCGATAGTGCCATCAGGGCTGCGCAAGCCTGCGAACCCTATAGCCTGCCGCCGGAGAAATACGAGCTCTGGAAGGATATCGTGCTCAACTTCGACCCGCGCGACATGTTCTAGCCGCCATGGAATATTACCGAGGCAGCGACCCGCCTCCAGCCCATCAGCCCCCAGGCCAGCCCGCAACGATGACCAACCCATCAACTGCGCCTGCCACGAAGACCAGCGCTCCAGGCGTCCCAGCGCACGCGCGCACCGCTTGGTCGCTTGGCCCCAGCCATCGCGGCGCCGGATGCCGGCCGCGCAGCGCGACCCTGCTCGTTGCCTGCATGCTGTGTCTCGGCCAGACCGCCGCAGCCCAGCAGCCGCCCTATCGACCCGGTCCCCCGCCCGCAGCCAAAGCGCAACCCTCGAGGTCGGCCCCGACTGGCCCGCTCGAGGTGGACATCACTCAAGGCACACTGAAGCCCATTCCCATCGCTGTTCCCGAATTCACCGGCGAGGATCCGCAGTTGGCACGCGAGGTTTCCGACCTGGTGTCGGCCGATCTCGAGCGCTCGGGACTGTTTGAGCCACTCGACCGCGGCTCATTTATCGAGGCGGTGCGCGATCTCAATGCGTCGCCGCGGTTCCAGGACTGGCGGCTCATCAACGCCCAGGCGCTGGTGCTCGGTCGCGCGGGACGCGCCCCGGATGGTCGCGTGGTCGGCGAGTTTCGCCTCTGGGATGTCTATTCGGGCCGCCAGCTGGCCGCACAGCGCTTTGCCGTCGTGGCCCAGGAGTGGCGCCGGCTTGGGCATCTCATTGCCGATCAGGTCTACCAGCGCCTCACGGCCGAGCGGGGGTATTTCGACACGCAGATCGTATTCGTCGACGAGACCGGGCCCAAGGACCACCGCAACAAACGGCTCGCCATCATGGATCAGGACGGTGCCAATGTGCGGCTCTTGAGCCAAGGCCGCGAACTGGTGCTGACGCCGCGGTTCAGTCCCACCACCCAGAACATCGTGTTCATGCAGTACACGGGCGATCAGCCGCGCGTGTTTCTGATGAACCTCGAGAGCGGACAGCGCGAACTGCTCGGCAATTTTCCGGGGATGACCTTCGCGCCGCGATTCTCTCCCGACGGGCAACGCGTCATCATGAGCATCGGTGAGGGCGGCGCCACTGCGATCGTCGAGATGGACCTGCGCAGCCGCCAAATGCGCCGCCTGACGCAAACCAACGCCATCGATACGGGGCCTTGCTACAGCCCCGACGGCAGGTCCATCGCCTTCGAGTCGGACCGGGACGGGACCCAACAGCTCTACGTGATGGGAAGCGACGGCGCCGGTCAACGGCGCATCAGCTTCGGTGAGGGTCGCTATTCCACGCCCGTTTGGTCGCCGCGCGGGGATCTCATTGCCTTCACCAAGCAGATGTCCGGCAGTTTCCTGATCGGTGTCATGCGCACAGATGGCTCGGGGGAGCGAATCCTCACCGAAGGATTCCATAACGAGGGCCCCACCTGGGCTCCGAACGGTCGCGTGCTGATGTTTTTCCGCGAGAGCCGCGGACCCGGCGGTGGACCCAAGCTCTATTCGATCGATCTCACGGGCTACAATGAGCGCCAAGTGCCGACGCCCGCCTTCGGGTCCGACCCCGCTTGGTCTTCGTTGCGTAATTGAACAAGCATTTACGCGACCTTAACTGGCATAGTGTGTTCTAGGGACGAGCGCGGCCCAATTGCATCGGTGGGTCTTCGTGCTGTCCCGCGTTGCGCGTTTTGGCTTGGCCGATGTGCACAACTCAAGTGGCATTTTCGCATCAACCGGCGTGGAAAACCTTTGGAAAAGCAGCTGCGTTCTTGATCTGAGCGGTCCGCCCCGGTAGCCAATAGATGCGATTGCCGAACTAGGAGAGAAGACCATGAACGTGAAGAGCATGATCGTACTTGCGGCGGTGGTCGCCGCTGTTGCTCTCGGCGCGTGCCGCCGTGAGGAGTACCGGCCCCTGAAGCTCGGCGCTGGCGCGGATATGCCGGTTGCGGAGAAGGTGCGCTAAAAGAGGCGCCGACCTGCCGGTTGCTGGCAGCGCGCGCCTGAGAAAGCTCGGCTCTGCTCTGGTTTTTTGAGTGGAGGAGGCGAGCTCAAGAGGTGCGGTTGATCTTGCAACCGTCATCGTTGCCGTAGTGCTCGGAGCGTGCCACGAGGCAGTGGCACCTGGACCCCTGGGCCGCGGCGCAAAGGTGAGGCAGGCGGTTCGCTGAAGGTCGGCGATCCCTGCCCTGCGGCAGACGAATCGCAAATAAATTCGGGGCTGCATCGAGGGTGCAGCCCTGATTATTTTCGTTCCCCACGATCGTCGGCCACGCCCCTTGGCGTGCAATGTGGGGAAAACAGCTGAAGCTAGGTTGCCATTTCCGAGCTCATCCGTTTTCTCCTCGGTGGGCCGCGGTCACATTTTTGAACGAAGCTTCGGGTAGACGACCGGAGTTGTGCTGGCGGCCCGTGGCATCATTTGCGCAGCGCGGAAGGGGACGCAGAATGGAGCTTTCGAGTTGGCGCAGAGGCGGGGTGGGCTTGTGTGGCGCCATCCTGATCGCCCTGGCGCTTGCCGCCTGCTCCGAGACACCCAAGCCCGAGAGCGAAGTCGGCGGCCGCATGAGCCCGGCCACCCCGGGGACGGCGCGCGACTTCGCCGTCAACGTGGGCGACATCGTCTATTTCTCGACCGATAGCGTTGAGCTGTCACCCGAAGCGCAGCAGACGCTGGCCAATCAGGCACGCTGGCTGCAGCAGTATTCGCAATACACCATCACCATCGAAGGCCACGCCGATGAGCGCGGTACCCGCGAATACAACATCGCTCTGGGGGCGAAGCGGTCCCAGGCCGTGCGCACCTATCTCTCCCAGCACGGGATCACCGCCACACGCATCCGCACCGTCTCCTACGGCAAGGAGCGGCCGGTAGCAGTCTGCAATGACATCTCCTGCTGGTCGCAGAATCGGCGCTCCCAGACGGTGCTCAACAGCCGCGCCGACGCTCGCTCCTGAGCGCGGGCGAACCGGTCGTTAGCGCTTGTGCCCGAGCGCAGCCTCCCGCGGACCCGTGCCAACCAAAGTTTGGCCCCAATGCGGGCGCACTCTTGCCGCTCACAAGGCATCGGCGAGCGGGGGGGGAGCGCTATCCATGTTCTGGCGGAAGCTGTTGGCCGCAGTGGCCGGGGGAATGGCCCTCGCCGGTGTGTCCGACCTGCAACTGATGGCGACCAGGGCCGAAGAGCGCACAGGACTCGGGGGGCCGTTGGGCCTGGCAGCTGAATTTCAAAGCGCGGTCGGCGACCGGGTTTTCTTCAGCGAGGCCAGCGCCGAACTTGGCACGCGCGGTCAATTGGCGCTCAAGGCGCAGGCGGAATGGCTCCTGCGCTACCCGCGCCTGACCATCCTGGTGGAGGGCCATGCCGATGACGGCGGCGGCCTCGCCCACAACTTAAGCCTCTCGCGGCAGCGGGCCGAGGTCGTGCAGCGCCGACTGATCCAAATGGGCGTTGCGCCCGAACGCATCCGCACCGCAGCCTTCGGGCGCGATCGGCTGATCGCCGACTGCGCGGCTTCGGCGTGCGCTGCCCAGAACCGTCGCGCCGTCACCATCATCGGACCACCCCTGGATTGGGGCCAAATGGGTCCTGCGCCGGCCCCCGATCGCTTCCGACGGTCCGGCCGTGCGCCGGCTTGAACGGGGCGTCAACTCGTTGGCCTTGCTGGCGCTCCAATGTCGTGTTGAAGAAAACGCAACGCGCAACGCTCACTCCGCCTGGCGATCGCCAACAGCAAGCCTCGGGAATGCCTCGATGACCTTTATTCCGCAACGTTGTGGGCCAGGACGCTATGGGCCTTTGGCCGCCATCATCCTGCTGGCGGCCACCCTGGGCGCCCCGGCCTTTGCCCAGCAGCCGCTGCCGCAAGGCCAGGTGGGCCGGGGACCGACGACGCCCAAGGGCGCAGCCCCTTCGGCACGGGACAGCCAGGGAGCAACCGACGGCGCGCTGCGTCAGCGCGTCGAGCAGCTCGAGGAGCAACTCGTCGACATGCAGGTCGCTCTGGGAACGCTCGAATCGCTTGCCCGCGGCAATGCTGCCCCAGCCGGCGCGGGCGGCGGTCGGCAACCCGCAAGCCCGGCGGGGGCCCTCGGGGCCGCCGATGCGGGCCGGCTCGACAGCATTGAAACGCAGATTCGCGCACTTGCCGCCCAACTCGAGCAGGTGCAGGAGCAGGTGCGCACCCTTTCGACGCGCACCGGCGAGCTGACGGGGCCTGGAGCCCCGGTCGCGGCCGACCCAGGATCTCCGCGTCTCGGCCGGCCGCAAATCGAGGCGGGGCCACCACAGCCCGAGCGCACGCAATTCGGTTCGGTGACCGTTTCGCCAGGCGCCCCCAAAGATGAAATCGATCGCATCCTGACGTCCCCGCCGCAGGCAGGTGCAGGCCCCCTCCCACCAATGGGTACTGCACCGCCGGCCACCGGCGAGACGGAACAGAGCCCCAAGCAGCTTTACGAGACGGCCTACGGCTACCTGTTGCAGCGCGACTACGGCGCGGCCGAAGCTGCCTTCGATGAATTCCTGCGCCGCCATCCCAACGATCCCCTGGCAGGCAACGCTCAGTACTGGTTGGGCGAATCGCTCTATGTGCGCGGGCAATACCGGGCGGCTGCGGGCGCCTTCCTTAAGGGCTATCAGACCTACGCCAAGAGCGCCAAGGCACCCGAGAGCCTCTTGAAACTCGCCATGTCCCTGCAACGGTTGGGCCAGAAGGATGCGGCCTGCTCATCCTTCAGCGAGCTCACCACCAAGTTTCCGAGCGCGCCGTCGCACGTGAAAACCACCGCGCAAACGGAGCGACAGCGCGCGGGCTGCTGAAGGCTCACATCGCGATCCCGCCCTCTACCGGCTGCGCGATGAGGCGTGCGGTCGGCCCGCAGACTTGCGCGGCGCCACCCCACCCACGAAGCGCCATTGGGATCACGCCCTCGCGCTTGGCCCAAATTCCGCAGCGTCCGAATCTCCCTTCGGTCGAAGCGCCACGGAGCGGCGACCGGCCGAGCGCGTCCGACGTTGCCCGACGTTGCCCGACGTTGGCGGTGTCGCCGGCCCTGACCATCGCTGGCCCCCTGGCTCTGAGCCATCGGGGCACATGGGTGGGCCTGTTCGGCACGAGGCACGACAGGCGGCAGACCTCTTGCCAGCCGACTTTTGGGTCGGCACATCGCGCCGTTCCTGCCTATGCTGGGTTTGCCTGCAACATGAGCCGACGTGTCATGGCTGGTGAGAGAACGCCGATCCGCGCAGATGAGCTTTCCCGATTGTTCGCGCACCTGCCGGAACCCGCAGAGGCAAGCGTGGCACTCGCCGTATCGGGCGGCAGCGACAGCATGGCGATGATGGTGCTGTTTGCGGATTGGCTCGGTCGACAGGGCAGCGATTGCGGCCGGCACACCGTGCTCACCGTCGATCATCACCTGCGCCCCCAGTCCGGGGCCGAGGCACGCATGGTCGCCGAGCGCGCGACTGCGCTCGGGTTTCGCCACGTCGTGCTCGCTTGGCAGGACCCCAAGCCGTCGACCGGGCTGCAAGCCGCCGCGCGCGCTGCGCGCTATCGGCTCATGGGCGACTACCTGGCCGTGCAGGGCGTCACCACTCTGCTTGTCGCCCACACCCGCGACGATCAGGCCGAGACGCTGCTGATGCGGCTTGCGCGCGGCAGCGGCCTCGACGGCCTGGCGGCGATCGCGCCCGCGCGTGAGGCCGATGTGCGCCAGGATGGCGCTCCTCTCGAGGTCGTGCGGCCGCTCCTATGCGTCACCAAGGCGCGCTTGCAAGCAACCCTCCAGGAGCGGGCCATCGCCTGGGTTGAGGACCCAAGCAACGCCGAGCCGGCCTTCGAGCGCACGCGCTGGCGTGCCCTGCGCAGCGATCTCGAAGCGCTGGGCCTCTCGAACGAGACACTGGCCCTCAGCGCCCATCGGCTCCAGCGCGCGCGCGCCGCGCTCGAAGCCATGACCGATGCTCAATGCAGCGCGCCCGGCTTGGTGCATACGCATCCGTTGGGCGCGTTCCGCATCGATCGCCAACAGTTGCGACGGGTCCCGGAGGAGATCGCGCTGCGCCTCGTCGGCCGCTGCATCGCCGCCGCCGGGGGGGCCTTCGAGCCAGTACCGCTGGCCGCGCTCGAGCCGGTTGTCGCCCGAGTGTGGGGCGGCGGCCCAGGTGACGCTGACGGCGGCTGGACGCTGGCCCGGGCACAGATCAAGGCGAGGGGCAAGGCGATCGCCATCGAGCGTGAGCCGGGCCGCATTCCCCCTGCAGCCGCGACAGTTGTTGGTGGCGCCAAGTTGCTGTGGGACGGCCGCTTCCGGGTCGAGATCGCGCCCGCCTTCGGCGGACGACTTGAGGTGCGCGCGCTGGGGCGCGCCGGTCACGCAGAGCTCAAGCGCCGAGGGAGGGCCATCAAGGCGAGCTCGGCGTTGCTGTTGGCACCCGCCTTCTGGCGGGGCGATGAGCTGCTCGCCGTGCCCTCCATCGGATTCTGGGCGCAGCAGGACTTGGAGAGGACGATCTCGGCCCACTTCAAGGGCTTGCGGTACAACTTTGTCTCCCGCCCACCGGGCGTGCGCAGGCAGGGCGGGTCCTGCCAAAGCGGGCCGTGAGGCGGAAACCTTGGCCCGGCGGTGCCTGCCCGCGCCGCTTGCGCCACCCGCGCTTGGCAAATTTTCTATACGCACCTATGTTAAACCGAAGCGCGGACCTCGCCGAGCGGCGGCGCGGCGTGGCAGGTGCCTGGGGCCGGATGGCACGCATAGCGTTGTCCCAGGGCATTAAGGAACCCAGATGAATTCCAATTTCCGGAACCTCGCGATTTGGGTCGTCATTGGTCTGCTGCTGATGGCCCTGTTCAACCTCTTTCAAAACCCCGGCACCAGCCGACGTGGCAACGAGATCAGCTATTCTGAGTTCCTGGCCGGCGTGGACGCCGGCAATGTGTCGGAAGTCACCATCGCCAAGCATCGCATCACCGGCTCTTACCGCGATAAGAGCAGCGGCTTCACCACCATTGCGCCCGAGGACCCAAACCTCGTCGAGCGGCTGAGCAAGAAGGGCGTGAAGATCACCGCGCGCCCCCCCGAGGAGGACGTCCCCTCGATTCTGGGTGTGTTGGTCAACTGGTTCCCAATGCTGCTTCTCATCGGCGTATGGATCTTTTTCATGCGCCAAATGCAATCGGGCGGCGGCCGCGCCATGGGGTTTGGCAAATCGAAGGCCAAGCTGCTGACCGAGCGGCACGGCCGGGTCACGTTTGAGGACGTTGCGGGCGTCGACGAGGCCAAGTCAGACCTGCAGGAGATCGTCGAGTTCCTCCGCGATCCCCAGAAGTTTCAGCGCCTCGGTGGACGCATTCCTCGCGGCGCGCTGCTCGTGGGGCCGCCGGGAACGGGCAAGACGCTGCT
>Ga0075424_100006938_pt1 | contig 10948 bp, 13 predicted proteins | sample SoiMethybrSBSTD3_FD_75301 | JGI IMG/M metagenome (GOLD analysis project Ga0075424, IMG submission 75301) | Bulk soil microbial communities from a Populus tree surrounding site in Tennessee, USA - Soil MetaG P. TD hybrid SBSTD3 | ecosystem: Environmental > Terrestrial > Soil > Tree plantation...
GAGAACGTGTGCGGCCCGACGACGCCGTCGCGACGCAGGTGGAGGCGCGCTTGCATGAGACGCACGCCGTGGAGCGTCGGGCGGTCGTAGTACGCGTTGACAGGGACGCTGATCCCCTGGCGGACGAGCAAGAACTGGAGCACCGCCACGTCCCAGCCGAACGCGCCGCGGTGGAGCGTGCGCGCACCGAAGAGCGGGCCGCCGAGCGGTCCCATCGCGGCCCGCGTGCGCGCGTCCGCGAGGCCCGTGACCGGGAGCCCTTGCATCCGCTGGAAGGCGCGGGTCGCGGCGACTGTCCCCGGCCCCGAGATCGCGTCGATCGGCCCGCGATAGAGGCCCTCGGCACGCAGCGCCACCTGCAGTCCCGCCGTCTGCGGGTTCCGCCCACCGGAGGCGAGCGTGGCGGGCGTAACGGCCAGCGCGGCGGCGACAACCGCTCCGGCGAGAAGGATGCGCGAGCGCATGGGGTCCCGAACTACGCGCCATGCGCCGCGAATCCTCCTAGTCCGCCGTATTACCTACCGACGAAACGGGGCGGCCGCTTCTCGGCGAATGCCGCGAGGCCTTCCTTGGCGTCCTCGCTCGCGAACAAGTCGCCGAACTCCTCCGCCTCCCGCTCGAGCGCGCCGGGCGAGAGGTTGAGCAGCCGCTTCGCGACCCGCAGCGCGACCGGGCTCTTGGCCTCCAGCTTCCCTGCGACCTCGAGCGCGTGGTCGAGGACGGGATCGGCGATCCCGTTGACGAGCCCGATGCGAAGCGCCTCCTCTGCGTCGACCGGGCGGCCCGTGAGGACCAGCTCCTTCGCGACGCCGAGGCCACAGACGCGGGCGAGTCGCTGCGTGCCGCCCCAACCGGGGACGATGCCGAGGTCGATCTCGGGCTGCCCGAGGCGCGCGTTGCTCGAGGCGTAACGCAGGTCGCAGCCGAGCGCGAGCTCGCAGCCGCCGCCGAGCGCGAAGCCGTTGATGGCCGCGATGGTCGGCTTCGGCATCTCCTCGAGCAGGCGCGCTGCCCCGTGGCCGAGCGCGCCCCACTCCTTCGCCTCGCCCGGGCCGAGGCCGCCCATGTACTTGATGTCCGCGCCGGCGACGAAGGCGCGCTCACCGGCACCCGTGAGGACGACGACGCGCGCCGAGTCGTCCTCGGCAAGCTCGGTCAGCCGGTCGCGCAGCTCGGTGAGCGTCTCTACGTTGAGCGCGTTGAGCGCCTCCTGGCGATCGATGGTGACGACGGCGACCGCATCGTGGCGGTCGACGACGACGCTCACGCGGGAACCGCGCCGCGAATGAAGTCGACGATCTCGGTCGTCGGCGCGCCCGGGCCGAACACACCGGCGACCCCGAGCTTGCGCAGCTCCTCGGCGTCGTCCTCGGGGATGGTCCCGCCGACCACGACGACGACGTCCTCGACGCTGTTCTCGCTCAGGAGCTCGAGGATCTTCGGCACGAGCGTCATGTGCGCGCCCGACAGGATCGAGATGCCGACGGCATCCGCGTCCTCCTGGATCGCGGTCTCGACGATCTGCTCAGGGGTCTGGTGGAGGCCGGTGTAGATGACCTCCATGCCGGCGTCGCGGAGCGCGCGGGCGATGATCTTGGCGCCGCGGTCGTGCCCGTCGAGGCCCGGCTTCGCGACGACGACTCTGATCTTCCCGGCCACGGCGCCAGTATAGGAAGGGACTACGCTTCGGCTCGATGACCGATCCCGCGACGCTCATCGGCCTGCTCGCGGACGAGCACCGGCTCCGCGTCTTCGCGGCGGTCGCGCTCGGCGCACGGACGGTGGCCGAGGTCGCAGAGCGCAGCGGCCTCGACGAGACCGATGTGCAAGGTGCGCTGCCGCGCCTCGTCGGCGCCGGCCTCGTCGCGCAGGAGGACGGGCTCCACGTTCCGCTCGAGGCGCTGCGCGCGGCCGCGCTCCGCCGGCCGGAGCGCGCCCGGGGAGCCGCCGATGCGACGCCCGACGAGCAACGCATCCTCCGCAACTTCGTGGTGGACGGCCGCCTCGTCCGGCTACCTGCGCGGCACGCACAGAAGCAGGTCGTCCTCGGCTACGTCGCCCGCCGCTTCGAAGAGAGCCGGGACTACGAGGAGCGCGAGGTGAACGAGCTCCTGCGCGGCTTCCACGACGACACCGCATCACTGCGGCGCTATCTCGTCGACGAGGGGATGCTCGAGCGGGAAGCCGGCGTCTACCGGCGCCGCTAGCCAAGCCCGCCTAAAAGACGGGCGTCTCGCGCCAGGTGCCCCAGACCTCGCGCAGTGCGTCGCACATCTCGCCCATCGTCACGTAGGCGCGTGACGCGTCCATGATCGGCTCCATCAGGTTGCGGTCGTCGTGCGCCGCGTCCTCCTTCAGCCGCGAGAGCGCGGCCTCGGCCACGGCCGCGTCGCGCCGCTCACGCACCGCCTGCACGCGCTCGATCTGCTTCTGCTCGAGCGCCGGGTCGATGCGGAGGAGCTCGATCGGCTGCTCCTCTTGTTGCTCGTAGCGGTTGACGCCGACGACGACCCGCTCGCCGCGCTCGACCTCGGACTGGTAGCGGAAGCTCGCCTCCGCGATCTCGCGCTGCTGGAAGTTCTGCTCGATCGCCGGGATCACGCCGCCGAGCTCGTCGATCCGCTCGAAGTAGTCGTATGCCTGGCGCTCGAGCTCGTTCGTGAGCTGCTCGAGGTAGTACGAGCCGCCGAGCGGGTCGATCGTGTTCACGACGCCGGTCTCGTGCGCGATCACCTGCTGCGTCCGCAGCGCGAGCCGCACCGCATGCTCGGTCGGCAGCGCGAGCGCCTCGTCGAAGGAGTTCGTGTGAAGCGACTGCGTCCCGCCGAGCACCGCCGCCAGAGCCTCGATCGCCGTGCGGATCAGGTTGACCTCCGGCTGCTGGGCCGTCAACGACACGCCCGCGGTCTGCGTGTGGAAGCGCATCAGCCACGAGCGCGGGTCCTGCGCGCCGTACTTCTCGCGCATCTGGCGCGCCCAGATGCGGCGCGCCGCGCGGTACTTGGCGATCTCCTCGAAGAAGTCGAGATGCGCGTTGAAGAAGAAAGAGAGCCGCGGCGCGAACGAGTCCACCTCGAGGCCGCGCGCCATGCAGGCTTCGACGAGCGCGAATCCGTTGGAAAGCGTGAAGGCGAGCTCCTGCGCCGCGTTCGAGCCGGCCTCGCGGATGTGGTAGCCGGAGATCGAGACCGGGTGCATGAGCGGCATGTGCTGCGCGCACCACTCGACCATGTCCACCACGAGCCGCATCGACGGCTCGGGCGGGAAGATCCATTCCTTCTGCGCGATGTACTCCTTGAGGATGTCCGTCTGGACGGTGCCGCGCAGCCGCTCGAGCGCGACGTCCTGCTCCTCGCCGACGCATGCGTAGAACGCGAGCAGCATGGCCGCCGGCCCGTTGATCGTCATCGAGGTCGAGACCTCGCCGAGCGGGATCCCGTCGAACAGCGTCTCCATGTCGGCTAGCGAGTCGATCGCGACGCCCTCGCGCCCGACCTCGCCGAGCGAGCGCGCGTGGTCCGAGTCGTAGCCCATCAGCGTGGGCATGTCGAACGCCGTCGAGAGGCCCGTCTGCCCGTGCTCGAGGAGGTAGCGGAAGCGCGTGTTGGTCTCCTCCGCCGTCCCGAAACCGGCGAACTGGCGCATCGTCCAGAGGCGGCCGCGGTACATCGAGGGATAGACGCCGCGCGTGAACGGATACGCGCCCGGCCAGCCGAGGTCGCCGTCGTAGTCCAGGTCGACGTTCTCTGGTGAGTAGAGCGGCTCGTTCTCGACACCCGAGATTGTCGAGAAGAGCTCCCCCTCGCGCTCTGGCGTCGCCTCGTAGCGGCGCCGCCACTCGCCTGCGCCTCCCGTCAGCTCCTCGCGGTCGGTCGTCGCCATCTCGTGAAGTCTAGGCGGCTTCCCGCACGGGCCCGTCGCGCGTCGAGAGGGGCCGCATTGTCGGCGGCCCCTCTCCTTAGACCTCTAGTTCCTTTACCGAGACTGGGGTGCTACGGAGCGGTGTAAGCCCACTCAGCCCGCACCGAGGATTGCGTGTTGGCGTTTGTGGCGTTCCACTCCATCTGGAAGCCGAGCTTCGTGTTCCCGGCCACACTCGTGTTGCCCGAGATCGTGTTCGCGAACACCGTGATGTCCGGGTAGATGCAGACGAACCCGGCTGCTGCGGTGGGGTTCAAGGTGCTCCCGGTGCAATGGGCGCTCGGCGCGACCTCGATATGCGCGTTGTCCAAGGCCACCGGGGCAATGAGCGGGAACGTGGCGCTGATCGCCATCGGACTGTTTGCGTTGGCACCATTCTGGAAGCGTCCGCCGACGATGCCGATCTCCGTCTGACCGCTTGCCAGCGTTCCCTGGCCGGTCACTGTGCTGGCGCTGTTGGCGTGAGTGGCGTTGGTCGCGTTCGTCGCGTTCGTCGCGTTCGTCGCGTTATCGGCGCTCGTCGCGTGCCCCGAGTTCGTGGCACTGTCCGCGGTCTTCGCATGCTTGACGCTGAGCGTTGGCGCCAGCTTCTTGATCAGCTTGATGTCGGCCTTCTTGTCCTTGTGCGTTGCAGTGGTTGCGGCGACCGCTGTCCCGCCGAGCACGAGGCTCAGCGTGACCATCGAGATCACGAGAGCCGGGCTCGGCAGACGGAACCTGCGCTTGAACATTGGGACCTCCGTAGGGGTTGTCGATGCAGGCGGCAGCCTGTCAGGCGCAGAAGACAGCGCCGCAGATGGTGAGCCGCTCGCGGCCCCTCACGGTCGCAAACGGTGCCCATGTCACCCTCTGGTTCCTAACGGATTGCCCTCGGCCGGAGCATCGTCGCTTAGCTCGGGATCGTCAAGAGCCGGAACCGGGGCGCCAGAGCGGCCCCTCGACGCCGGCTTCGGCGTTGGCCGCTCGCGCGAGGACGAAGAGGAGGTCGGACAACCGGTTGAGGTAGACGGCCACCAGAGGATTGACATCCGAGACCCCAAGAACAGCGCGCTCCGCGCGACGGCACACCGCGCGCGCCAGGAAGAGCCGCGCGGCGCGCTCGCTCCCGCCCGGCAGGACAAAGCTCTTCAGCTCTGGCAGCGACGCGTTCGCCTCCTCGATGTCGTGCTCCAGACGCCCGATCGCGTCGTCCGTGATGCGCAGTCGGTCCTCGGTGCCGGCGTACGGAACCGACAGGTCCGCGCCGAGATCGAACAGCTCGTTCTGGATGCGCTCGAGGCCCGCCGCCCACCCGACGAGGGAATTCAGCTCGTCGACGTCGCCGATCGCGGCCACCCGCGGATCGAGCTTCGAGACGCGCGAGCCGTCGCCGAGGCTCGTCTCCCCCTTGTCGCCGCCGCGCGTGTAGATGCGCGTCAAACGGACGGGCTCGTCGCGCTTGCGCATGGCCGTAGCCTACGACCATGCTCAGACGCGCCACGCCCGCAGACGTCGAGCAGATCGTCGGCGTGTTCGAACGTTCCTTCGCGACGCTCGACTTTCTCCCGAAGCTTCATACCCACGAGGAGCACGTCGCCTTCCTCACCGGCGTCGTCGACAGGCAGGACGTCTGGGTGGCCGAGCGCGACGGCCGGATTGCGGGCTTCCTCGCTCTCGATGGAGACCTCGGGACGTTGTTCTACGTCGACCCGGAGACACACGGCGAGGGCATCGGCACGGCGCTCTTCGAGCTTGCGCAGCACGAGCGGCCGGACGGCTTCAGCTTCTGGGCCTTCCAGGACAACGTGAAGGCACGGCACTTCTACGAGAAGCGCGGCTGCGTCGCGGTCGAGTTCACGGACGGCTCCCGGAACGAGGAGAAGACTCCGGACGTGCGCTACCGGTGGACGTCCGCCGGCTAGCGGACGGCCTGTGGCGCTGGACGGCGCCCCATCCGAACGCGGCGAACTGGCCCGACTGGGGCCCGCCGGTGCCGCCGGAGGTTGGTTCTGTCTACTACGAGGCGCCCGATGCAGTCGTCCTGATCGATCCGCTCCTGCCCGCCGGCGAGGAGGAGGAGTTCCTCGCCTATCTCGATCGCGACATCGAGCGGCTCGGCCTTCCGGTCTCGATCCTCCTCACCGCCGCCTGGCACGAGCGCAGCGCGGCCTTCGTGCGCGAGCGCTACCGGGCGGGCGACCGGGTGCCGGAGAGCGTCGAGGTCCATCCCGTCGAGGGGGCGCCGGAGGAGCAGCTGGCGTACTTCATCCGCCCGCACCAGGCCCTCGTGGTGGCGGAGATCTTCGTCGGCGACGGCCGTGGGGGCCTCGCGCTCGTCCCGTCGCCGGCGCTCACAGACCGAGCCGCGCTCGACCGCTCGCTGCGGGCGATTGCGGAGCTGCCGGTCGAGCTCGTGCTCGTCTCCCACGGCGAGCCCGTGCTGCGAAACGGCCGCGCCGCGATCGAGCTAGCGATCTCGAGTTAACCCTGTGCGAGAGCGCGTTCCTGTAGCCCGAGGATCGAGCGCGCGATCACGAGGCGCTGGATCTCGCTCGTCCCCTCGTAGATCTCGGTGATCTTCGCGTCGCGGTAGTAGCGCTCGACGGGGAACTCCTTCGTATAGCCGTAGCCGCCGAGGATCTGGATCGCCTCGCCCGTCTGGCGGCGCGCCATCTCCGAGGCAAAGAGCTTCGCTTTCGCACCGGCCTCGGTGTGCGGCCGGTCGTTTTGCTTCAGCCATGCCGCGCGATGGACGAGGAGCCGGGCCGCGTCGATCTCCGTCGACATGTCGGCGAGCTTGTGCTGAATCGCCTGGAACTCGGCGATCGGGCGCCCGAACGCGTGCCGCTCCTTTGCGTACTCGCGCGCGACGTCGTACGCCGCCTGCGCGATCCCGACCGCCTGCGCGGCAATCCCGATCCGGCCGCCGTCGAGCGTCGCCATAGCGATGTGGAAGCCCTTGCCCTCTTCGTGCAGCAGCCGGTCGCCGTCGACCCGCACGTCGACGGCGATCGAGTTCGTGGTCGAGGAGTTGAGCCCGAGCTTCTCCTCGCTGCCGGTGACGCGGATGTGGTCGGCGTCGAGGACGAAGGCCGAGATGCCGCGGGCGCCGGGCGTGTCGGGGTCGGTGCGGGCGAAGAGGAGGAAGGTGCCGGCGGCCTCGGCCGTCGAAATGAACTGCTTCGCGCCGCTGATCCGCCAGCCGCCGTCCTCGCGTGTCGCCGAGGTGCGCAGGGAACCGGCGTCGGATCCCGCCTCGGCCTCGGTCAGCGCGAAGGCGCCGATCAGTTCGCCGCGCGCGAGCGGCGGCACGAAGCGCGCACGCTGCTCCTCCGTCCCGAAGCGGAGCAGCGGCAGCGTCACCGCGCTCGTGTGAACGGCAACCGTCACGCCGACTCCCGCGTCGCCGCGCGAGAGCTCCTCGATCACGAGCATGTAGGAGAGGAAGTCGGCGCCGGCCCCGCCGTACTCCTCCGGCAGGCAGACGCCCATCAGGCCGAGCTCGGCGAGCTTCGCGAAGACGTCGCGGGGGAAGTGGTGCTCACGGTCCCACTCGGCCGCGTGCGGCTCGATCTCGGCGCGCACGAAGTCGCGCGTGAGAGCCTGGATCTCCTTCTGCTCGGCTGAGAGCTCGAAGTCCATCAGTCGTAAGCGTAGAAACCGCGGCCCGACTTGCGCCCGAGCCGGCCTGCCTCGACGTGCTCGCGTAGGAGCGGGCAGGGCGCGTACTTGCCGTCGCCGAGCCCCTCGTGCAGCACTTCCATGATCGCGACGCACGTGTCGAGCCCGATCAGGTCAGCGAGCGCGAGCGGCCCCATCGGGTGCGCGAAGCCGAGCTTCGCGATCGTGTCGATCGCCTCCGCCTCGGCGACGCCGTCGTGCAGCGCCCAGACCGCCTCGTTGATGAACGGCATCAGGATCCGGTTCGAGACGAAGCCGGGGAAGTCGTTGGCAACCGCCGGGGTCTTGCCGAGATCCTCCGCGAGCGCGACGATCGCGGAGGCCGTCTCGTCGGAGGTCTCGCGGCCCCGCACAATCTCGACGAGCTTCAGCACCGGCACCGGGTTGAAGAAGTGCATGCCGATCACACGGTCCGGACGCTCAGTGACGGAGGCGAGTGAGGTGATCGGGATCGAGGACGTGTTCGAGGCGAGGACCGCGTGCGCCGGCAGCGTGGCGTCCGCCTGCCGGAAGACCTCCGCCTTCGTGTCGAGGTCCTCGACGACGGCCTCGATCATCAGCGCGGCGGGAACGATCTCCTCGACCACCGTGACGCGCCTGAGCACCTGCTCGGGGTCGCCGCCCCCCTTCTCCGCCAGCTTCTCGACGCTCTTGCGCATGGTGGCGAGGCTGCGCTCGGTCGCGCCGGGATAGGAGTCGTAGAGCGAGACGTGGCGGCCGGAAGCCGCCACGACCTGCGCGATCCCGCCCCCCATCTGCCCTGCGCCCACCACGAGGACGTGCTCGAAATCCATGCGGCGAGGAGGCTATAGGGTCGGGCCGTGGCGGTAGTCGACGTCAACGGCGCGCGACTCTGGTTTGACGAGGCCGGCAGCGGCCAGACCGTTCTGCTCCTGCACGGCGGCCTCGGCGACTCGGGGCTGTGGGAGCCGGTCGTCCCCTTCCTCGCCGAGCGCTTTCGGACGATCCGCACCGACCTCCGCTTCTTCGGACGCTCAACCGGGCCTGCCGTCCCGTGGTCGTGGCAGGAGGACGTCGCCGGCGTCCTCGACGAGCTCGGAATCGAGCGGGCGGCGCTCGTCGGCCTCTCCCTCGGCGGCAGGATCGCCCTCGACGTCGCGCTCGCGCATCCCGACCGGCTGTGGGCGGTCGTCGGCGTCGCGCCGGGGCTGGCCGGTCACGACGGCGCTCCATACAGCGAGGAGCAGGGCGCGCGGTACGACGCGGCCGAGGCCGCAGGCGATCTCGAGGCGGCGATGTCGGTCGACTTCGAGGTCTGGGCTCCGCTTGGCGCCGATGACCGGATCCGGCAGCTCTGGCGCGCGACGCCCGATGCGAACCCGCTGCCCGACGGGGTCGAGCCGCTCCTCCCGGCGGGCGCCCCGGCGAAGGAGCGGCTCTCCGAGCTCGCGATCCCGGTGCTCGTCATGACGGCCAAGCACGACCCGCCGGGCTTCCGCGAGATCGGCCCGCTCGTGGCACGCGCGGTCCCGGATGCGCGCCACGTCGAGCTCGATTCCGACCACTACGTGACGCTACGCGAGCCGGAGCTCGTCGCCCGTACGCTGCTCGAGTTCCTCGCCGACGTCAGTCCGAGCGCTCGAGCCTGACGATCTCGAACGCGATGAGGACCCCGAAGGCCGCACCGATCGCGAGGCCTGCGGGACGGGCGGCGCCTGTGGCGCCGACGGCTCGCAGCGCACCCCACCCGACGAGATAGCCCCACCCGCCGAGAGCGGCGCCGTAAACCAGCGCGAGCGCCCCGGTTCTCGAGATCGGCACGAACCCGAGGAGACGGCTCCGCGGGACGGCAACGAGCGGTCCATGCGGGAGCAGCACGCGCTCGACCTCCGCGACGCGCTGGGCGACCGCGCTCTGGATCTCCCCGTTTCGCAGCTCGTAGAGGAGCACGCCGAAACTCGCACAGAGCCCCAGCAGTCCGATGGCGAGTAGCTCCACGGCGCTTTCGTGGCCGTTGACGAGCGCGACGACTGCGCCGGCGACGGTCGGAACGAGCGCGAGCAGCCGGAAGCGCGTCTCGGTCAGGCCGCGCAGCAGCTCCGACCCGTTGTCGTACTCCAGCCGCAGACGCGTGTCCTCATCCATCGCGCCTCCTTCCCCACATCGTGGTGCGCGGAAGGCGCCTGGTCAAGTTCGGGCTAGACCTCGATCAGCAGCGCGTCGCCCTGGCCGCCGCCGGAGCAGATCGCGGCGAGACCGAGACCGCCGCCGTTGCGGCGCAGGTCGTGCACCATCGTGCCGAGGATCCGGCCGCCGCTCGCGCCGATCGGGTGGCCGAGCGCGACCGCACCGCCGTTGACGTTCGCGGTCTCCGGGTCGGCGCCGAGCATCGCGACCGAGTTGAGCGCGACCGAGGAGAACGCCTCGTTCACCTCGACCCGCTCCACGTCGCCGATCGACTTGCCCGCCTTCTCGAGCGCCTGCTTCCCAGCATTCGCCGGCGTGCGTGCAAGCCACGCGAACTCGTCCGCGACGTAGCCCTGCGACACGATCGCCGCCAGCGGCTCGAGCCCGCGCCTCTGCGCGAACTCCTCCGAGCAGACGACGACGCACGAAGCGCCGTCGTTGACACCGGGCGCGTTGCCGGCCGTAATCGTGCCCTCGGGATCCATCACCGGCTTCAGCGCGCCGAGCTTTTCGAGCGTCGTGTCGCGCCTCACCGACTCGTCCGACGTCACCTCGCCCACCGGGACGATCTCGTCGTCGAAGCGGCCGGCGTCCTGCGCGGCCGCGGCGCGCTCGTGCGAGCGAAGCGCCCACGCATCCTGGTCCTCGCGCGAGACGCCGAGCTCGCGGGCGACCTTCGCCGCCTGCTCCACCATGTGCAGGTCGTCGAACGTCGAGCGCAGCCCATCCCAGATCATGAGGTCGACCAGCGTCCCGTCGCCCATCCTGTAGCCCTTCCGCGCCTTCGGCAGCGCGTACGGCGCATTCGTCATCGACTCCATGCCGCCGGTGACGACGACCTCGACATCGCCGGCCCGGATCATCGAGTCGGCGATCTCGACCGCGCGGATCGAGGAGGCGCAGACCTTGTTCACGGTGTCGGACGGGACGTCGATCGGGATTCCGGCTCCGACCGCCGCCTGCCGCGCCGGAGCCTGCCCGGCGCCGGCCTGCAGCACCTGGCCCATGATCACGTAGTCGACCTCGCGCCCCTCGAGGCCGACGCGCTCGAGACCCGCGCGGATCGCGATCGCGCCGAGCTCGGTCGCGGGATACGCGGCCAGGCCGCCGTTGAGCTTCCCGAACGGCGTGCGGACCGCAGAGACGATGACGGAGCGGCTCACGCTCCCAACTTAGCCCGCGAGGTCGAGTCCAGAGTCGAGCTTGCGTGCGAACGCGA
>Ga0075424_100006939_pt1 | contig 10947 bp, 7 predicted proteins | sample SoiMethybrSBSTD3_FD_75301 | JGI IMG/M metagenome (GOLD analysis project Ga0075424, IMG submission 75301) | Bulk soil microbial communities from a Populus tree surrounding site in Tennessee, USA - Soil MetaG P. TD hybrid SBSTD3 | ecosystem: Environmental > Terrestrial > Soil > Tree plantation...
GATGGGAATTGAGAATTAAGAATTGGGGGTTGGAAATTTTGTCACTAGTCTTTACCCGCGTCGGTTACGGCGAGGGCTGTCCACTCGTTGGTTATCAGTGGGCATCGTATCCAGAGTGATCGAGTACTTCCGCTCGGTACTGCCGCGCAGTACCTTCAGATCCACTGTGGTGCCGGGCGCCATCGATCCGACAGCGAGTCGAAGCGATCGTCCGTCAATCTCTTTGCCGTTTAGAGCGACAATAACATCGTCGTTCTGCAGTCCCGATTTCGCTGCCGGCCCATCCGGAACGATCATCGAAACCCTTGCGCCTTTCGATGTTTTCACTCCGAGTTCTGAGGCAACTTCCGGAGTGAGTTCTTCGAAGTACACACCAAGACGCGCACGGGTCACGGTACCTTTCTCTTTCAGCTGCGTCATTACCTGCCGGACCATGTCGACGGGAACGGCAAACCCAACGCCTTGGTTGCCGCCGCTTCTGGATAGAATCGCCGTGTTGATCCCGATCAGCTCGCCTTTCGTGTTCACGAGTGCGCCGCCCGAATTGCCGGGGTTAATGGACGCATCGGTCTGAATAAAATCTTCATAGTCCTCGATGCCGAGACCACTGCGACCCGTCGCGCTAACGATTCCCATTGTTACGGTTTGGCCGAGCCCAAAGGGGTTTCCGATCGCGAGCGCGATGTCTCCGACCTCGACATTCGCCGAATTTCCTAACGTGACGTGCTGCAAATCCTTGGCATCGACTTTGATCAAGGCGACGTCTGTCTTCGCATCCGCTCCGATCAGACGTGCTTTCATTTCACGCCGGTCCGACATGGAAACAGTCAATTCCGTCGCCCCATCAACGACGTGGTTGTTCGTGACAATATATCCGTCTGGGCTCACTATTACGCCGGATCCTTCTCCCTCCTGCCGCTGGGGACGGTCAGGCATGCGAAATCCCGGAAACAGGCCGAACGGATTATCTCCGCCGGATGTTCTGATCATCCTTGTTGACGAGATATTCACAACAGCGGGCAAAACAGTCTTAACCACCGGTGCGAAGGTTGCCGGCATGTTTGCGGACTCTCGAACCGCCGGAGCCGCCGCGGTAGCTGCCGCTTCCGGCGCGCGGCCCGCCTGAATCATGGACGCGCCCACGAACGCTCCTGCCGCAATCGACACCAGGCAAAACACAAGCCCTGCGATCCACAGGGAGTATCTGCTATTCCGATTCATCATTCTTTGTTTTCCCTCAAAAGTTGAAAAATTGAAGTGCACCGAAAGAATAAGACGGACGAACTCGCACTTCGTAAGATCGGCCGTTCAGTCTTTTGATAGCGAACTCATGTAAAGCTTTGTATAGTCGGTACCTCAAAAAAGACACGCTGCCTAGGATTCGGTTGGCCGCAAATCGGCGATTTCAAAAGGAGCTCGCATGAAAGTATTCGCATTATTTGGATTGTTGGGTGTGTTGGCCGTGCCGCTAGGTGTGCCCGGACAAACGAACCCGCCGTGTACTCCTGCAGGAGAAGTGCAGTTCGTGTGCGGGCAGCAGTCACCTGAGGATCTGGTTGAGGTACCAGGCGGTGAGTGGATCGTCGCCTCTTCTTTTGCAGGGAGCGGAGGAATCCGTCTCATCAATGTGCGCGATCGAACTTCCGTCCTCGCCTACCCCACAGCAACGTCCAAAGACCGGCTCGACGCAAAGACTTATGACTCCTGTCCTGGACCACCGGACGCAGCCGAAAAGGCCAAATTTGCAACGCATGGTCTCTACTTGCACACCGGCAGAAATTCGACACATACGTTGTATGCGGTTCACCACGGGAATCGAGAGTCGATAGAAGTTTTTGAGTTGGACGCACGCACGAAACCCCCGAGTGTTACCTGGATCGGATGCGCCGTCGCGGCGGATCCGATCGGATTGAACTCCGTACTGGCTCTGCCTGACGGCGGTTTTGTAGCAACAAATTTTCTCGCCCGAGGTGTCGATGCGGAGGCCCGTAACAAAATGATGGCTGGAGAGAACAACGGGGAACTCTGGGAATGGCACACGGGTAAAGGCTGGACAAAAGTACCGGGCAGCGAAGCCGCGGGAGCAAATGGCCTGGAGTTGTCGAAAGACGGCAAATGGTTCTATGTTGCGGCCTGGGGTAGCCAGTCACTTTTCCGACTCTCTCGCGGTGTCACCCCGGTGAAGCGGGATGTCGTCCCGTTGGGCTTTAGAGTCGACAATATCCGGTGGGCGCCTGATGGTTCCATCTTTGCTGCGGGTCAAGGCGGCACGCCTCCGAACCAGACTTCCAATGTCGTGAAAGTCGATCCAAACACATTGAAAGTTCAGGAAATTATCCGGCATCCGAACAGCAATGAGTTCGGGGCAGGTACGGTGGCCATTCAAGTCGGCAAAGAGATTTGGATGGGATCGTTTCGGGGAGACCGCATCGCGATTTTCCCCGCAAAGTAGCGCTTTACAAAATTCTGACTCCAGCCGATAACACTGACGGTTTATCGCGGGCGCATGCACGGGACGCTGTCGTCTGCGATGTAATGGTGCCAGATACTTGGACCTGGAAGGTGGCTACTGGCGCCAAGGCCCCAGATCCCAGAAGGAGCCTCAGTCGAGGGACTGATTGCAGGTGTCCACCACGTTCAAACTCTCTGTTGCCTTTGCCGGCTGTCTCACCTGTTTCGGCATCACGGCAGCTATAGCCTACACAGCGGAAAGTCTTCACGCGGCGCGTCTCGCCATTCTCTTTGTGGCTATCTCCGGAATTAAATTCGTCATCTTCTGGGGGGTGGCGATTCGTCGCGACATCTCGCGCCGCGGGAAAGCAGAACAAACACTTTCCGGAAAAGGATTCCGCGCTATTTTCGAGAACGCACCTCTTGGTGTTTTCGAAAGCACTGTCGATGGTCGATGGCTGAGTGCCAACAAGACTATGGCGGCAATGCTCGGATACGATTCCCCCGAAGACCTGCTCCACCACCGAAATGACCTCAACACACCGCTTTATGTCGATCCTGAAGCAAGGACCGCACTCGCCAATCGACTTAAGACGACGGGGGTCGTCCAGGATTGCGAGACGAAGTGGTTCCGGAAAGACGGTACCACCGTCTGGGTTACAGGAAAGGGTCGTTTGGTGGAAGAACCCGGGGGAGGGCGGCACTTCGAAGCGATGCTGCATGACATTACCGAGCGAAAGGTTGCCGAGGAGCAGCTTGCCACCGTCAAATCACAGCTAGAAAACCTTCTGAATTCCGCTACCGGCGTGTCGATTATCGCCACCGACGTTCAAGGCAAAATAACGATTTTCAATCCGGGCGCCGAACATATGCTCGGCTACTCCGCCAAAGAGATGGTCGGAAGCAGTTGCGATCGCTTTCATTACGAATCCGAGGTCGTCGAACGAAGCCGCGAGTTGGCCACGAAACTGGGGCGTCGAATCACTCGCTTTGATGTCTTCGTGGAGAATGTCAGGAAGGGCGGCCACGAAATCCGGGAATGGACATATGTGCGAAAAGATGGCCGACAGATCCCAGTCTCCCTGACAGTCACAAGCATTCGGGACGCAAAAGGAGAGATGATCGGCTTCTTGGGGATCGGAACGGATATCAGCGACCGCAAACAAGTCGAACAGGAACGAGCCGCCCTCGAACGGCAGCTCCGAAGAAAGAATATCGAACTGGAGCGCGAAACGCGCCGTGCGCTTGAAGCCAGCAGAATGAAGAGCGAATTCCTCGCCAACATGTCGCACGAACTAAGAACACCTTTGAATGGAATCATCGGATTCGCGGAGATGATGCACGATGAGGTGATTGGACCAGTATCCGAAGAACACAAGGAATACCTGAACGATATATTGATGAGCGCCCGCCACTTGCTTCAATTGATCAACGACATTCTCGATCTGTCGAAAGTCGAAGTCGGCAAAATGGAATTTCACCCAGAAGAAATCGATCTCGATGTAATGCTCTCGGAGGTCCAAGGCATTCTCAGGTCGCTCAGTAACAAGAAGGCGCTCCAAATCGACATGGAACTTGACCCGTTGATTGGTCCGGTTCGCCTGGATCCACGAAAACTCAAACAGGTGCTCTACAACTACTTCTCCAATGCGATCAAGTTCACTCCCGAGGGAGGCAGTATCTCCATTCGCACTCGGCGAGAGTCCGAGATGTTCCGAGTCGAAGTTGAAGATACAGGCATCGGCATTAGCGAAGAAGATATCGGCAAGCTCTTTATCGAATTCCACCAGCTCGATGGAGGGGCTGCGAAACGATACCAGGGTACAGGCCTCGGATTGGCTTTAACGAAAAGAATTGTCGAAGCGCAGGGGGGCAAAGTCGGCGTCGTGAGTACGCTCGGAAAAGGAAGTACGTTCTTCGCCCTGCTGCCTATCATCGGCGAGCGCATCACCGCATCCCAATCGACAGATAAATTGACGTTCAGCACGGAGGCCGTATGAGTGGCGACCCGATCCTGATCGTCGAAGACAATGCGGTTAACGCCAAACTCTTCCGACTCCTCTTGGACAAGGCGGGCTTCCACACGCAAACCGCAGCGGACGCCGAAGAGGTCTTCGTAGTGCTTGCCGAATTCAGCCCGAAGCTGATTCTGATGGACGTACAGCTGCCTGGAATAGATGGCCTAGAACTCACTCGCCGATTGAAGGCAGACGGCCGATATCGACACATCCCGATTGTCGCCTTGACCGCATATGCCATGAAGGGTGACCGTGAACGCGCACTCGACGCCGGCTGCCAGGGATACATCCCAAAACCTGTCGACACGCGAACTTTTGCGGACTCGGTCCGCCAGTACATCGTCGCAAAACCGGTAGCATCGATTTATAGAGATACCGGACGAAAACTGATTCTGATTGCCGATGATGATCCCGCACAACGACGTTTGCTCGAGATTCACCTGACACAACTCGGATTCGAAGTCATCACAGCAAAAGATGGAGCCGAAGTGATCGAGCGAATCCATGTCCGGCGGCCGGATCTCGTCGTCAGTGACATATTGATGCCACGTCTTGATGGATTTCGATTGGTTCAGTTTATTCGTCAAGAGTCGACATTATCTTCGCTGCCGATCGTTCTGATGACATCGGGCGCCATCCGTCACAACGATGAGGAAATGGCTCGTAGCTTGGGCGCAAATTCCATCGTTGCCAGGACAGAAGGCTTCGACCATATCGTTCGCGCCATCCGTTCGGCTTTGAGTCAGGGTGCTACATCAAGCACCGCCGGAGATCATGAATTCATAGAAGACTTGCGAAAACGGTTTGTAGATGAAGGTATCCGAGACTCCTGGAATCTCATGGAGAGCGTCCGTTCCGGGTTTGATCTGGCAGGCGCCCGCAAACATGCACACCGTTGGGCCGGCAGCGGTGGAACACTAGGGTTGCCACAGGTCAGCCAGGAAGCATTCGTCATCGAAAGGATGCTCGGTGAAGCCCAACCGGATATGCAAGCGCTCCTCGCAAAGGTTGCGGAACTGCACGACCTGTTTTCAGTCTCCGCGCGCCGGGAGAATTCTCCTTTGGTATCCGAGGCGGTCGTGGCATCGCTGTCTGGAAAGCGTTTTGCGGCAATCGGCTTTGATGATGTGGAGGCAAATCGCTTGAGGGAAACCCTCGAGCAAGCACACGCTATTTTGCGGATACGCTATGTGGTGCCAGACCCATCCGAACGATGGACCGATCTCTATGATGCCGCGATCGTGAACGTGAGTGACGAGCTCGAAGGTCACGTACCCCCAGATTACCTGGCTACCATCGATAAACCGGTCGTTGCGGTCGGGTTGTCCAGTCCTAAACTGGAAGCAGCCTTGAATGCACATGCAGGCGAACATGATTTTCTCCTGCGTCCGTGGAATCCCAGTGAGCTTGTGCTTCGCTGCTACACGGTGATTCGACGCTCGCCGAACGAGCCAAACGCAACGGTCAAACACTACATGCACTCCAAGCCAAATGTACTTATCGCCGACGATGATCCGACGATGGTCGCCCTTCTTCGAATGACATTGATGAATTCCAACATGAACTGTGAAGCCGTATCTGGCGGTAAAGGCGTCCTCAAGGCCGTTCAGACTTCCAAACCGGATCTTATTGTCCTCGACATCAACATGCCAGACCTGGATGGTTTCGAGGTGCTCTCCGCGCTAAAGAAGAACCAGAACACCAAAGACATACCCGTAGTTTTAGTTACTGCCCGACAGCAAGAGAGTGACATCGTTCGTGGCTTCGCTCTGGGTGCGGACGACTACGTCAAAAAACCGTTCAGTCCTCTCGAACTCGTTGCACGAATTAATCGCAGCGTGCGAAGGGCAAGCCAGCTGACATTAGCTTAAGGCGGAATCAAGGCCGGACTTCAAGGATCACGTGCGATCCAACGATCGAAGTCCAGCGATCAACGCCGATGCCCACAGCGGATGACGCGCGCGGAAAGATGCATTGGAGCTTACCGAGAGAGACCGTTCCGGACGGGCTCATCTCGATCGTAATCGAAGTCGGTATCTGACTGTCCCGATCATGCACTGTCACGAGATATCCGACAGGTTCAGAGGCCGCAGGTTCCAAAAGGCGCGAGGCTGCGCCTGTCGACGCCGGGAGCCACATACAGTAATCCATGCCCGCATTGGATTGGGCGGAATCAAGGCTGATCAACTGCCGGCCAGCTAACACCTGGGGAGAGCCAATCCGGCCACTCCACGTTTGGGGGTTGAAGCGCAGTCTGAATTCATCACGAACGATATCCAGGATCTTCTCGTCTGAAGCCGGCTGTTCCCAGGCCACGCTATCGTGAACTTCCGGAGTTTCCGTTGGAGCCTTTCGGCTGGCGTCCTCGATTTCCCGCTCCCCGGCCTTGTCATCACTGAAAGTCAGCTTCACTGCTGAGGACGCTTCCCTTCCATCCGACAGAATAAAGTAAGCGGAAGCACCAAACGGCGCAGCGCGGTTTTCGCGTCTTGCCGCGGGATTGCGCGGCATTGTCATAGTTCGGCAAAGCAGAAACTGGTACGTTACGTTTTCTGCGGTGACGGACTTGCAATCCCAGTGGTCCGTCACATCTGTCGCATATTTATCGCGCCCTGCCAGGAGGGGTGGTTGCAAGCTATATAAACTCTCGTCATCTTGACGGCTAATCAAGAACAGATAAGGGAGGTCAAAGCTATACGCTTGAGTTGCCGGCTCAAAGGAAGCCCGCACTGGTGCGTTCACGTTGATGTCGATTTCTTCGAGCGGAATCGCTCCGCGGTTATAGGCGTCAACTGTTTCAGTGACCGGAAACTTGGTCGTTAACTGGACCGGTCCGCGCTCCCCTCGGCAAACGCCTTTGAAAATAAACACGGTCAGATCGTTTTTCACTTCATCGAAGCTGGTTCTGTACCAATCACCGAGTTCCCGCTTCTCATTAAAGAAGGCCACTGTCCGCCATTCACCCTTATCATTCACAAGCTCAGAGCATTGGATCGGTTGCGCCTTTTCGAAGGCGCGTTGCAGGTCGGAATCTCTAAATCTGCCAAAGACACCCCGAAGCTGCGCAAAAAATTTGCGGCTGTAAGGCGCGTCTTCGGCCTGGGGCTGGCTTTGTTGCTCGCGAGCGGGCTGGATTTGTTGCTCGCGCTGGGCATGACCCGTGACTGGGGTCGCACCCCAAAAAGCCAACAGCATCCCAGATGCAGCGCATGGTAGGATCAACGCTCCCAGTGAGGTGCTCATGGCCCGACGTTTGGTTTCCGTTCTCATTACTTTCATAACGCTCTCTACGGCAGTTTACGCGCAAAAGCGCGCATTCACCATTGAGGATCTTTACCGCGTTAAGCCGATCTCCGACGTTCACGTCTCACCTGATGGGAAATCTGTGGTGTATGTGGTCGCAGAATCCGATCTCCCACGCGCTAAGCGAATCGGACACATTTGGATGATGGACATCGATGGTACCAACGTCCGGCAATTGACCTTCGCAGCAAAAGGCGAGAGTTCGCCCCGCTTTTCGCCGGACGGCAAATCTTTGCTCATGGTCAGCTCGCGTGACGGCGCTCCGAACATTTATGTCATTCCGTTGAATGGTGGTGAGGCCCGCCGGGTCACAAACGTTTCGACAGGCGTTGCTGACCCGCTCTGGTCGCCCGACAGCAAGTCAATCGCGTTCTCATCGGACGTGTACCCCGAATGTGGCGATAAGGACGAATGCAACCAAAAGACGCGGGACACATGGAACAACGGCCCATTGAAGGCGCATGTCGCTGACACGTTGCTCTATCGACACTGGACGGATTGGAAGGATGGCACTCGCACACACATCTTTGTGGCGAACGTGCAAACCGGTGCAGTCCGCGACTTGACACCGGGTGATTTCGACTCGCCCACTTTTCAGTTAGGCGGTCCCATCCAATATGACTTTTCGCCCGACAATTCCGAGATCGCCTTCGTTTCAAATCGTGACAAAAATCCGGCGTCATCAACGAACAACGACCTTTGGCTTCTTTCGCTTTCTGACCCGCAGGCCAAGGCGCGTAACATCACAGCCTCGAATCCTGCATATGACGGAAGCCCGAAATACTCTCCCGATGGAAAATTCATAGCGTACAGGGTGCAGAAACTTGCGGGCTATGAGTCGGATTTGTTTCGGATCGCAATTTACGAACGAGCTACAGGAGTGTCCACTGTAGCTACCGAGTCCTTCAAAAACTGGGTCGACTCTTTCGAATGGGCGCCGGATTCCAAATCTATTTTCTTCACTGGGCCGGTCGAAGGGCAAAATCCGATTTTCAGACTGGATCTGGAATCGAAGAAGATCGCACAGGTGTTAGCCGAGAAGACGATCGATGAATTCGAACTCACGCGAGACGGCAAACGAATCGTCTATGCGCGTCGCTCAACCGGCGATCCGGCTGAAATCTTCTCAGTTGAAATCGGCAACGGCAATACTTCGGCATCACGCCGATTGACGAACGTGAATGCGGACATTGCAGCCGAAGTCGATCTGCGTCCGGCCGAAAGCATGTGGGTCGATGGAGCCAACGGCTCGAAGATACAAGTATTCATTGTGAAGCCACACGGCTTCGACCCGGCCCGAAAGTACCCGCTCATCCTTAATGTTCACGGCGGCCCGCAATCCTACTGGGCCGACGCGTTCCGGGGCGACTGGCAGATCTATCCGGGAGCGGGGTACGTCGTCGCGTTCGCCAACCCCCATGGATCTACCGGGTACGGACAGGAGTTCACGGCCCAAATTTCAGGAGACTATGGCGGGGCAGTTTTTGAAGACCTCATGAAAGTAACCGATGCCTTGGAAAAATTGCCATACGTGGACCGGAACAGAATGGGCGCGATGGGATGGTCGTACGGCGGCTACATGATGAACTGGTTCGAAGGTCACACCGACCGCTTCAAGGCGATTGCTTCCATGATGGGCGTCTACGATCTCCGGTCGTTCTATGGTGCTACTGAAGAACTATGGTTTCCGGAATGGGATTTGAAAGGGCAGCCTTGGAATTCGGACCTTTACGAGAAATGGTCACCTTCGAATTACGTTAAGAATTTCAAGACACCCACGCTTGTCATCAGCGGTGAACGCGATTATCGCGTACCCTATACGCAGTCGCTGCAGTTCTTCACTGCCCTGCAAAAGATGGGCGTTCCATCAAAACTCATCATCTATTCCAACGCGGGCCATTGGCCAAGCTGGTATGAAATGGCGTTGTACTACACCGCGCATTTAGAATGGTTCGGCAAGTATCTCGGCGGAGAGCCCCCTTCATGGTCAACCGACGAATTTCTTCGAAACGGCGTCTTCGACACACAGACGGGAAACCGCGTCGAGCGAAAACGGTAGGGTCCGACCGTTGGCATTACATAAGGTCCGCGTTGGCATAAATTTTGGAAACGCACTACTTGCGAATCGGGATGTGAGCGGATCTCCGCGGGGAATTGCAGTCGACCTCGCCCGAGAGTTCGGCCGGCGAGCGAGCCTACCTGTGGAACTCGTCGCATACAATACGGCCGGCACCATGGCTGATGGTGCAAAAACGGGTGCATGGGACGTTGCGTTTCTTGCCGCGGATCCCGGGCGCTCGGAAGGAATTACCTTTACCGCGCCGTACCTTGAGATCCCAACTACCTATTTGGTGTGGGATAGTTCGGCTTTCAGGACCATTGCGGATGTGGACAGCGAAAACGCTCGGGTCTGCGTTTCAGAAAAAAGCGCCTACGATTTATTTCTCACCAGAAATCTGAAGCACGCCGTGCTCGTACGAACGCCGGGCGTGGATGCTTCCGTCGATTTATTTTTTTCAGAAAAGCTGGATGCGCTTGCGGGTCTAAAGCCGCTCTTGATTGACATTGCAGAAAAAAATCCTCGCACACGCGTGATGGACGGGAGTTTCACGTCGGTACAGCAGGCGGTCGGTATATCCAAAGATCAAGATGCGGCTTTCGTGACGTTTGTCCGGGAGTTCATCAAGGATGTGAAAAGGTCCGGCTTCGTCCGTGAGGTAATGGACAGAAATTGTGTTCGGGGTCTAGAGGTCGCGGACATGTAATCCCCGAATTTTATTTCGAAGAAGCGGAAATCGGACGCACAACAGGGCGGTCACGGGCGACCTCGAAGATGACGCTCGTGATGCGTGACGGGCAGCAAAGCGGATCCTTGTCGGTATAGCGCGCGTACTCGGCCATCAACCGATCATTGCCTTGAAGGAAAACTTGACCAAGGGCACCATCGGCACGACTGTCCATCGTTTCGGGTGACAGCGTGCCGGCGAAGACGCCGCGCACGAACACAAAGGCTTGATACTGTCTTGGCCGGCACATCCCGTCATAGTTGGCCGTGCCGCGAATCACAACGATTTGCCAACCGCCCTGATACGCCCCGACTAAGTCCCAGCCTTGGTCCCGAACACGCCCGTCCTCCTGCAACTCAGCGGACCGTGCCATCTGCCGGCAACGCGGA
>Ga0075424_100006941_pt1 | contig 10946 bp, 8 predicted proteins | sample SoiMethybrSBSTD3_FD_75301 | JGI IMG/M metagenome (GOLD analysis project Ga0075424, IMG submission 75301) | Bulk soil microbial communities from a Populus tree surrounding site in Tennessee, USA - Soil MetaG P. TD hybrid SBSTD3 | ecosystem: Environmental > Terrestrial > Soil > Tree plantation...
GGGAGGCACCGAAGAGCAGGTCAAGGTTGTCGATTTCGGCATCGCGAAGGTCAAGGCATCGTTGCAGGGTCCCACCCCAATCGAGAGCTCAGTCACGATGGGGACGGTAGCCTACATGTCTCCCGAACAGTTGCGCGGTTACAAGGTATCAGCACCGAGCGATGTTTATTCGTTTGCGGTTGTCGCTTATGAATTATTGACCGGCCGAAGGCCATTCGTTTTTGATACGCCGGCCGATTTGTGGGAACAACAGCGTCAGGGGATCAAGGCCAAGCCGAAAGCCTTGCGGCCCAGGTTGTCAGAAGATGCCGAAGCGATCATCCTCAATGGTTTGTCATTCGAACCGCAGACTCGTTGCCACGCGAGTCAATTCGGCGACCGGTTGTCGAGCGCGTTGCTGGTAGATGCTCCCGTCAGGAAACTACGACCTCGACGGTGGTTAACGTTAGCGGCCGCCGCAGTTTTGCTGTTTGCGGAGTTGACCGGGAGTTACTGGGCCTGGCGACGGTGGTTTGGTGCATCGACAATTTCACGGTCGCTGCCGCATCGAGCGCTGACCTACTCGTTTACAGTGCAAAAGATGCACAATGGACAGCCAAGCCGGGCTCCCTTTGAATCATTAGGAGAGAAGGTATTCGAAAGCGGCGATCGATTCCGCCTTAATATCTGGAGCCGTCAGGCCGGATATCTCTATGTCTTTAGCCAGGGCCCGCCGGAGCAGGAGGTTTTCAATATTATCTTTCCCACGCCGCTGACGAATGATGGAGCAGCTCGGTTGGAACAAAATCAGGATCTCCAAACCAATTGGAACACGTTTACTGGGGAAGCCGGCATCGAGCGGTTATGGATCGTGTGGTCGCAGGGTAAGGTTGTGCCCCTGGAAAACGCTGCCGTTCAAGCGTTTGAGAACCAGGAAGGCGCAATCACCGACACTTCCGTGGCGAAGACCCTGAAAAACTTTTTGTCTGAAAATTCGCAACCCGAACCGGTAACCACCAAAGACACAGCCAAGCAACGAAACAGTGTCCGCGCCGACGGCGATTTACTGGTCAAACTCGTGGAGTTGGAGCATCAGTGAGGAACAAGGGCAAACCATCCGGCTCTTTTCAAGCCGGCTTTGTGTCGAACACCGCGCTCAGAACGGCTCTTCAATTCAAGGCGGTCTCGAAGCGCGCGCCATATTTGTTAATTCTGTTGACACTTCCTGGATCAATATCGATATGCAGACAACCTACACAGAACGAGGACGCGCCACGAAAGATTGTTTCGGATGATTTTACGATGAGCCGCAAACGAGCGGGGGCGCGTGCTTCGACCGCCAAATCTCGTGTGGGCGTAAGAGCCCGCCGTACTTACCGCTTAGTGCCGAATGCCGCCGCCGGGCAGCCGGCATCGCCCACAGGCAATTTTTGGCAGCTGGGGATAACAATCTGGAGGTTGCGCCCGGCACGCAAGGATAATTCCGATCGTCGCGCTCTAATTCGCGAGAAGGGCAGCGCAGCCGTCTGGGCTGCGGAGCGAGTGGCCGGCGACACGGTCTTTCGTGAAGGTGATTACGTTCGGCTAAGCGTGGAGTCGCCACGGCGGGGTTATCTTTACGTAATCGATCGAGACCTTTTCGCCGACGGGACTAGCGGGGAACCGATGCTTATCTTTCCCTGGTCCGCGGCTGACAATAGGACGGCTCCCGGCCGCCTGATCGACATTCCCAGTCAGGAAGACAATCCGAGCTACTTTAAAACGAGTCTCACAAGGGAGAACCAAGCTGGTGAATTATTGACCTTCATCGTGACCAGCATGCGGCTGGACCTGCCACTGTCTGACAACCCTTTGCCGATCTCAGCAAATCAACTTGGCCAGTGGGAAAAATCCTGGAGCGGGCCAACTGAGCGTTATGAGATGGAAGGCGGCGCAGGAGAGCTATGGACACCAGCGGAAAAGCAAGCCGCTGCGAAGCGTCAGCGCCGGCTTACGCGCGAGGACCCCGCCCCGCAGAGGATCTATCGCGTCTTCACACCGAACGGCAATGGAGTGCTCGTGAGTCTCCTTTTGAAATATGAAAAGTGATGTTTTGGAAATGTTGGGCATGAACCTCTCCTTCGCGCCTGCGCTAAACCCGCCTGGAAATCCAAGTTTGCTCTCCACACTCGCTCGCTGAACCGGGAAACTGTCGGGTGGACCTGCCTCCCTCCTGCTCATAAAAAAACAGATCGCAATGTGATGTGATTCTCTCTGTTTCAGCGCCATGTAAGTTGGAGCGTTAATGCAGGAAGACATCTCCAGCTATTTTTGATCAGACAGGAGGATCATGAACAAGAGAATTCGCATACTTTTCTTGTCCGCTAATCCATGGACCACCAGTCGCATTCTCGTGGATGAGGAAGCAAGAGAAATCTTCGAGAGGCTTCAGGAGGGGCTGTATCGTGACCAGTTCACGCTGTATCAGCACACGGCCATCAGACCCGGAGATATTCAGCGTCTATTGATGATGTATCGCCCGCACATCGTGCATTTCAGTGGGCATGGCAGCAAGAAAAATCGAATCATTCTGGGCGGAGTGCCGGGACGCGGAAAACAGATTAACCGGCAGGCCCTCGTCGAGGTGTTCGCCCTCTACCGGCACGTACGACTGGTGTTTCTGAATGCGTGCTGCACGCAAGCCCAGGGGCATTCGCTATCCGAAGTCATTGATTACTGTATCGGCGCAAGCAGACCGATCGGAGACAGGGAGAGCGTCACATTTGCCGGCGCCTTTTATCGAGCACTCGGATTCGGCAAGTCGGTCAAAGAAGCATTTGATTCTGCGAGAGCTGAAGCAGCGTTGCGGAACTTGCCGAGAGCGAGAGGTATCGGCCTCTTTGTTCGCGATGGTGTTAGCGAAAGCGATCGGTTTCCGGATTGGACTCCAGGTTTGGAAGATCAATCAATGGCGTCATCACGAATCTATCCTCAACTATTGCCCGCACGCGTTGATGTCTCTGAAGACAACGAAGCGCTGATTCCAGGGAGATTAGCCGCGCCAAGCGATATCAAAGCACTTCACCGGCTGCGATCGCAGAGCGCGCGACAGACACGAAAAACCCAGCGCACGAGGGTTTTGAAGTTTTGAATCGGCCCGCAGGCGTGATTTGGATCGTTGCGATCGATAGCGCCCGATTTGTTGGAAACGTGTTGAGTGACTGCGCACTAACACCAGAACCAAGGAGCAAATTAAATGGCTAAGAACACAAAGCGACAACAATCGACAATGGTGGCAACGGCTCGCAAGCCAGCAGGCACCAGAATCGGCGTACTCGAGGACTGGAGAGAAGCTGGCGCAAAGAAGTGTCGAGAAAAATACGCCTGCGGCAAAACAGTCCGCGACGGGCGGTAAGGTGCCTGGAATAATCAGGCTCTCGCGATCAGAGGGTGGTTTCACGCCACCCTCTTGTTATTCACACCGGCCTTGCCAGATTGTTGCAGCGACTTCCGGCTCTCTCGCTCGGATACTGCAGCAATGGAGAAGTCGTTGAATCTCAGTAATATCCATGCTAAATAGAGTCAACTGATCAGCAGGATCGCAAGGTCGAACTTACCGGCCTCCAATGCTACCGACAGTGCGCGGAACAAATCCGCATTTTTTGGAGAAGTTTCCGATGGCATTTCATAAGAGACGCGTCCGTGACCGTCCAATCCTGGGGAGGATCACCTCAATCCTGCTTGGTTCATTTCTACTGATCTGCATTTCTTCACTCGCGGTCGCGTCATCGAATGAAGCCGCCAATGATCAGCACGAAACAAGTTTGACAGGCAGCATCGCGCGAGAGATCGCTCCAGGAGAGAAGCAGCGCTTCCAAATCTCCTTGACTGAGAACCAACTCTTGAGTCTGGCTCTCGAAAAGGGCGATTTCGCCATTCGTCTGATTATCTCGAACGACGCGGGTCAAAGAATATTGGAAGGAATCAGTCGTCGTTACGAAGTCATGGATGTTTCGGTAGTGGTTGAAGCCACGGGAACTTATCACGTCGAGATCGTCTCACTGGAAACGAACGACAAACGGAGTTATCAGATGCGACTCAATCCCGTTCGGACCGTTACAAGAGCCGAACTGGATCTCAACGTCGCGGAGCAACTCGGGGCGAAGGCAAGCTTACTTCGCGATGAGTGGACCGAACGATCATTACTGCTGGCTACCGAGAACTGGGACAAGGCCGCGAACATCGCCCGCGGACGAGATGCTCAAAAAGCAGCGAGAGCGCTAAATCAGGCGGGCCGAACTCTGCTCGTGTTGGGTCAATACGGTGATGCGCTCAAACGATTTGCTAAGGCTGGGGAAGTTGCTCGCAAGGCCGGCGACAAGTTAGTGCTAGCCGATGCGCTTAGTCAGTCAGCACGTCTACTTTCGTATCTGGGCCGTAACAACGAGGCCGCAGAGAATCTGGTGAACAGCCTCAGACTAATTGGACCGACTGGCATGGAGGGTCTTGCAAATGGCAAACAGCTTTACGCGGAGGCCCTGAGCAATCTCGGGGAAATAGACTATTCCAGGGGTAACCTGATCAAGTCGGGCATCGACTTTGAACACGCGTTGAAGCTCTTTACCGAAGTCGGAGACCGGATGGGCGAGGCGCGAGTCCATCTCTTCAAAGGCTTAATTGCGGGAAACATAGGCGACCTTGATAAGACTCGCGCCGAGATTTCTCAGGCTTCCGATTTATATCGGAGGGTAGGTGACAAGTCGGGCGAAGCGCTTTGTTTGACGGCAACTGGATTATGGCGGTCGCAGGGTGGCGATAAAGGCGATAAAGAGGAGGCGATGAAGCTGCACCGCCAGGCGGCCGAGGTTTTTCGCACCATCGGAGACAAACAAAGCCAGGCCATCACCATTAATTCTTTGGGGCAGGTTTACGAGCTGCTGGGTGAGTACGCGCTGGCGTTAGAGAACTATCAGCAAGCTTTGAATCTGTTCGTCGAAAATGCGGCGAACGACTTTGCTGCGGGCACAATGCTGAAGATTGCCAAAATGCAAAGATTGCTGGGTAACTTGCAGCAAGCGCTTGCGAGCTACGATCGATGTTTGCAGCTCAGCCGCATGGCTGGGAAGAGACTGACAGAGGTAAATGCACTTAACGAGGTTGCGCGCATCTATGCGTCGAAAGGCAGCCGTAAGAGGACAATCAAACAATACGAAAAGATACTGAACTTCTACTCAAGAATGTCGGATCGCCGGGGTCAAGCGACTGCGCTAAACAATCTCGGTGATTTTCTATTGAGCGTGGGGGATAAGAAACGCGCTCTTGCTCTGTATACAAAGGCGCTAGCGTTCAGCGAATTAACCGGAGACAAAGCGATTTTGATCTCCAATCTGTATAACCTGGCACGTGCAAACCGCGATCTGGGGACGCTGGAGGACGCACTGCGGTATATCGAGCGTTCTATTCAGATCATTGAAGAGCTTTGGAGCAACGTAGCGACGCCGGATTTTCGCACGTCTTACTTTGCCGGCGTGTACAAACAATATGATCTGTTGATCGATGTTCTCATGCAATGTGAAACACTTTGGCCGGGCCGCGGTTTCGCTGCCAAAGCCTTTCTGGCAAGAGAGAACGCTCGAGCGCGTTCGCTGATCGAGATGCGGGCTGAAGCCGGCGCTGACATTCGCCAGAACGTTGCCCCCGAATTGATCGAGCGTGAGCGCGAGATTCAAGGTTTGCTGAGGGCGGAAGCTCAGTACCAACTGGATTTGTCGATGCAAAACGCCGATCAGGCGGAGTCTGATGAGGTCGCTAAGCAAATCAACGTTCTCAGAAGGCAGTATCAGGATATTGAGGCGCGAATACGAGACCGCAATCCACGTTTGCTCGGACTAAAGGAATGGGCGACGCTAAGCCTTGCGCAGATTCAGACCGAGCTGCTGGATCAGAATACTGTCGTCCTGGAATATGCACTGGGTGACGAGCGCAGCTATTTGTGGGTCGTGAGCAGTACGTCGTTGAGCAGCTATGAACTTCCGCCGCGGGCGATTCTCGAGTCAGCGGCGCGGGATGTTTACAAGTTGCTGACGGCCCGTCAGTTTACTGGAAAAGTGGACAGTTCCTACCAGGCCAACATCGAAACATCTGACGCCGCATATTCTGAAAAGGCGCTCAAATTGAGTCACATGTTGATCGGCCCAGCGAGCAGCCAATTGGGAACCAAACGGGTAATCGTCGTAACTGAGGGTGTCCTGCAGTACATTCCACTGGACGCGCTGCCGGTGCCTCAGGCATTCGTTGAGACAGCCGCGGGCTCGAGAGAATTGCCTCTGATGATCGAGACACATGAAATGGTTACGCTGTCCTCGCTCTCAACCCTGTTCGCAATACGCCAGGAGAAGAGACGATCAGGGGGCGATGAGAAAATCGTCGCCGTACTCGCCGATCCCGTATTCAACAGCAGCGATGACCGCGTGCAAATCAAAACATCCGGCACGGCGGTAGCCACGGTTCTCGGTGAAAGTACGAAGTCTTCCACGCTCCGTGACGCCGAAGCATCGGCGATCGATAGCGCTCCGGTGCGCCTGGCGCATGCTGCAGAAGAGGCTAAAGCGATCGTGGCGGTGGCACCTCGCGGCAGCGCGATGTTGGCTGAGGGGTTCGAAGCTAATCGCGAGATGGCGATTAGCTCGCTTATCGGTGACTATCGGATCGTTCACTTTGCCACTCACGGTTTCGTCAATAAGGACCATCCTGAACTGTCCGGCATCATCCTCAGCATGGTTGACAGGTCAGGAAACAAGACGAATGGCTTCGTGCCTGTGCGCGATATCTATAACCTGAATCTCTCTGAGGATCTGGTTGTGTTGAGCGCGTGCGATACAGCATTGGGCAAAGACATCAAAGGAGAGGGGTTCATCGGTTTGACGCATGGCTTTATGGCGGCGGGATCTAAGAGCGTCGTTGCCAGTCTCTGGAAAGTCGATGATCGCGCTACGTCAGTGCTCATGGCTGAATTCTATAAGGCGATGCTGCAGGATGGACTCCCGCCTGCGGCGGCGCTGAGATCCGCAAAAGAAAAGGTTAGACGGGAAAACGGTTGGCAGGCGCCATATTTCTGGGCCGGATTCGTACTGCAGGGTGAATACAACCAGCGAATCGCGGTGAACTACAAATCGGCCGACCGTACGGCACTTGCGATTCTGTCAATCGGCGGCCTAATCTTACTGGGACTTGCTTTCCTAAAGTGGCGCAATCGCCGTTCAATCCGCACCGGTACTTAGTCCAAGATCATTACGGGGGGATGCCGCACGAATGCCGTCACGTTTCGCTCCTGCGTCCGAGCGCCTCGACGAACTTCTGGTTTGGCTGGATGACAATCGTGATCGAGCGACGGTGGCCTATTTAGATCTCCGAAGCGCTCTGGTGAAGATTTTCACCTGGAACCATTGTTCGGACGCCGAGGGATTGACCGACGAAGTTTTCGACCGAGTTGCGAGAAAGTTGCCCGGTTTGAAAGACAACTTCAACGGGGATCCGAAGCTTTACTTCTATGCGGTAGCCAATAATCTGATCAAGGAATATCGCAAGGCCGCAAGAGTTCATGTGCCGCTGGATGGAGTTCAAGTTGTAAGCGACGATGCGCAGCTGGCTGAAGAAGAAAGCCGTGAAATGAGAAGCGACTGTCTGGAAAGATGTTTGCAACAACTCACTCCGGAAAAGCGAGACTTGATCCTGAGCTACTACTCGCGGGAAAAGCGGGAAAAAATTATCCACCGCGCTGAAATGGCGCGGCAGTTGGGCATCTCGGGCAGGACGCTGCGTGTGAAAATGCTGCGAATTCGTGCAACCTTGGAGGACTGCATTGAACGATGCCTTGATCAACGGCAAAAGAGCGGATGAAACGTACGTCGCCGAATTCCATTGTAGTTAGGGATTACTGAGGAGAAGGCATGGAGGAAACACTCGTGACTGAGCAAGTGGCCAGAAGTTTTCTTCTCGGCGACGTCGAAGCTTCCGAACGCGAGCGCATCGAACGTCTGTTTCTGACCGATCCCGAGATTCGAGAGACAATTCTGATTGTCGAGGATGGGCTGCTCGAGGACTATTTGGAGGGAAACCTGACTGTAGCCGATGTGCAAAAGTTTGTGAAGGGCTATGCAACCAATTCATTTGAACGTAGAAAGCTCAGGATCGCGCAGTCGCTAAGGGAACACGCACTCGCGAATCCTCCGACGATGCTCTCTCATGTATCAGTCTTCGATAAAGTGCGACTCGCATTGGGGCAGTGGCGGGCCCATCGAAAAGTGTTCGTACCGCTGCTTGCGTCAGTAGTGATCGCAATAACGATAGCGGCGGTTTGGATTGGATTGCGAAAGAATCGCATGGCGCGCGAGCGCGACCAACAGCTGCTGGTTGAACGACAACTCGGCGAATTGAACTCAACTGCGAACCTCAATAACAAACTGCCGCAAATGCTTTCCGCTTCACTTCCTCCCCTATCACTCAGAGGCGTTCAGTCATCGTCTGAGCTGGTGATCCCGTCATCTGACCGAGTGATTGAATTGAATTTGCTCTGGAATCAAAAAGCGGAATATTCAAGTTATCAAGCTCAGTTCAGTCGCGTGGGGGGGGCGAGAGTATTCCTGCTTCCGCCGCTCCACCTCGAGAACAGTCAGGGCGGACGCCTGGTGAGATTGAGACTTTACGCCGAACTCCTGCCACCCGGATTGTATCGGATCACTTTAAGTGGTCTCGCCGCTGATGGCTCGCCGGGACTGACCGAGGAATATCAATTCGTTGTAAATCGTCCATGAACCTGAGCCTCCATCGCGAATGCTGTTTTTGTTTTCCCGCCTGTAACGGTCGTTCCTTCTAGTAACGTTTTCATCGTAATTCCATAGTCAGCGAAGGACCTGAATTGTTTGCGTCGAGTGCCGGCTTGGCGCAGCGAAGGTTCAATGCGGTAGCGTGGTCCTTCGGGAGAACTCCGTGGCAAATTTATTAGTACGGATGAGGTCAGCAAGATCTTCTTAGAATTAGCAAGATCAACAGCTACAAGTTCATTGAAAGGCAATCGCGGGTGAGGTATACATGCGTGCATTCTGAAGTGGCAACAACGCCGGCAGCTCGCAACACCAGCCGGCGCATTTGCTTCTCTAATACGCCCAGCGAATCCCCGAAATGTCTGTAATCTGGTCACCATCCAGCTGCCGACCTCTCGTCGTGGGAGACTGAAGAGTTTCGCGTTGCCTCGGCGAGTGAATTAGAAGCCCAGTCGGCGGTACCCGGTTGATCAAGATGGATCCACGAATCGACTTCGTAACCTCGTTCATTCGAAATAACTACCGACGAAGACTGACACTCGCAGAGATGGCCAGCATCGTTAATCTGTCGCGGTGGCGCTTCAGTCACATCTTCAAAGAATGTATGGGGACTTCGCCCGAGAGATTCTTGACCCAAGTGCGGCTTGAGAAGGCAAGAGAGCTGTTAGAGACGGAATTCCTGACGGTAAAAGAAGTGATGAACCGCGTCGGAATGACTGATGCGAGTTTCTTTGCGAGAAGTTTCCGAGCAGCATACGGCACCACGCCAGGAAGATATCGAAATACGCACGGAATCAAAGCAATCAAGTCAATGAAGCAAACATTCGAAGAGCAAAGAGCGGAACATTTCTAGGTCCGCTTTACCAGCAGCGCTTGGTTCACCGGAGCACAAAAACAATTGCAGACGGCCAGTTCTGATTTCGCGGACTAACAGATGTTTCAACCTCAAGGCATTACCTGCACACAGCCAAGGGATCGTCGGATCCAGGTAGTAGTCATGCTGATAGAACGCAATTCACACCACCAGCTCGCCATCGAAGAAATGGCGCGCCTGGTAAATCTGTCTCCCGGGCGGCTGGCGCATCTATTTAGGAACGAGATGCAGCTGTCGATGCAGCAGTACTTAACTCGACTGCGGTTGATGAAGGCCAGGGAGCAGTTAGAGTCAACATTCCTTTCGATCAAGGAGATCGCCGCGCTCGTCGGCTTCCCAAGCGTGACCCGTTTTGTTGTCAGTTTTAAGAACTTCGCAGGGGCGACGCCGGCTCAGTATCGCAAGAACTTCCCGAGCCAGGCCCGTGCGTTGCTCATGCCGACAGCAAGATTGGCAAAGAGTTAGCAGATAGCGGAGCTAAATAGCCGGAATCGGTAATAGAAATTGGTTGCTCGATTTTTTGGCTCGCATTAAAAAAGCGACTTCGTTTGAAGGTGGCCCAGGCGGAAAGTGGATCGGTTGATCGGCTGACGCGTAAGCCAGGGACGCCTCCAGTTATGCAGGAGTCGCGTGATGCTTCGACTAGTCGAGAAAAGTTTTCTTCTCACCCCACGAACACAACCACTCCTGTCGCGGCCGACGACCGTTACTCGGTCATCAATCCGGAAGGCCAGAACATTTTGTTATGGCTTTTAACGGCGTTAGGAAAACCGGCGAGCGAACTCGCTCGCCGGATCGGCGCAAGACCATGGCTGCCAAGGCGCGCGACCGCAGGGTGCAGATGGTGCGCGTGCTTTTGGAAGGTTCCTTTCACCGGAAGCTGGGACTGCGAGAGATGAGCAAGACCGTGAATTTGTCGCCATGGCGATTGGCACACCTCTTCAAATCAGAGACAGGCATGTCGCCGCAGCGTTATCTCACGCTCGTTCGTTTGCAGAGAGCCAGGCACCAGTTGGAATCGACCTTTCTTTCGATACAGGAAATTGGGGCCGCCGTTGGGATACCGAATCCGAGCCAGTTCACACGGAGTTTTAAAGCGGCCTATGGCATGACTCCAATTGAGTATCGTAAGACCCATTTCGATGCGTCCTCGATCGCGCCTGTCAGCGCTGCACGAACGATGACTGCACGACTAAACAACTCTCCAACTTCGAAGGAAGACTGAGCGTAGTTGCAGAATCTGTCTAAAACACTTGGAAGAATGATTCGCTACCAAGGACAACCGCGGCGCG
>Ga0075424_100006944_pt1 | contig 10945 bp, 10 predicted proteins | sample SoiMethybrSBSTD3_FD_75301 | JGI IMG/M metagenome (GOLD analysis project Ga0075424, IMG submission 75301) | Bulk soil microbial communities from a Populus tree surrounding site in Tennessee, USA - Soil MetaG P. TD hybrid SBSTD3 | ecosystem: Environmental > Terrestrial > Soil > Tree plantation...
CATGACAGCGCGCGATCAAGGAGGCCACGGCGCAGCCCGGCCTCCTCTGCCTGGCGCCATGCGAACCTTTGCGCCGGAAAGAGCCGGTCCAGCAGCGGCACGAGCGGCGTGGCCAGGAACAACACCCAGATCAGTGCGTTCGGTTTGAACAGCAGGTACTGCCACGCCGCCGCGCCGCAGGCGACGATCAGCGCGTAGGCGATGCGCGCTCCGCTCCGGTTGGGAATCGTCATCGGGTCGGAGATCATGAAGAACGCGAACAGCAGCAGCGCGCCGTTGCCGAGTTGGTGCCACCAGATCGCCCACGACTGGCCGAGCAGAACCACGCGCAGCGCCACGCATCCCAGAAACGCGCCGAGGAACACCCAGCTGATGTCGAGCCGCCGTGCGCGCTGAGTGACGATCGTCCCCAGCATCAGCAACCAGACGGCGAGCGCGAGATCGTTGCCCCATTGTCCGGGCGAAACCCAGGTACCCGGCAGCAACACGATCGCCGCGATCACGCCGACGTTCGCCGGGTTGTACAAGTGCTTGCCGTTGATGCGCAGCACGAATTTTGAGGACATCGCCAGAGCGGCCGCGATGGGATGTGCCCACAGCGTGTCGCTACGCAACAGCAGCGACAAGCCGCAGCAGGTCACGATCGCCGACAGGAGGCCCTTCTGCTGCAGGCCGAGCCGCTTGAGCCAGAACGCCTGCGTCGCGATTCCGGCGGCGAACGCCAACGCGATCTGCAACGGCTGCACCGAGAAATCGCGCAGCAGCACGCCGGTCGTCAGCAAGGCGGCGAGGAAGACGATCTGGAAAACGCGCGCGTCGCGCGGCAACCGGTCGCGCGTCTTCGTGTACAGCCGCTCCAGGAGCGCGAGCCGCGCCACGGAGATCACCGCCACAGCCGCTCCCACCATTTCGGCGCCGACAGCGCCTGCACGTTCATCCGGCCGCGGATGTCGTTCAAGTCCCATGCGGTCAGGTTGGCGAGCGTCTGCGCCTCGCGTTCCTGACGCCTGGCGACCTCCTCGAAATAGCTCTTCGCTTCCGGACACGCATTGGCGTCGCCTTGCCAGGGATGGCGCAGGACGTAGCGCGCCTGGAAGTTCTGTCGATCCTGAGTTTCCTGGAACATCAGATCCTCGGGCAGCGTCTCGGGCGTGTAGCGCAGATGCAGCCGCGTGAGCATGACCGGTTGCGCGCTGCCCCGCGGCCGGGCGATGGGCGCAGCCGCGGTGCCCGGGCCGCCGATCGGGGATAGGTCGCCGTCGAGCCAAAAAACACCCGCGCCGCGTAGCTCCTCCGGCGAGAGCGGATCAGCGGCACATGGATCGCACCAGCCCATATCCCAGAAATATTCGGTCCACACGACACGGTAATCCTCGCGCTTGGCCTGCGCCTCGAACAGCGCCTTGTAGACCTTGGGGAATTCGCCGCGGACGTAGGTCGGCAGCTCGACATTCGCCGGCAGCTTCACGGTGCGATAGTTGGTCGTTTCCACGCGGCCGTTGCGGGTCAGGACGTAGACGACGAGGTCCTGCGGGCCTTTGGCATTCAGCATTCCCAAACGCACCGGCAGCATGAAGCGCTCGTATTCGAACGCGAACTGCAGCGGCCGCAGGTAGGAAAAGCCTGTCTTCGCCTGCTCGGCGAGATTGACCTTGGCGACGAAGAACTTGAGGCCCTGTCGCACGTAGGGCTGCAGCGCCCTGCTGGCGTGCGCGGGAATCCGGTAGCCGTTCTGCTTGAGCCATGTCTCAAGTCCGTTCGATTGCGTCGCCGACAGGATCACGATGTCGTATTCGCCCACGGTGTAGCGCGCCTCGACGGTGACGCCGAGCGCCTCGTCGCGGCGTGCTTTCTGGGCGGACATAGCGTCCACCGGCGCGGCCGCTGCCATCTCGCGCGCCATCTTGCGCACCTCACAGGGATTCGGATCGAAGTATTCCGCGAGCCGCGGCGCGCTGTAGGCGTCGATGCGCTCGAAGAGCTTCGGGTCGCCGATGTGGATCTGGCCCTTCTGCAGCACGACCGGTACCGGAACGACCAGCGCGAAGTCGGTCAGCTCGCCCTGGAAATCGTTGCGCATGCCGATGACGGTGCGATTGCCGTCGCGCGCCAGAATCACCTGCGAGGCTTCGTTGAACAGCTTGGCGTCGGCTTTGCCGACGTAGAAACCGCAGAAGGCGCTTGCCGGAAGCGCGGTGCCGGCGAGCGAGACTATCAATGTGACAGCAGCGGCGACGCGGGTGCGGCGCGGAAACGTCGAGGCCATGACGAGCTCCTGGAGATGAGCGATGCCCCTATCAACGACGGCGTTGCCGGTTCGGGGTTAGGTTCCTTAGGGGCGCGACGAAGGTTCCGCGCGCCCGTCGCGCGCGCTGGAGCGCGGCACTCCATGGCAGCGCGGCGCCATTTGTGCCCAGGCGGGGCGGAGTCTACAATTGCGCCCATGGGCGATTCCCGGGTCAGTCTGACCCACCATTTCCTGATCGCCATGCCCAGCATGGCCGATCCGCACTTTGCCCACACGCTGATCTACATCTGCGAGCACAACGACCAGGGTGCGCTCGGCGTCGTCGTCAACAAGCCGATCGACATGACGCTCTCCGCGCTGTTCGAGCAGATCAACATTCCGCTGGGCGACTCCGACCTGCGCGAGACGAAAGTCCATTACGGTGGTCCCGTGCAGATCGACCGCGGCTTCGTGCTGCATCGGCCGCTTGGAAGCTGGCAGTCGACGCTCGCGATCAGCGACGATCTCGGACTCACGACGTCGAAAGACATCCTCGAAGCGGTCGGCCACGGGAATGGCCCGGCCAACGTGCTCGTCACGCTCGGCTACGCCGGATGGTCGGCGGACCAGCTCGAGCAGGAGATCGCGCAGAACGCCTGGCTCACCGTTGCCGCGGACCCCGAAGTGCTCTTCGCCGAACCGGCCGAGCTGCGGCTGCCGGCAGCGATGAAGCTTCTCGGCATCGACTTTTCGCGGCTGTCCGACTCTGTCGGGCACGCGTGATGCGTGGCGGTGGCAGCGAACTCCTCCGCGGCTCCTGCGGGGAGCGTGCTCGCCTTCGACTTCGGAACGCAACGGATCGGCGTTGCGGTCGGGGAGACCGGGATCGGCGTCGCACATCCGCTGGCGACCATCGCCGCCAAGTCTGGCCGCGAGCGCTTCGAGGCGATCCGCGCATTGATCGAGGAATGGCAACCGGTGCTGCTCGTCGTCGGGTTGCCGACGCATGCCGATGGCACGGCCCACGCCATGACGGCGCGGGCGTTGCGCTTCGCGCGGCAGCTCGAGGGCCGCTTCGGGCTGCCCGTTACCTGCTACGACGAGCGCCATACGACGCAAGACGCGGAGCTCGCCTTGCGTGGCGCGGGCGTGCGCGGTCGCGCTGGCAGGACCGTTCGCGATCGGGTCGCGGCCCAGCTGATTCTTCAAGCGTATCTTGACCACCGGCTCGCTACCTGACGCCGAGATCACGCTCGGCCGGCTCGCCGAAAAGATGCGCGACGCCGTCGCGTTCGACGCCAAGCTGATCGGCATCTATTCCGGCGGCGCGTGGCTCGCTGAGCGCCTCGCCGACATGCTGGATGGCGAGCATCCGGTCGGTTACATCGACGTGTCGTTCTATCGCGACGACTACGCGCAGAAGGGCCTGCGCGCCAAGCTCGCGACGACGACGCTGCCCTTCGAGGTTCCCGGCAGCCGCATCGTTCTGGTCGATGATGTGCTCTACACCGGCCGTTCGGTCCGCGCCGCGATCAACGAGCTGTTCGACTATGGGCGGCCGGACTCCATCGAGCTCGCGGTGCTGATCGATCGCGGCGGCCGCGAGTTGCCGATCGAGGCAACGTACGTCGGCGCGCGTCTCGCGGTGGCACGCGATCTGTCGATCGTGCTGCAGCGCCATCTCGACGGCAGACTCGAGCTGTCGGTCGAGCCGGCGGGGAGCGTCGCAGGTGCATAATCCGCAGCTCAACGCCGACGGGGAGCTGCAGCATCTGCTCACGCTCGAAGGACTGCCGGCGGAGATCATCGGCCGCATTCTCGACACCGCCGTGCCATTCGTGTCGATCGCCGAACGCGACGTGAAGAAAGTGCCGCTCCTGCGCGGCAAGGCCGTATTCAACCTTTTCTTCGAGAACAGCACCCGCACCCGCACGACATTCGAGATCGCGGCCAAGCGCCTTTCTGCCGATGTGATCAACCTGAACATCGGCGTGTCGTCGACGGCAAAAGGCGAGACGCTGCTCGACACCATCGACAATCTGGTGGCGATGAACGCCGACATGTTCATCGTCCGTCACGGGCAGAGCGGCGCACCGCATCTCATCGCGCAGCATCTTTCGGCGACGAACCGCTCGCACATCCACGTCGTCAACGCCGGCGATGGCCGCCACGGCCACCCGACGCAGGGGCTGCTCGATCTGTTCACCATTCGTCACTACAAGCGCTACTTCCGCGAGCTCACGGTGGCGATCGTCGGCGATGTCCTGCACTCGCGCGTGGCCCGGTCGCTGATCCACGGGCTCACCACGCTCGGCACGCCCGAAGTGCGCGTGATCGGCCCGCAGACACTGTTGCCGACGGCCGTAGAGGCACTCGGCGTGCACGTATTCCACGACATGCGGCAGGGCCTGGCGGGTTGCGATGTCGTCGTCATGCTGCGCCTGCAGAGCGAGCGCATGAAAGGCTCGCTCCTGCCGTCCGCGGGCGAGTTCTTCAAGCATTACGGACTGACCGTCGAGAAGCTCAAGCTCGCCAAGCCCGACGCCATCGTCATGCACCCCGGACCGATGAATCGCGGCGTGGAGATCGATTCGGCGGTCGCCGACGGCACGCATTCGGTGATCCTGCCGCAGGTGACTTTCGGTATCGCCGTGCGCATGGCGGTGATGAGCATCCTCGCGGGCAATTAGAGTGAAGATCGAGATCAGGAACGGCCGGGTGATCGATCCGAGGCACGGGTTCGACCGCAAGGCATCGCTTTACGTTGCGGCGGGCAAGGTCGCCGCGGTGGGCGAGGCGCCAGGTGGCTGGCACGCCAACCGTGTGCTCGATGCAGCGGGGCTCGTCGTGTGCCCCGGTCTGATCGACTCTTCCGCGCGGCTGCGCGAGCCCGGATTCGAATACAAGGCGACGCTCGAATCGGAATTGGCGGCCGCAGTCGCCGGCGGCGTCACCAGCCTCGCTTGCCCGCCCGATACCGATCCGCCCCTCGACGAGCCCGGGCTGGTCCAGATGCTCAAGCATCGGGCGCGCTCGCTCAACCAGGCGCACGTGTATCCGATCGGTGCGCTGACGGTAGGCTTGAAGGGCGATACGATCACCGAGATGGGCGAGCTCACCGAGGCCGGCTGCATCGCGTTCTCGCAAGCCGACGCCGCGCTCGCCGACACGCAGGTACTGTTGCGCGCGCTGCAGTACGCCGCGACTTTCGGCTACCGCGTCTGGTTGCGGCCGCAGGACGTCCACCTTGCGCGAGGCGGCGTCGCGCACGATGGCGAGGTCGCGACGCGGCTCGGCTTGCCGGCGATCCCCGGCTTCGCCGAGACGATCGCGCTCGACGCGATCTTCGAGCTGGTGCGGGCGACCGGCGTGCACGTGCATCTGGCGCGACTGTCGACGCACGACGGCGTGGCGCGCATGCGCGCGGCGAAGAAGGCGGGGCTGCCAGTCACCTGCGACGTCGCGATCCATCACGTGCATCTGTGCGACGTCGACATCGGCTGGTTCAACGCGCATTGCCATCTGGTGCCGCCGCTGCGCGGCACGCGCGACCGCGCGGCGCTGCGCGCCGGCCTCGTCGACGGTACCGTCGATCTCATCTGCTCCGACCATACGCCCGTCGACGACGACGCCAAGCAGTTACCCTTCGCCGAGGCTGAGCCTGGCGCCACTGCGCTCGAGCTGCTCTTGCCGTTGACGCTCCAATGGGCCAAGGAAGAAAAGCTGCCGCTTTCCGCCGCGCTTGACCGTATCACCGCTGCGCCGGCGCGCGTGCTCGGCCTTGACGCGGGCCATCTGGCTCCCGGCGCCGATGCCGATGTCTGCGTGTTCGATCCCGATCTGCACTGGGTGGTCGCGCCCTCCGCGCTCAGGAGCCAAGGCAAAAACACGCCGTTCCTCGGGCTGGAGTTGTCCGGGAAAGTTCGCTATACGCTGGTCGGCGGACAAGTCGTACACGAGGGATGACCGCTCGCGGGCGAAAAACGCCTCGCAGAACCGGCCGTTGAGCGCCACACCGGGCGCCACTACTCTCGCGGCACCCGGCCCATCAGGTGGAACTCGTCGTTGGGCCGCATGGCGATGAGATTCGCCATGCGGTTGGAGAGCGCGAACAAAGCCGCGATCCCGCCGATGTCCCAGATGTCCTCGTCGGCAAAGCCGTGCGCGCGCAGCGCTTCGAAGTCCGCGTCGGTGAGCTCGGCCGAGCGCAAGGCGACCTTGAGCGCGAATTCCAGCATCGCCTTCTGCCGCTCCGTGATCTCGGCCTCGCGGTAGTTCACCGCGACCTGGTCGGCGACGTACGGGTTCTTGGCGTAGATGCGCAAGACGGCTCCGTGCGCGACGATGCAGTAGAGACAGTCGTTGGCGCCCGAAGTGGCCACAACGATCATCTCGCGCTCGGCCTTGGTGAGACCCGAATCGCGCAGCATGAGCGCGTCGTGATAGGCGAAGAATGCGCGAAACTCGTCGGGCCGGTGCGCGAGCGTGAGAAACACGTTGGGAATGAATCCCGCCTTCTCCTCCACCTCGAGCATCCGCGCGCGGATGTCCTCGGGCAGGTCCGCGAGCTTCGGGACGGGATAGCGGCTGATCGCGCCCGGGTTCACGGCGTCAGGGTTTCGGCGGCACGTAGCCGGAGGCAACGTCGGCGCCGGTTCCGAAAAAGTGCCGCTCCATCTGCTCAGCGAGATACTTGCGCGCGCGCGGATCGGCAAGGCTCAGCCGATTCTCATTGACCAGCATCGTCTGATGCTTGAGCCATTGCGCCCACGCCTCTTTGGAGACGTGCTCGTAGATCCGCTTGCCGAGTTCGCCCGGGTATGGCGGGAAATCCAGCCCTTCGGCCTCGCGGCCGAGCTTGACGCAGTGAACCATGCGTGCCATGGATGATCCTTGAGGAACAAGCAAGACGCTGAAATTATCGCACGCCGCATAGGCTTTGGTGGCGAGCCGTTTAGATGAGCTTCTTTTCGTACACCAACGAGCGCCTCTGCCAGTTGTAAAGCTCGCGCTTTTGTGCGGGCAGCCGGCTCGGATCGCTTTCGACGAAGCCACGCTCGAGAAACCAGCCCGACGTGCGCGTCGTGAGGACGAACAGGCGCGTGAGCTTGAGCTTCTTCGCCCGCTGCTCGATCTCGTGCATCAGGGACTCGCCATATCCTCCGCGCCGGAAATCGGGAGTCACGGCAAGCGCGGCCAGCTCGCCGGCGCGCTCCTCGGGGAACGCATAGAGCGCTGCGCAGCCGACGATCGCGCCGTCGTGCTCCGCGACCACGAAGCGCTCAATCTCCATTTCGAGCCGTTCGCGCGAGCGGCGCACGAGCACGCCTTCCGCCTCCAGCGGCTCGATGATCGACAGGATGCCGCCGACGTCGTCGATCGTCGCGCTGCGCAGATGCGCGAGCGGCGCGGCGGCGACCATCGTGCCCACACCGTCGCGGGTGAACAGCTCGAGCAGCAACGCGCCGTCGCGATGGCGGCTGATGAGGTGCGCCCGCTTGACGCCGTTGTCGCAGGCGCGGAGCGCGCACGGCAGGTAGAGCAGGACGTCCGGCGGAAGCTTGGCGTGGCGGGCGAGCAGCGCTTCGGCCTCACGTGTCGATAGTTCGGTCAAAAGCTGCCTGCGTCCGTTGCGCACCCCTTCGGTCTCCATCAGAAAAATCAGCTTGTGTGCCGAGAGCCGCACCGCGACCTGCGTGGCCACCTCCTCGAGCGTCAGATTGAAGATTTCGCCGGTCGGCGAATAGCCGAGGGGGGAGACGAGCACGAGGTCGCCGTCGTCAAGCCGCAGGCGCACGCCCTCGATGTCGACCCGGCGCACTTCGCCGGTCAGACCCATGTCGATGCCGTCGACGATGCCGATAGGCTTGGCGGTGATGAAGTTGCCGCCCACGACGCGAATGCGCGCGCCCGCCATCGGCGAGTTGGCAACCCCGAGCGAGAGCAGCGCCTCGATGCGGCTGCGCGCGTGGCCCATGCCTTCCAGCACGCAGTCCATCGTCTCCGCGTCGGTGACGCGCAAACCTTTGTGATAGCGGCTCGCAATACTCTGCTGCTTCAATATCGCCTCGATCTGCGGCCGGGCTCCGTGGACGACGACCAGCCGCGTCCCCAGGCTGTGCAGCAGATTGAGGTCGTGCACGATGCCGAGGAAGGTCTCGTCGGCGACGACCTCGCCGCCGAAGGCGATGACGAGCGTCTTGCCGCGCAACGCGTGAACGTACGGCGCGGCGGCGCGGATCCATGGCACGAACAATTTCGAGTCGAATCTCATCGCCGCGTTAGGCGCGTTGCCCTCCGTCGACGCCGGATACGCCCAACGGGGAAATGCCGACGATTTTCAGTGCTCCCGCCATCCGCGCAGAGTCTATTGAATTCCCAGGCGATACTCAATGCGGCGTCGAATCGCCTATATAATGTAGGCGCGTCGATTCACCCAGCATGGCTTCCCCGCTTCTCGAAAGTCTCAACCCCGAACAGCTCGCCGCAGTCACCCTGCCCCACGGCTCCGCGCTGATTCTCGCCGGAGCCGGCAGCGGCAAGACGCGCGTGCTTACGACTCGGATCGCATGGCTGCTGGCGACCGGCCAGGCGAGTCCGCTGTCGGTGCTCGCCGTGACATTCACCAACAAAGCCGCCAAGGAAATGCTCTTGCGGCTGTCCGCGCTGACGCCGATAAACACGCGCGGGATGTGGATCGGCACCTTCCACGGCCTGTGCAACCGGATGCTGCGCGCCCACTATCGCGACGCAGCCCTGCCGCAGCTCTACCAGATCATGGACACGCAGGACCAGCTCGCTCTGATCAAGCGCCTGTACAAGGCGCACGGCATCGACGACAACCGCTTTCCGGCGCGCCAACTGCAGGCGCTGATCAATGGCGCGAAAGAGGAAGGCCTGCGGCCCAACCAGGTCGAGGCGCACGACGAATTCGTTCGGCGGCAAGTCGAGCATTTTGCTCTCTACGAAGAGGCGTGTCGGCGCGAAGGCGTCGTCGACTTCCCCGAGCTTCTGTTGCGGACCTTCGAGCTGTTGTCTCGCCACGATGTCCTGCGCGAACATTATCAGCGCCGGTTCTCGCACCTGCTCGTGGACGAATTCCAGGACACCAACGTGCTGCAGTACCGCTGGCTGAGGCTGCTCGCTGGACCGGACACCGCAGTGTTCGCGGTCGGAGACGACGACCAGTCGATCTATGCTTTTCGCGGCGCCAGCGTCGCCAACATGCAGCACTTCGAGCGCGACTTCGGAACGCCCGAAGCATCGGTGAAGCTCGTCAAGCTGGAGCAGAATTATCGCTCGCACGGCCATATCCTCGACGCAGCGAATGCGCTGATCAAGCACAACCAGGCGCGGCTGGGCAAGAGCCTGTGGACCGTCGGCGGCAAGGGCGAGCCGGTGCGCGCGTATGCCGCGCCGTCCGACTTCGACGAAGCCGCATTCATCGTCGACGTCGTGAGAGGCCTCGTCGACGACGCGGTGTCACCGTCGGAGATCGCGCTGCTTTACCGCTCCAACGCGCAGTCACGCGTGCTCGAGCACGCGCTTTTCAACGCCGGCATGCCGTATCGCGTCTACGGCGGCATGCGCTTTTTCGAGCGCGCGGAAATCAAGCACGCGCTCGCCTATCTGCGTCTGCTCGCCGCGCCCGACGATGACGGCGCGTTCCTGCGTGTGGTCAATTTCCCGCCGCGCGGGGTGGGCGCCCGAACGCTGGAGACGCTGCAGGACCGAGCCCGCAGCACGGGCACGAGCCTGTGGCAGGCGGCGCGCGCGGCGACCGTCGGCGGCAAGGCGGGAGCGAGCGTCGCGGCGTTCATGAAGCAGGTCGACGCGATGCGCGCAGCGAGCGCGGGTCTGCCGCTTGCAGAAAGGGTCGAGCACGTGGTGCACGCGAGCGGCTTGCGCGAGCACTACCGCGCGGAGAAGGACGGCCAGGATCGGATCGAGAATCTGCAGGAGCTTGTCAACGCTGCCGAGAGCTTCGTGCGCGAAGCCGATTTCCAGGTCGCCGGTGCGGCGGAAGTCGAAACCGGCGATGCCTTGACCGCGTTCCTGGCGCACGCCGCGCTGGAGGCCGGCGAAACGCAGGCTGCGGAAGGTCACTCGGCGTTGCAGCTGATGACCGTGCATGCCGCAAAGGGCCTCGAGTTTCATACCGTTTTCGTCACGGGCCTCGAGGAAGGGCTGTTTCCACACGAAAACAGCCTGTCGGAATATGACGGCGTGGAGGAGGAACGGCGCCTTGCCTACGTCGCCATCACGCGCGCGCGGCGGCGCCTGTACCTCACCCACGCGCAGAGCCGCATGTTGCACGGGCAGCTGCGCTATAACATCGCCTCGCGTTTCTTAGACGAGTTGCCCGACGGGCTCGTGCACTGGCTGTCGCCGACCCGGCGCGGCGTGTCGCCGGCGCAGGATGGCGAAACGGAGATCGGCGCGACACGAGGTGAAGCGATGGCGGGGCGGCCGGGCTGGCGCATCGGCCAAAGCGTGAAACACGCCAGGTTCGGTCTGGGTATCATCATCGACGCCGAAGGCCGCGGCAACGATGCGCGCGTACAGGTGAATTTTCGCGAGGCGGGCGTGAAATGGCTGGCGTTGGAGTACGCCAAGCTTCAGCCGGCATGACAGGGGACTGCAAAGCTGCTGCGCGGGCCGGCTGCGTTGTTGTGTCCTCGCTCGGCGCTCGCTGTACTTCTTCTGTACTATCTCGCG
>Ga0075424_100006946_pt1 | contig 10945 bp, 10 predicted proteins | sample SoiMethybrSBSTD3_FD_75301 | JGI IMG/M metagenome (GOLD analysis project Ga0075424, IMG submission 75301) | Bulk soil microbial communities from a Populus tree surrounding site in Tennessee, USA - Soil MetaG P. TD hybrid SBSTD3 | ecosystem: Environmental > Terrestrial > Soil > Tree plantation...
GGCGGCGGCCAGCATGGCCGTGGTCGTGGTCTTGCCGTTGGTGCCGGTGACCAGCACGACCCGGTCCAGCCGGGCCGCCCGGCGGGCCGCCACCCCCGGGGCGCAGCGCTCGGCGAGCAGGCCCGGCAGGGTCGCCCCCTGGCCCCGCCCGGTGGCCCGGATGACCGCTCCGGCCAGCCGCACCCCCGCGGCCACGACCAGGTCGGCCGGTCGCCGCCGGCCGTTGGCTCGGGCGCTTGGCTCAGGCATGATGCGATGGCCCTCCTGCTGCTGGGTCCTGCGGGACGCTTCTACGCCAGCGCACGTGAGACCGCGGTGAAACCCGGTCAGCACGGCGAAGGCTTTCATCGTGGGCTCACCCGAGGCGCCGCCTCAGCGTCAGGTGTAGAGGCCACCGTCGGGTCCGACCGCGATCCGTACGGGAGCCAGCGGCGTCGGCGCGGGACCGGTGACGACGGCGCTGGCCCGCCTGGGGTCGAACTCGGCGCCGTGGCAGGGAGCGGGCCATGGTCGCGAACGGTTGCCATGCCGTCAGCATGCCCGAGGGTTCTTAGACCGTTCTTGGAGCCTGCCGGTGGACGCCTAGCAACAGGGTAGGTGCACCGTGAAGGTCGCACCCCGGCCGGGTCCGGCCGTCGCGGCCTCGACCTGGCCGCCGAGGGCGCTGACGACCTCCGGACCAGGGCCAGGCCGATGCCGAAGCGGGCGCGCCGGCCCTGCCGCTGGGGGCCGTGAGCGAAGCGCTCGAACAGGCGCCCAGCCGCCATCTCGTCCAGGCCGGCACCCTGATCTGCGACCTCGAGGACGCCGTCGGTACCGGCCGGCCGGACACGGACGGCGACCTGGGCGCCGGGCGGCGAGTAGGAGATGGCGTTGTCGACCAGGGCGTCCACGACCCGGCGCAGCGCCGTCGGCACACCCTGCACCGTGGCCGAGCGGAGCTCGGCGGTCAGCCGGGTCCCGAACTCGCCGGCATGTGGGCGGACGGAGGCCAGGGCATCTCAGCCAGGCCCGGTTCGTCCTCTGCCAGCAGCAGGCGTTCCCTGACCTCGTCGGCTCTCACGCTCATCCCGGTCGGCCACCAGGTAGAGCTCGAAGATCGGCGGTCGGGCCTGGACGAGCTCCAGGCGTCCGGCGTCCGACTCGACCAGGGTGCGAGCCAGGGCGAGACCGACCCCACCGCCGCTCGGGGAGCCACATGTCGATCGAACAACCGACCCAGCAGGGCGTCCGGGATGCCCGCACCCTCGTCGGCGACATGGACCACCGGCCGCTCCCCGAGCAACCGAACCTGGATCGTGACCCGGCCGGCCCCGTGGTGGAGGGCGTTGTCGACCAGGATGTCGAGCGCCTAGTCCAAGGGGCCAGCCGGGCCAGGGCGGCATGGTCGGCCTTGACCAGCAACTCGCGTCCGGCGGCAGCAAACTGCGCCTGCCAGCGGTCGGCGAGCCGGTGGACCCGCTCGGCCGCATCCACCACGGTGGTGGTTCTCACCCGACCCCGGCGGGCAAGAGCGAGCAGCTCATCGACGGTGGTCTCTAGCCCTTCGGCCTGCTCGAGGGCGGCGGCCGCCTCGGTCTTGGCGGCCGGGTTGTCGGCCAGGTCCAGCAGCTCCTCCAGGCGCATCCGCAGCGCGGTCAGCGGGCTGCGGAGCTGATGGGAGGCATTCGCCGAGAACTCACGTTCCCGCGCTACCAGCTCGGCGATCCTGGCCCCACTGGCGGTCAGGCTGTCGGCCACCACATCCACCTCGCGGAGCCCGTAGTGTCGGGCGCGGGCCGAGAAGTCCCCTTCGCCGAGCCGGGCCGACGCATCGGCCAAGGCGGCCAGGGGAGCGGTCAGCCGTCGGGCCTGGATCAGGGCGAAGACACCGGCGGCGGCCAGCGCGACAAGGCCAACCTCGGCGACCAGGAGCCACAGCAGGTGGACCTGGCGGTCAATGGGCCCGGCAGACTCGCTGACCAGCACGGCCGTGCCCTGAGCGGTGGTGATCCGGGCCTGCAGGATCGGGCCGGCGAGGCGAGGGCCGGCCGCGACCCTGCGTCCCCTGGCGTCGGTCACCTCAACCCGGCGCTCATTCTGGGCGACATGGGTCAGCGTCGCCGCCGCGATGGGTCCCTGCCGGCCCTCGGAGCCGCCGCTCGCGACGAAGCCCACGGCGTCGGCCAGACGGTCCAGGCGGCGGTGCTCCTCCCCACGGACCAGCCGGCTGCCCGCCCACGCCAGGGGCACGCCGAGCGCCACCACCGCCAGCAGGGCGATGAGCAGCGAGGAGAGCAGCAGCCGACGCTTCATCGGAAGGTCTGGTCAACGGCGTTCCAGCCGCACGCCGACACCGCGGACCGTGGTCAGGAGGCGGGGATTGGCTGGGTCGTCGCCCAGCTTGCGCCGCAACCAGGAGACATGCATGTCCAGGGTCTTGGTCGAGCCGTACCAGGGCGACCCCCAGACCTCCTCCATGATCCGCTCACGCCGCACGACCTTGCCGGCCTCCCGGGCCAACAGGTCGAATTCCTTGGGGTGAACGCCAGCTCGGTGTTCTCCCGCCACGCCCGCCTGGCCGCGAGATCGACGCGCACGCCGTTTGCTTCCAGGACCGTGACCGGCCGGTTGCGCAGCCTGGCGCGGACCCGGGCCAGCAGCTCGGCCAGCCGGAAGGGCTTGGTCACATAGTCATCGGCGCCGACGTCGAACCCGACCACGGCGTGCAGTTCCTCGGTGGGGGCGGTCAGCATCAGCACCGGCAGGGTCGGTAGGGCTGCCCGAAGGCGCCGGCACACCTCTAGGCCGTCCAGGCCGGGGAGGCCGAGGTCCAGCACCAAGAGGTCGTAGTCGCCGGCCAGGGCGCGCTGCAGCCCGGTGGGGCCGTCACGAGCCGCCTCGACCAGATACCCGTCGCGGACCAGCGCCCTGGTCAACGGCTCGGCGATAGCCGGATCGTCCTCGATCAGCAACAACCGGTGCACCCCACCATCATGCGACCGGCAAGCCATGGGCGAGCGGCCTTTGCCAAACCTTGACCGTTGCTTGGGCAAGTCCTAGCCGGCCGAGCGCCGAACCGGGGAACGCCAGGGTCGGTTACTGGCTCACGCTCCTGGAGGAGGACCCCTGTGCCAACGTCCCTTGCACCAACCCCAACGCCCAGCCGCACTCTTCGCTGGGTGGCCGCCATCCTGATCCTTGTCTCGGGGGCCGTGCACCTGGTCCTGTGGAGCGGGGAATACAAGGAGGTGAAGATCGTCGGTGCGCTGTTCCTGCTCAACGTCGCCGCCGTCGTGATCGCTGTGGCCCTGGTGGTCCGCCGCTGGGGATCTTCGCCCTCGGCGGGATGGTCCTGTCGGCCGTCACCCTGATCGCCTTTATCCTCAGCCGCACCACCGGGCTGTTCGGGTTCTCCGAGCACGAGTTCGAGGGCAGTGCCATCCTGGCCGCCGTCGTCGAAGTTGGCGCCATCGTCGTGCTCGCCCTGTGGTACCGGGCGACCCGGCCCAAGCGGGGCGCTCCTGCGGTCGTCGGCGAACGCCACGAGCCACCCGCCACCGAACCAACCTCACCCTGATGGACGTGATGGCCCGTTGGAGAGTCCCGCGCGGCGCCGTGGGAGGCCGTACAGCCGCTCGATGGAGCGCAGGAGCGCGTAGTGGTTGAGAGGCCTTCAGTCGAACATGTTCTCGGCCGTGACGGTCACCGAGGTGAGGACGTGCGGAGGGACGGCGCGAGGGTGGGGCAGGCGGCCGGCGGTGACCAGCCGCTCGATCAGGATCAGCCGGCGCCGCACCGGCAGCCTCCGCTCCCATAGCGACACGACCATCCCTGCCGGCGTGACGGTGGCATCCACCCAGGTGCAGGGGTAGGCGGGGACGAATACCGGTGGCAGGCCGAGCCAGGCCCGCACCGGGACCAGGGCCTGCACCCAGCAGCCCGCGTCCACTACCACCAGGTGATGGTCGGCCCGGCGCAGCCGGGCCTGATGGGTGTGGCCGGTGGCCAGGACCTGCGCAGGGCACAGCTGGCCGCCCGGCGCCGCCCCCGTGGGCTGGAGGCTGGGGTCCGGCTGGTCGTCCTGATCTGGGCCCGGGGCGCCGTAGGCTGCCAGGGCGTGCTGCAGGCTGCGGCCGAGGAAGGCTGCCAGGACCCCGAGCAGAACCAGGTCGACGGTGACGATCGCGAGCGCCCAGCGCAGGGCTTGGGCGCCGAGCTCGCCGGCCTCGGTGAAGCGGCCGGACAGATCGCTGAGGACCAGCGCGGCGACCGGGAGATGGAGCAGGACGAAGGCGGCCAGCAAGGGTAAGGCGAAGCGGCTCAGGGCGTGGTGCAGGAAGCGGTAGAAGTAGTTGGCGACCAGCCAGTTGGGCACCAGGGCGGTGGGGCGGACGTTGTTCACCTGGTCCAGGGCGAGGTCCGGGCGGACTAGGGCGGCCGCCTCCAGCCGGTTCACGACCTCGACCACGACGTGCTCTCCTGGCGGCGAGTCGAGCGGGTCGAAGGGGTCGGTGCGCCGGTTGTAGGGGTCGAACGCGTCGCCGTGCTCGGCGGCCAGCCATAGCGGCTCGCCGGCCGCGGACCCGACCCGGACGCGGAGTCGGAGGGCGACGTCGGTGACGCCGAGCTGGTCGACGACCCGGCGGCGGGCGGCGGCGTCCCAGGCGAGCGCCGCGTCGTGGTTGCCGACCAGGTAGACGATGCGGGCGTCGGGTCGCCGGGCCAGCCGCCGCAGCGCCCGCGCGAGCAAGACGGCGTCGGGTCCGCCGAGGACCCGGTCCAGCGCCTGCGCCCAGGGCAGTTGTCCACCTGTCAGGCTGGCCTGCGACACCCGGTGGGCGGGTCCCTGTGCCTGCAGCAGGTCGAGGATGTCGCCGCCAAGGACCAGGATGACCGGCCCGGGATGGTGCTCGAGGGAGCCGACGAGCTCGACGAGCTGATCGGTGGCGGCGAAGTCGCTGGTCGGCCCCCCACCGGACAGGTGCAGGTCGGAGACGAACAGTAGCCGTCCGTCGACCGCCAGCTCCAGCGTCACCTCGGCCGGGCAAGGCTCGACCGCAAGCCGACCAGGCATCGCGCCGTCGGGTCTTGCCTGCTGACTTGCGGCCGGCTGCATTGGTCTCAGCTTTGGCCGAGGGGCCACTGTGGCGCCGTGGCCCCCGCGAGGTGCGCACGGCCGCCGGTGGCTACCGACAGGTGCTGGGAGGCAAACACCAGGGAATAGGGGAGCTCGACCCGGGCGCCGTGCCAGCTGTGGGTCGCGCCCGGAACTGCCTTGACCACCGCCAGCTGGCCCCGGTGGGTCAGCATGGCGGCCAGCCGCCGGGCCTCGGCCAGCTGGGGGTCGCGGGACCCAGCGACCAGGTACACGGCCATGGGATGCTGGAAGGTCATGGTCGGGATGTAGTAGCGGGGGGCGTTGGCCAGCCACAGTGCCTGGCTGCCGCCCAGCAGGCCCAGGGCGGCCTGGCCAGGGTCGCCGTAGGGCATCTGGGCCAGGATCACCGAGAACCGGTCCTGGTGGCGCAGGCCGAGGTTGAGGGCGCCATAGCCGCCGCTGGACACCCCGCCGACACCCCGGCCAGCCCGGTCGGTCACCGTCCGGTAGCGGGCGTCGATCGCGGCGACCACACTATTGGTCAGGTAGGTCTCCACCTGGGGGCCGCCGACCTGGTTGAGCATCTCGGAGTCGTGCAACCAGCCCCCGTTGGCGTCGGGCGCGACCAGCAGCATCGGCTGGACCAGGTGGTAGCGCAGCAGGGCGTCCATGACCTGCTGGACCTCGGCGGCGCGGAACCAGTCAACCGGGCCGCCGGGGTAGCCGTGCAGCAGATAGACCACCGGGTAGCGGCGGTGGGCGTTGGCGGCGGCGTCGTAGCCGGGCGGCACATAGACATAGACCCGCTCCGCCGGGATGCCAAGGGTGGGAGCGCCGATCCGCAGCCGGTCGACTCGTGAGAAGCGGCTCCCGGCGGGATCACCAGGCAGAGTCCCGAACAGGGCGGGCACGGTGGGGATGTAGCCGACGTAGGCGTTGACCGCGGCCGAGGCGCCCAGCACGGTCAGCAGGACCAGCCAGGCGGCAAAGACCACTCGCCGCAGCCCGCGATGGCGCGGCCGCACACCGGCACGGCGGCGCCGGTAATGGAGCCAGATGGCGACCGCGACGCTGGCCACCAGCGCCGCGCCCAGGCCAACGGCCAGCCAGGGGCTCTCCAGGGGGCCGCTGCGGCCCAACTGGCGGAGCAGGTCGGGGGGGATGCGGACGATGCGGACCAGCCGATGGTGGGCCCTGGGCGGTGCGAGCGGCCGGTGCACCACCGCCACGAGCACAAGCAGGTCCGGGCGCATCGCCGTCACCGCTTCCCCTGCCGCTGCCGGACCGCTGGCGGTTCCCACCGCGCCAGCCGCCACGGCGACGGCAGCAGCCCTTCGGCCCGCAACACCGCCAGCGCCACCCGCGGCAACTCCTCCGGCGCCTCGACGGCCAGGTAGCGGGGCTGCCATGCCGGGTCGAACTTCTTGTTGAACCGGTACAGCGTCTCGATCTGGAACGGGCCGGACAGGCGCCGCAGCAGCCACCGCGTCAGCCGGGCGCCAGCGCCGGCTCCCGGGTGCTCCCCGGCTGCGAGCAGCGCCCGCTGGAACGAGAAGTTCAATGACACCCGGCGCACGCCCAAACCCGGCAGCCGCCGGGCCGCCTCGACGATCAGGAAGTCGTTTAACCATCCCGGCGCCCGTCGGTCGCGCCGCATCACGTCCAGGCTCGCGCCGTCGCCGTCCCAGGGCACCAGGTGCAGGAACCCGCGGAACCTGCCCTCGCCGTCGCGGGCCGCGACCACCATCGTCGTCGGGTCGCGGGTGTCGAACAGTCGCCCCAGCGCCATCGAGAAGCCCCGCTCGGCCGCCTCGCCCCGCCAGCGCCGCGACAGCTCACCCAGGGCCGCGACGCTTTCGGTGTCCAGCTCGCCCGAGCGGGCCACCACCGAGGTGAACCCGGCCCGCCGGGCCCGGTTCCAGCTCTGGCGGGCGATCCGCATCGGCCGCCCCCGGAGGGTGAACCGGTCCAGGTCCAACACGGCCTCATCGCCGAGGTACAGGATGGTCAGCCCAGCCGCTGCGTAGACATTGGCCGCCGCCGCGCAGCCCACTACCGCGGCGATGCGGCCCTGGGCGGCCGCCTCGGCTAGAAACGCCGCCACCGCCGCTGGCCACTGCCCCCTCGGCCCGAGCGGATCCCCGGCGGCGAGCGCGACCGTGCCCACCGGCCGGTAGGACACCAGCGCCTCCCCAGCCCGCACGGCAGTCCGGTCATCGCGCAGCGCGAAGTAGGCCAGCGAATCCTCCGACGCGGCCACCGCCGCACCCACGCCCGGGTCGGCGGCGTGTCGCACCAGCGCCGGGGCCAGGGCACGCGCCCCGACAATCAGCGCCCCGACCCAGAACACCGCCGCCACCGAGGCCGGGAAGAACCGCCCGAATCGGCCGATCATGGCCACCCCGGCGCCCAGCCCGGCCGCCATCCGGGCGACCTCCCGCACTATGGCCGCTACGCTCAGGTCCTCGGCGACGTCGCCGCTATTGGCCAGCAGCCCGACCACCCCGTAACCCAGGGTGAGCCCGACCACGGCCAGCACCGGGCCCAGCAGCCTGCGGGGCACTCGCGGGCCCGCCCGCGCAACGAACTTGGCACCCTGGCCGGCCAGCAACCCGGCCAGAAACGCCGTAACCAGCGCCTCCTCCACGTCCAGGCCCTTGACCACATGCAGCACGGCGCTGCCGGCCAGTAGCGCCACGGTGGCCGCCCAGGCCAGCCGCTGGCGGCGCCGCAGCCCACCCGCCAGCAGCAGCAGCCCGACCCCGGCGGCCGCGGTGGCGACCGTCGCCCCGCGCGACAGCGCCCCCGGGACCAGCTCGTCCAGCAGCCGCAGCCGGGCACGCTCGGCGGGCAGCACGGCACTGACCAGGTTGATGAGACCGGCAGCCGAGACCAGCAGCGCCGCCCAACGCGGAGCCAGGTCGCTGCGCCGTGCCGCCCCGCCCGGGGCCACCACCGCACCAGACGCCACTCGGCTCGACGGACCAGCCGCCTCCTGCACGAGCCTCGGCTGGGCCATGCCACCATCCCTTCGGCTTCAATGCTAGGCCAGGTATGTGCTGGGGGCCAGGGCAGTACGTCCCTTGGTGGGTGGGCCGGTGGGCCTGCCAGCCCAGCTGGAGGCCCTCGGTCAGTGACAGTCGGCGGCGCCAGTGTCGGTGAAGGCCCCACCGGTAACGGGACGAAAGCGCCACTGGTAGCCGCCGGGCCGAAGCGTCAGCTCCAGCACCTCAAAGGCGTCGGTGTTACGAACCTGGCTGCCCACCCGCACCGTCGTGAATGCCTGATGGCCGTAGCCCCCGGTGCCGACCACGAACTCCCGCACCCCGCGGGCAAGGTTCGGCTTGCCCGGCGAAAGGCTGCTGCACGTCACGGGTAGTTTTGGGAACCCGCGGCTCGCCGCATTGGAGGCGGTCGGCGCCGCGGAGGACGCCGGGCTTGTCGGGGTATGGGCAAGCTCCGCAAGTGGCCCGTGGACGCTGTGTGTGTGGAATCGGCCGGACCTCTTCATCGTTGACGGCACCGGCCCGCGAGTGCTGTGGCGGCACTGCCGTCTCCCCAACCTCCTAACCCCTCGTGGGCTTGCTCTGCACAAGAGCCTGGAGGGGGCTACAGCGATTCCGCATGGGCCGTTCGTGCATCAGTTTCCCGAGGCGCGGGCCGCGCTGGACCTACTCGGCCTCTCCGGGCCGCAGCCACCCAACTCGTGTGGCGAGTAGGCAACAAGAGGGTTCAATGGTCAGAGAAGCGTCGCAGTGGCCTCACTGGTACGACGTTTGCCTACGTAGCACCGAGCTGCATAGATGTCGTCAGGTCGAGCCGCTTGACCATCCATCGTGGCAGCCTGATGGCTTACGCGCGTGCGTCGCCACCGCCCAGCCGCCGTTCCACATGCAGGGTGTCTGAGGCGGTGGCGTTGTCGACCATGGCGAGCTGGGGGTGGCGCTCGGACCACGGGGATGTGCCGGCCTCAAGGATCTCGAAGCTTGCTCGCAGCAGCTCCTGCACGAGTGGTCTGTCCAGATCCGAGCGGCGCAGCCGCAGACTGACTGGGTTGGAACCGGCGTTGTAGGTCCGCTGCCAGCTCGGCTCGAGCCCTTCCTCGCGAAGCCGCTCACGGAAGCTCTCAAACGCCACCGATGGTTCTTCGGCCCGCGATCCGTCAGGGTCAGGCAGGTACAGCTGGGCGCCGTCCCGGCGGGGCCACAGTGGCGCCCAGACCCGTCGGCCGCGTCGCACCCCAATGTAGGACTTCGGGGAGTAGTCGACGCGGACCTCGCCCAGGTGCGCTCTGGTCCAACCAATGAACGCATCGTGGAAAGCCCAGGCGTCACTGGTCAACTGCTCCTGCCAGTCATCCTTGGTGCGGTCCTTGCCCTCGACCTGTCCGACGGTGCCGCCCACATCCAGACTTTGGTTGACGATCAGGGGCTCAGGAACAATGATCGCCTCGTTGACGCCACGCCATACCCGCAGGCCGACCACGATCAGTGGCACATACTCGGCCAGGGCCTGGAGGGCGTGGCGGAAGCGGCCCTCCGCGCTTTCGACCACCAGCACGGCCACATGGGTCTTGTCGACATATCGAGCTCGGTTGCGGGCCCAGTAGTCGAATACCCGGAACCCATGGGAGGTATCGACCTCTCCAAGCTGCACCTCGACGCTGTAGCAGGTGTCGCCGTCGGCAGCCAGGATGTCCAGGCTGCCACCTCTGGGATGGCTCAATTCCTGCGCAAGCACCGCCACCTGGCCGAGACCAAGTCGTGTCGGTTCAGCGACGAGCCAGTCTTGCAGCCACCGCTCGTCACAGCCGAGATCTCGAAGGCTGGCGGGTTGGCCGGCATGGACAGGTGCACGCGGTTCGGAATGCTCCATGGCATGAATTCTAGACAGCGGCGCAGCTTTGTCGCGGCGTCCCAAGCCAGGTGCTCCGCCTCTGATGATTCGGATGTAGGGCCCGGGGCCTCCACCGCACTTGAGGCAATACTCGGTATTGCATGGCGGAAAGGCCCAAATCGGCTGGATCTTCCTACAGAGGCGACACTTGGCCCGAGCAGGACTGCCCCTCCTTCCTTGAGCAAGGCTGATTCCTTGCCGGGCAAGGCTGCGGAGGACCCGAGAACTTGTGAGGATGCCAGGACGTCCAAGGGGTCAGGGTTGACCCGACATCCCTGGTCATAGACAGGGGAATGAGGTCCGCCACGTCGAGACCTGAGTTACTACCGTCTCACGCAGCGGCCGGCCTCGAGATGTGGTGCGGGTGCGTCACGGTCGGCGGCGTGCCGGATCGGTCTCGGCGAGGTGGCGGGCGACCGCCTCGGGGCCGGGGCGAGCATACCGCTCAAAGGAGCGCACTGAGGCGTGCCGGGAGCGGGCCAGCAGCAGCGGCAGGTTGGTGCCGTCCTCAGCGGCGTGGGTGAGGGCCGAATGGCGCAGCTGATGCAGCGTCCACCCGGTGCGCCCCTGGAACAGCTCGGCGGCCCGCCGGTACGACAGCCGGGCCCGCCCGCTGGTCGGGTCCAAGTCCAGGCCGGCGACCGCGCTGGTCGGCCGGCGGTCACCCAGGAAGACCGGTCCGCTGGTCCGGCCGGCCAGCAGGCGGGGGAGCAGCTGGGCCGACCCGGTCTGCCAGAACACCCACTCCAGCGCGCCGCCCTTGCTGTGCACCCGGGCCCGCCGGTTGGCCAGATCCAGGTCCTCCACGTCCAACGCTAGGAGCTCGTTGGCCCGGGCCGCGGTCTCATACAGTAGCCGCCACAGGGTTCGATCCCGCAATGGGAGATTGCGGCGGGCAAACAGCCGCTCCAGCTGCCCGCGGGTGAGAGCCCGGGTGCGGTCGACCTGGACGCGGCGCCGCTCAAGGTC
>Ga0075424_100006947_pt1 | contig 10944 bp, 10 predicted proteins | sample SoiMethybrSBSTD3_FD_75301 | JGI IMG/M metagenome (GOLD analysis project Ga0075424, IMG submission 75301) | Bulk soil microbial communities from a Populus tree surrounding site in Tennessee, USA - Soil MetaG P. TD hybrid SBSTD3 | ecosystem: Environmental > Terrestrial > Soil > Tree plantation...
GGCGGGGGTTTTTCTGCTTCCTTTAAAAGGAATCCTTCAACCGAGTGCGGCCGTGGAAATCTCCATCAAGCTCTCACTGGCGGACTACGAAACCATAAGGGACGGTACGCCGCACGGCTCTATCGCCCACCAAGCGATCGACAGGGCGACGCGGATCGAGCACGCGCTCGGCGGCGTGCTCTTCGAAGGTTACGACGTCCCCTGCGACCAGGCGCAGGCGCTGGCTATACTGGACGCCGCGCGCCGCGTCTGTCCGCACGCCGTCCGCGACATCGAGAAGGCGATCGCCTTCGCGCGCTAAGCGGCCGCTCGTTCGTATGGTCATTCTTTTCTGCGGCATCCCGGGATCGGGAAAGACCACGATCGCCGAAATCCTCGCGACGCGCTTGAGCGCGACCGGACGGGTTAAACTCTTAACCTCGGATCGGATGAAACCGCCGGTCTACCGTCGCCTGTTTCAGGCGCTCGAGGCTGGACGCGGGGAGGGAGATTTTTTCATTCTCGACGCCACGTTCTACAAAAAAGAATGGCGCGACCGCGTTGCGGAATTGGCGGCAGGCGAGACAGTCGTCACGGTTTATTTACATTGCCCGCGCGAGCTGGCGCTCCAGCGCAACCGCGAGCGCCGGCCGAACATCTCCGAGCGCGCGCTGCACATCGTCTATCATCGCATGGAGCCGCCGGACCATCCCGATCTCGCGATCGACACGTCGAAGACCACGCCCGAACAAGCGGCTGAACTGATCTGTCGGCGCCTGCGCGCGCACGAGACGCGCGCCTCCGACCCATGATAGTCGGCGTCGATCAGCGCTCCAGCTCCTGCCAGCGTGCGTAAGACGTTTCGAGCTCTCTTGCAAGCGCTTCGAGGCGCGCCGCAGCGGCGGCGATTTTTTCCCGCGGCTCGCGATGAAAGTTCTCATCGGAGAGCGCGGCGTGCAGCTCGGCCTGCTCCGCCTCCAAAGCTTCAATCTTCGCCGGCAGCGCCTCCAACTCGCGCTGTTCTTTATACGAGAGCTTGGCATTCTTGGCCTTCGCTCGCGCCGCAGCGCTAGCGACGCTGCGCGCCGGCGCGACCGGCGCGCTCAACTCCGCCATGCGCTCGCGATAGCGCGCCCAATCCGCGTAGCCGCCGACGTATTCGCCGATTTTGCCCTCGCCTTCGAAAACCAGCGTGCTCGTCACGACGTTGTCGAGAAAAGTGCGGTCGTGGCTCACCAGCAAAAGCGTACCCTTATAATCGGCGAGCAGGTCTTCGAGCAGCTCGAGCGTGTCTACGTCGAGGTCGTTCGTCGGCTCGTCGAGCACCATCATATTGACGGAGCGCGTGAAGATCTTCGCGAGCAGCAGGCGGTTGCGCTCGCCTCCCGAGAGCGCCTTCACCGGCGAATCGATGCGCGCAGGAGGAAATAAAAAGTCCTTGAGATACCCGATGACGTGCCGCGAGCGGCCGCGGACCGTGACGTAGTCGGAACCGTCGGTCATGTTTTCGCGCACGGTCTTCTCGACATCGAGCCGTCGCCGGTGCTGATCGAAATAGGCGATCTGTAGACGCGTGCCGCGCACGACGTCGCCTGAAGTGGGCGCGAGCTCGCCGAGAATAAGCTTCAGCAGCGTGCTCTTCCCGGAGCCGTTCGGTCCGATAATGCCGACGCGGTCGCGGCGAAGGATCGCGGTCGACAAATCGCGAACGATCGGCTCGCCGCCGTAAGAGAAGCTTACGCGGCGAAGATCGACGACGAGCTTGCCGGAGATATCCCCGGCGTCGATGCCGAAGCGCGCCTGGCCGAGCACCTCGATGCGCCGCGCGCGCTCGTGGCGCATCGCCTGGAGCGCGCGCACCCGTCCCTCGTTGCGCGTCCGACGCGCTTTGATGCCCCGGCGGATCCACGCTTCCTCCTCGGCGAGCTTCTTGTCGAACTTCGCCGCGGCGCGCGCCTCGATCTCGAGAAATTCTTCTTTCTTCCTCAGGTAATTTTCAAAATTGCCGGGAAAAGAGACGAGCCGGCCGCGGTCGAGATCGACGATGCGCGTCGCGAGCCGGCGCACGAGCGTGCGGTCGTGCGTAATGAAAATCAGCGCGCCGCGGTATGTAGCGAGATATTTTTCGAGCCAGCTGATAGCCGCGATATCGAGATGATTCGTCGGCTCGTCGAGCAGCAGCAGGTCGGGCTCACTGACAAGGGCGCGCGCAAGCATCGTCTGGCGCCGGATGCCTCCGGATGCGTCGGTCAAGCGCAAATCGGCGGGAAGACCGAGACGGGTGAGTATCGTCTCGACTTTTTGGTTGATGTTCCAGCCGCCGAGCGCTTCGATGCGCGGGTGTAGTTCGGACATCCGCTTCAGCGCATCCGGCCGCGCCGCTTGCGCCGCCTCGTGATACTCGGTCAGCAGCAAACCGAGTTCGCCGAGTCCGCCCGCGACAACGTGGAATACCGTCTCGTCGCTGTCGGGCGGCACCTCCTGATCGAGATGGCCGATGCGCAGCCCCTCCCGGCGCCAGACTTCCCCCTCGTCGGGGATCGCAGCACCGGTTATGATCCGGAGGAGCGTCGATTTTCCCGTCCCGTTTCGGCCGACGAGACAAACACGCTCGCCGACCTCGATTTGAAAGTCGGCGTGCGCGAGCAGCGGCAAATGACCGTAAGCGAGCGAAAGGTTGTCGATTCGAAGAATCGTCATCTTCTAGACTGTCTTGTTGCGGCGTTCAGAAAGGTCCCGGATGCGAGGCGCGCGAGATCCGCGAGCGCAGGCGTACTTTTTTCGGTACGTCGAGCGAAGCGGGTCGAGCGCAACGAAGCAGGCGGGACCTTATGGACGCCGCTCACGCGTGCGCATCGGCCCAGTTGGCGCCGGTGTGAATGTCCACGGCAAGGCCGCAGCGAAGCTCCGCCGCCTCTATCATCGCTTTTTCGATCAGCGCGCGCGCTCGGTCGAGCTTCTCCTCGGGGATCTCGAAGACGAGCTCGTCGTGAACGGTGAGCAGCATTTTGGCGACGGGCTCTTTGCGCAGCGCCGCATCGACGTCGATCATCGCGCGCTTGATGATGTCGGCCGCCGTTCCCTGAATCGGCGTATTGAGCGCCATGCGCTCGCCGAGCGCGCGCAGCCGGAAATTCGATGACTGCAGCTCCGGCAAATAGCGCCGCCGGCCGAACATCGTCGTCGTAAATCCGTCGATCTTCGCGCGCTCCACCTGTGCGGCGAGGTACTCGCGAACCTTAGGGAACTGAGCGTAGTAGTTCTCGATGAAGCTCGCCGCCTCTTCCATCTCGATGCCGAGCCGCTGGGAGACGCCGTACGCCGACATGCCGTAGGCAATGCCGTAGGAGAATTGCTTGACCCGGCTACGCATATCGGGCGTCACGGCTTCCGGCGCGACGCCGTGCACCTGCGCGGCGATGGTCGCGTGAAAATCGTGGCCTTCTTCAAACGCGCGGCAAAACGTCGCGTCTTCCGACAGATGCGCGAGCACGCGCAGCTCGATTTGAGAGTAGTCCGCCGAAAGGAGAATGTGACCGGGCGGCGCGACGAACGCGCGCCGGATCCTGCGCCCCATCTCGCCGCGAATCGGAATGTTCTGGAGATTGGGCGCGTTCGACGCGAGCCGGCCGGTGGCCGCCTTGGTCTGATCGTACGTCGTATGAATGCGGCTCGTGCGCCGATCGACAAGCGCGAGCAGCATCTCGGTGAAGCCGTTCTTGAGCTTCGAGACCTCGCGGTATTCGAGCAATGCGTCGACGATCGCATGTGCGCCGGCGAGCTTCTCCAGCTCCGCGGCGTCGGTAGAATAACCGGTCTTGATCCGCTTGGTCTTCGGCAGCGCGAGCTTCTCGAACAGAATCCGCTGAAGCTGCGGCTGGGAGTTGACGTTGAACTCCTCTCCCGCGTGCTCCTGGACGGCGCGCTCCAGCGCCGTCATCTTGGCGCCGAAGTCGGCGTCGAGCTGCTCCAGGTACTTGCGGTCGATGAGAACGCCCTCGTGCTCCATGCGCGCGAGCACGCCGACCAGCGGAAATTCGAGATCGGAGGCCAGCTGCCACACGCCCTGCGCGCGAAGCTTTTCCTCCAGCATCGGCGCGAGCGCGCGCACGGCCACCGCCTCGCGCGCAACAGGGCGTCTATCGTCGGCGCCGAAGGCGAGCGCCGCCTGCTCGCCGGCGGCTAGCGCCGGCTGCTCTTCCAGAGAGACGCCCAGATAGCGCGCTGCGACCTCTGCGAGCGGATAGCCCGCCGCCGCGCCTGGCTCGATGAGATACGCCGCGATCTTGGTGTCGAGATAAAGACCCTGCAGATCGACGCCCGCAGCGATGGCCGCTCGAAACAACGGTTTCGCGTCATGGGCGATTTTGCGCTGCGACGCATTGCCGAGGCACTTCGCCAAACGCGCGGCCGCGTCGCCGAACGGGAGGAGACGCGCCGCGCCCGGCGCGTCGGAGAGCGCAATCCATTTTTCGTTCCACGCGAACGCTACGGCGTCGGCGCCGATGTCGGATTCTGCGCCGAGATCGCTGAGATCGGCCAATTCGAGCGCGGCTGTCGGAGCGGCGGCTGTGTGCAGCTTCAATTCTTTCAGGCGCTCGTGCAGAGTGCGAAACTCGAGCGCGGTGAATAATTTTCGCACTTCCTCTTCGTCCCACGGCTCCAGCGTAATCTTCGCCGGGTCGACATCGAGCGGCACGTCGTCCAGGAGGCGCCCGAGCTCTTTGTTGATCCTCACCTGCTCGGCGTGCGCCTTGATGGCTGCGCCGAGCTTCGGCGTAAGCTCGTCGGCGTGCGCGATCACCTGCTCGATGTCGCCGTACTTCTGAATGAGCTGGGCCGCCGTCTTGTCGCCCACGCCGGGAACTCCGGGAAGATTGTCCGAGCTTTCGCCTTTGAGCGCGACGAAATCGATCCACTTCTCGGCTCCGACGCCGTAGCGCTCGACCACCGTCGGCGGGTCGTAGCGGATTACGTCGGAAATGCCGCGGCGCGTCATGATCACGGAGACATCGTCGCGGACGAGCTGAAGGATGTCCCGGTCGCCGGTGACGATCACGATCTCACAGCCCCGAGCGCCGCACTGTTTGACGAGCGTGGCCAAGAGATCGTCCGCTTCGTAGCCTTCGAGCTCGAACATGGGAATTTTGAGCGCGCTCAAGACTTCGCGGATAAGCGGAAGCTGCTGGCGAAACTTGTCGGGAGTCTCGGCGCGACCGGCTTTGTAGTCGGCGTAGCGGTCGAGACGGAATTGCGGCGCGCCTTTGTCGAAAGTCACTACGACGGCGTCGGGCCGCTCGTCGCCGAAGAGCTTGATCAACATCGCGGTAAAGCCGTAGACGGCGTTGGTGACCTGCCCCGACGACGTGACGAGCGTGTCGGGTAGCGCGAAGAACGCGCGAAATGCGAGCGAGTGACCGTCGAGTAGGAGAATTTTCCGCGTGCCGCTGCGCTCGGCGGCATGAGTGTTTTTTGCAGCGACTTTGGAAGATTTAGCGGCCATGGTCTTGACTGTATCGGTTGCCTCGGCGGACGGCAAACCGGCCGGCGAGGGAAGTCGGAGATTTAGCGATTATGTGTCGCGCCGGCGGTCGCGGCGGCCAGGGCATCGTCGAACCCGGACGGATCGGTGTAAATGCGCATGATGTCTCCGAGCCCGGCGAAGCGGCGGACAAAATCGGCGGTGATCTGAATGAATCGCGAGCTCGTGAGCATGCTCACCTGGCGGAGCGAAGCGCGATGCCGCCCGAGCCATTGTGCCCAATCGCTGCTCACATCGAGCGAAGCGCCTTGAGCCCGACGCGCGTCCACGAACAGCTCGATCGGCGCGCCGGGCGCGAAATCTTTCTCGATATCCAGCATCGGCTGGTCGCGGAACTCGCCGACATCGCGCCCGGCAATACGTAAAACCACCAGACCGCGCCGCGGCCTCTCGATGACGATGCTGCAGTGGGCGCCGTCGAAGCGGACCGGCTCTACTGGATGCCGTTCAACGGTCATCGGTTCTGACGAACGCGCAGGATTTGCTTGTCTTCAAGGGCCTTCAAAACGATCTGGACATAATTCTTAATCGCGGCGTTGACGTTATCCGGATCGTAAGTCCGGACGGTGCCGGTCCAGACGACTTCACCTCTGGCGACATCGTAGAGCGTGCTCTCCGAGCTATAGACGTTGTATTGATAGACGCTCGGGCCGTAGAGCCCGTACCAACTCGCGCCGAAGCGCGGACCGAAAAGGCCGAACGAGGTGTACGGATAATAATAACCCGGACGGTATTCGACTTTGGGTTCAACGCCCAAAGCGCGCACGAAGATCGCGGCGTCGGCGCCGGCCTGTTTCGCCGCTTGCTTGAGCGCGTCCTCGGTGACGGTTTGCTCGTCTGGAATGTACCGATAGCTCGGCGCCGCTTCCAAACCGGCGGCCTGGAGTTGGGCGACGAATTCGTCTTCGAGATTGCGGCGGACCGCGCTCTCGCCGCCACCGGCGCCGACGAGAATTCTCCGGAACGGCGGCGCGGCATATCCGGGATTACTCCACTCGCTCACGAGCCGGGTGCTCGTCGAGCAGCCGGCGAGGCACATCAGCGAGCCGAAAAGCATCGCGACGAAAAGTCGCTGCGCTTGTGCGTTCATAAAAAACTCCACTGTCCTTAACGGGGTTTTCACAACATACCATTGTAGTCTGTTTTTTCGAACAGGGCCATTCGACGGGGCCGGGCCGGCATGTTAAAGAATCGCGATGGCCGCGCCTAAGAAAAGCCCTCGACCCGCGCACTTTTCGATGCTGCGAAGCTACCGCCCCGCCGATCTGCTGACACTCGGCAACGCCGTGGCGGGCACGGCGGCGATCTTCTCGGTCATGAGTTATGTGGAGACGCCGGATCGCTGGCGCGTCTACCTCGCCCTCGGCCTGCTGCCGCTGGCCCTCGCGCTTGACATCGCCGACGGGAGGGTCGCGCGCTGGCAGAAGAAACATTCGCTGTTCGGCGGCGAACTCGACTCGCTGGCCGATATCGTGAGCTTCGGCGTCGCCCCGGCCGCTCTCGCCTACGCGCTCGGGATGCGCGGCGGGTGGGACGTGGCGATCCTGCTTTTTTTTGTCGCGTGCGGCGTCAGCCGTCTGGCGCGCTATAACGTCACGGCGGCGGAAATCGCCGCGGCGGGCGAGAAAGTAAAATACTTCGAGGGCACACCCATTCCATCGAGCCTGTTCTTAGTTCTCACCCTGGGCGCCTGCTTTTACTGGGATCGATTCGGTGCGGGATTGCCTTTCGGCGCGGTGCGGGTCGCCGGGCTCGCGTGGCATCCCGTGTCGCTGATTTATTTTTTCAGCGGCGCGGCGATGATCAGCAGGACTTTGCGCATTCGGAAGCTCTGAATTACCGGTTCCTCCGCAGCTCCAGCCGCCGCTCTTGCTCGATATCTTCTTCGGACTCATCGTGTTGATCGGCTTCGGTATCCTCGTCCATTTCCTCGTCCTCGTCGTCGTCGGCGGCTTTTGATTTGACTTTAGGACGTTTCTCCGGCGCTTCCGCCGGCGCCGGCGCCGCGGCCGCCGGCGCCGGCGGCGGTGCAGGCTTTTCGGTCTCGCTCGAAGAAAAAAGGTAGAAAGCGAGCAGAACGAGAATGGCTATCGCGACAATTCCAGCGATAAAACGCGGCAAGCGGGCATCCTTCGCTCGTGGCAATTGCGGACACCGATCCTACCACGTGCGGGCGCGCGCCGCCAATCGATAACGCGCGACGCTCAGCTGACAGGTGCCGGCGAGGGTATTTTAAGGCCGAAAAAACTCCGCCGTTCTTTGACTCTCGAAGGAAATGATGCGAGATGCCGGACGATCGCCGATCTTTCTTCTTCGGCGAGCTCAGCGACGTTATAATGGACGATGAACGAGGCGAGCTCTTCCGCGCGCATCGCCGGCACCGCCGGCTCCTGGACCCCGATAGTCACTTCAGGATGGCTGAATGCGAGAATCGCGGAGACCGCGGGAATTTTTCGCTCGCCGTCGTAGGTCATCGTGACGAGAGTCTGCCGCAGCGCCGCCGCCTTTCGTTGCGCGGGCCGCCCCGGGCTCGGAATTCTCTTGCGATCGACAAACCAGTCGTGTCCCTTGCACTTGACGTCGCCGCTCCACTCCTTCGTCTCGATCGCGAAAAGGCCGTTGGGACCGGCCACGATGTGGTCGATAGTGACTCTGCCCTCCGGAAGGATAATGTCGCTCACGACCACATAAGCTTCCGGCAAACGGCTGAGCGCTTCGCTAACGGACGCGCCGGTCCGCGTAAAACTCCACGGCTGCCACATAATTCTACTCTCCTTTTGTCTCGTGGTTGCCGCGAAAGGTAAAAAGCAAGAGCAATGCCAGGGCGCTCAAAAACAAGAAAACGTAACTCGCGACAAAAGATTGCATGCCCGAAAAGCGGCAGGCGAAGAACGGAATGGAGCGCGCGCGAGCGGCGCGGTTTAGGGCGTGCCGAAGGTCGGAATCGCCGCAAGAAAAACCGCAAAATGCCTCGACACGGGAATTTCCTCTAATATGACAGAAAGCGGCTGCCCTTTAGTCGTCGGCCGCTTCTATCGCATCGAGATACGCGAGGTAGGTCTTCGGCAACCCCCAATGCTTGGCGCCTTCGAGCATCAAGCGCTTATACAGCGCGTTCGGAAGCGGCGGGCACGCTTCTTTTTCGGCGATGTAGATCCAGGCTTCGACGGAGCGTTCAACGGCGGCAAGCCTTACGGCGAGTTTCTCCCGGCGATAGCCGTCCTCGAAGTCGTCTAAGAGCGTCAAGTCGCCATTGTCAATATCGTATAGAATGCCCCAAACTTCCGATCCGGTCTCGGGCACAACGCCCGCCGTCCCGCACAGGCGTCGGCGCGATTTCCGTGTGATCGCCAGCCGATGCTCCGGCAGACGCGCCACCCCGACAAACCGCGCGGACGCACAACGCTGCTGCATCTGGCCCCAGTGCATATTGGATCCGTAAGCGAAGTAAAGCATTTTCAGGCGCCACTATACCCTTTTGGACCGACGCTCGTCTAACTCGATTGAGTAGAGTGGTAGCCCGGTAAACACCGGAGTTTGATTACAAACCAGGAAAGAATACGAATGAATAGAAGCAAAAAATTTTGGACGATTACCCTTACAGCCGTCTTTCTCGTTGCCCCGCCTGCAGCGATGCTGGGCCGCTTGGGAATAGCTTCGGCGAAAGCACAAGAATACGGACCGCCCGATTACCCTCCTCCCGGTGACGCATATCCCGATTACCGCGGCGGCGCACCCGAGCCCTACCCTGACTATCGCGGTCCGGGCGCGCCTCATGGCGATTACCGCGGACCGGGCGGCGGCTACGCCGATTACCGCATGTCGCCGGACCAGCTCGAGAACCTGCTGGCGCCTGTCGCGCTTTATCCCGACCCGCTGTTGGCGCAAATTCTCGTCGCCGCGACGTTCGCCGATCAGATCGACGACGCGGCGCGCTGGATGCGATCCTACAACGATCCGTACGGCGTCGACGCGCGGCCCTGGGACGTAAGCGTCAAGGCGATCGCGCATTATCCAAAAGTGCTTTTCATGATGGCCGATCGCATCGATTGGACGACGGCGCTGGGCCAAGCTTACATCGAGCAGCCGGCCGACGTGTCGGCGGCCGTGCAGCATTTGCGCTTCATGGCGCGCAACGCCGGCAACCTCGCCACGAACGATTACTGGGAAGTGATTCCGAGCGGCGGGTTCATCGCGATCGAGCCGATCCAGCCCCAGTTCATTTTCGTTCCTGACTACGCGCCGGAAGTCGTCTTCTTTCGTCAGGCGACGTTCGTCTTCGGTCCGGCTTTTCCGATCGGCCCGTGGCTCAACTGCGACTGGGACTGGCGCGGCCATCGCATTTTTTACCATGGCTGGCACGGCCCGCGGTGGGTCGAACGGAGCCGTCCGTTCGTGCGCATCAACAATGTTTACGTGAACGACCGCTTCCGCGACATCCGCGTGAATCGCGATATCGTGCGGCGCAACGTCCGCGTGGAGAATCTGAATCGCTTCAACACCGTCCATCGCGACGCGAACTTCAACAACTTCGCGCGCCGGAATGATCGCATTATGACGGACCGGAACTTCCGGCGCGACGACAATCGCCGGCTCGACAACGGTCGGCGTTTCGACAACAATCGCGCATTCGACAATCGGCGCGGCGACCGGAGTTTCGATAATAACCGGGCATTCGATAATCGGCGCGGCGACCGGAACTTTAACGCGCCGCGCGAAGGACAGTTCCGGCCCGACGACCGCGCCGCACGCCTGCGCGACCGTACGCCGCAGGCATTTCAGAACACGCCGCCGCGCGACGAGCGCGCGGCGCGGCTGCAGGAACAGCGCCAGCGTGATTTCGACAACCGCTCGCGTGTGCTACAGGACAATCGCGGCCGCGGCATCGAAAACCGCTCACAGTTCCGCGACGCGCGGCCGCAGGGCGCCGAAAATAGGCCGCCGCTGCTGCGCGAAAATAATCGCCGTCAATTTGATGATAACCGGCGGCAATCTTTCCAGGATCGATCGAACCAGCGGCTCGAAAACCAGAACCGCCCCTTCGACCGGCAAAGCGGAGCCGAGAACCGCGCGTTCCGCGGCCGGGATGTGGCCCGCGAACGCCCGGTTAACAACCGTCCGCAGCAGGAGTTTATGCAGAGTCAACGAAACGAGCGCCGCGCCGCGGTGCAATCCGCACCGGAGCGCGGCGCGACGGCCGCTGCGCGCGCCGCCGAGTCCCGCCGGGACGGCGACGCGCGTAGCGCGCAGAGGAACGCGCGCGAAGAGCGCAGAAACACGGCGAGCTAGGTATTCGCAAGGCTAAAAGCTCGACCAGTTGCGATAGGACTTCTCCGCGTAGATTTTCTCCACGTCAACGGCTTTGGCGACGCCGCGGCTCATGAGATAGCGCGCGATCGGACGCAGCGGCAGTCCCACGGCCG
>Ga0075424_100006950_pt1 | contig 10942 bp, 6 predicted proteins | sample SoiMethybrSBSTD3_FD_75301 | JGI IMG/M metagenome (GOLD analysis project Ga0075424, IMG submission 75301) | Bulk soil microbial communities from a Populus tree surrounding site in Tennessee, USA - Soil MetaG P. TD hybrid SBSTD3 | ecosystem: Environmental > Terrestrial > Soil > Tree plantation...
GACGTCCTTGGAGAATCGACTGAGACGCTTCAGCAAAAAGGGCGAAAACTCGGTACCGAGTCTTCCGGGGGTGGCCGCGTCAAAACCCGTCACGAGTAGGTTTTCTTCAGCGTCCATCAGAAAATGTCGAGGAGGAAGGGCCAACAAGAAGATGTCCTGTTGGTGTGCCATTCGGCAGACTTCTGCCGCCAATTTGATAGCCTGCATCACGGTTTTCTCAGTAATTGATTCATCCGGCTGCAGCAAATGCTCGAGACTCCGAGAGCCCGGCACGCAATCAGTGAGAAGAAACGGCAAGCCTTTCTTCCCTGCCGGGTCGCCCGATTCATACAGTGGTAAGACCGCTGCGTGCTTCGTTTTGTGCCAGCACTCCGACCGATTCTTAAACCATTCGCAAACCTCTGTGTCTGCCGCCCCTTCGGCGCGCAACACATGCACCACTGGCTGTCTCGGGACCACAACCGCTTTCTCCTCAGCGGTGCCATACAATCGAGCCGAGGCGATATCCGTAGCTTCAAACACGTCCGCGTGAAGGCCTCGATGAATAGGCGTACTTGCCAATCGGAATCGTTCTCCAAGAACTGATAGTTCACCGCCAGGAGGTAAGACAACTTCCCGAATTTTCTTCCAGGAATCATCGTCGAAGAGTTTGCCTTCCCATGCAATCGACCTTGCCTGAATGCGGAATTCGAATGCGGCCTCACAAAGTTCCTCGCCGAGCCACGCGCTTAGTGTGTCTCGCCGCTCGGAAATCGAGATGCTGTCCGCTGCAGAGGTCATAACCGCCTTCACGCACTCCGACCCTGGGTCGTTGCCCTTGTCGACGCGCGCGTCCAATCCACCCCACCCATACACCTGCTCGTCTCCAGCCGTGACCTCGTACTTGAGCGACGGTGTCAACCAAAGAGCCCGGCAGCGATCCACATTGAGCAGGTACAGTTGATTACTCTCCGGATATAAAGATGATTGCGGATCTGCAGCCAATTCAAACGAACGTGCCGCAAGACCATGCATGACTGTAGCGGTACACTTTCCCGTTTTGGAATTGACTTCCGTGACGGCGACGAGGACGTAGCGTTTGAGAAATTCCAAGTCGCCGATAATCGAATTCATGGCCGCGCGGACCTTACTAACCAACTCCTCCGATTCGGTCCGCCGGGGCTTCGACAGAGCGCGGTCGTAGTCCACTATTTTGTCGATCGCCCGGCCATTGCGCGCGTCCCATCCAGCAAATTCGGTGATGAAGCGGGCGCCACAGGGTTGATCGTCAGGAGGACATGCCAGGCTTAATAACGAACGCCAGTCGCTCGGACTTTCGGGCAGCATCAGCGTTCGGCTTCGCTCCTTCTTGTCTGCATTCTGGCATCCAAAGATCCGATGAACCGCACTGTCGTGGAGCGCGAGCAAGCTGATGAATCTCAGCAGTTCCGTTACGAAGGACCGGAGCGATAGCGCGTCGGCCTTAGGGATGCAGTCATCGTACAGAAGCGCCAGAGGCGTGGGAAAGTCCGTCCTCACGATGCGCGCTATAGGACCTCCCGCGGCATCCGGGCTGATGTTGAATACCGCTTCCGCCGTCAGCAAGCGCACATGAATGTCATTATCGAACTCGTACCGGATGTGCGTGCTGGATCGGATCATGTCAGCATGCTTCTTCTGCAGCTCACGCTGCTCCGGCGTATCACGACCCTCGGGTGTAACGGATTCGCTGGACTCACCCACCATTGATTCCGTTTGATCTAGCTTGCACTGCGGTGAAGGGAAGAAAAGAAAAGTTGGCTTCCCAAGCTCCTGGGCAAAGTCATATTCCATCTGTGTGTAGGATCTGCTTGAACCGGGAGGTGCCGCGCCAAACACGAATCCGACGAGGCATATCACTGCGTCACATGTCTTGACCTTGTCCTTCAACATCATCGGCAGCTTCCGATGATCCACGCCAAAGTAGGCCTGTTCAACTGCCTCGACGCCTACCCGCTGCAACTCCTCGGCCACTGCTTTCCTGAAGGACTTTAAATCCCCTGAGGTGCCGCTGACGAAGACTCTCATGGTTCTGTCACAAGCGCATTGCCGTTAGCACTCGCCTAAACCAGCTAGTCACTGACCGCATCATATCGACGACGGCAGGCGTGAAGCAAACGAAAATCACGGCGTGATTGAAACTAATGCCCAACCGCACCGTTCCACCACATCCCCCGGGTTCTTTTCGATAAGAACGAACTTTGCATGTTTGCTCAATTGCGCAAATCCGCAATTGTCACTGGAACGCCGCCGACGCTGCTTTACCCGACGCTTGATTGTTTCCTGGTTTTGGGATTAAAAACGCTAGACGTTAGCTTGTGGCAAACCATAAGATGAGAATGAACACGACGGAATTTCCTGTTGAGTTCCTAGACGGTCTCAGAGACTTGCAGGACTTGCGGGAGACTGATTCGTCCGACGGCTGAGATTTGGCGGCGGCCAGAATGAGTATTATCTCAAATGCGTCACCCCTGAATATTTTAATCGTGGTTCGACTATGCTCACCACGACCTGAGCTACGTCGAATGGGTCGAATGACGGTCCTGGGAAAGAAATTGCTGTTCTCTTTTTAAGACGCGTATTCCCTATCGGATGTTCTATGGCGCAGCTTTTCTCCTGCTTGCTACTGCTCGCTCTTCTCATCGTGCGACCACAGACTAGCGAGGGTCAACCGCTTGACCGAATCGAGGCCGCCAAAAGAGAAGGCCAACTGGTTTTTTTCTCCGGCATGATTACACAGGACACTCAAGCGCTGCTCGGAGCGTTCGAAAAGCGTTACCCGTTTATCAGAGCGACCCATTATCGGGCGCGCGGCTCAGCACTGGTCGCCAGGATTCAAACCGAGAGCCGGGCCGGCGTGCAGAGTTGGGACGTCTACAATTCAACAGGTTTCGAAGGGTACGTTTTGTTGGACCAAGGATATTTCGCTCGTTATGATTCGCCGGAGCGAAAGAACTATCCGGATGGACATCGCGACTCGGAGGGCTATTGGGCGACCATGTACACGTCGCCGATGTTGCCGAGCTACAACACGCGGCTGGTGACGTCCAAGGATTTGCCCAAAGACTACAACGAATTCTTACAGCCAAAATGGAAAGGCAAGCTCGGCCTCGATCCGCAAGATTTCGAATGGTACGCGAATCTGCGCAAGATTTGGGGAGCCGAAAAAAGCCGCAAGTTTCTCGCCGGCCTGCTGCGCCAAGAGGTAGTGCTTCGGCAAGGCAGAGCATTATTGACCGATCTGCTCGCCGCAGGAGAGTTCCAGATTTTGATCAACAATTATTTGCCTAATGCTTTGCGGGTTAAAGAAAAAGACGGCCCAGTGGGGTATTTTCCACTCGACCCGGTGATTGCAGGCGCGGGGCCGGTCAGCATCAACCGGCTGGCGCCGCATCCCAACGCAGCGCGGCTGTTTGTTGATTTCTGCCTTTCCAAAGAAGGACAGAACGTCCTCATCGTCGTGGGCAAAAGCTCGGCGCGCTCGGACGTCGGCGGCAATCCCCTCGACTTGATCAAAGGCGCGAGGATCGTGCCCTCCGATCTGAGTCTTGGCAAGCACTACGGCGACGTGCGAAAGGAATACGAAAAGCTGCTGAAAATTCGCCAATGAACTACCCCGCAACGAGCCACGGAGTATCAGAAGAACGCGATCAGAATTATTCCAAAGGCGTCACCCCCGAATGTTTTTATCGGGGTCCAGTTCCGGTTTCCCTGAATTCCCGCTTAAAGCATGCGGGAATGACGGTCTTCGGAAAGGAAATTAGTTTAACGCAACCAGCACCGTTTTTTCGGAAAAGGAGAACCAAGATGGCTTACGTTGATTGTGACTCGCATATTTTGCCGGAGGACGCGTTTGACGATGTGCCCGAAGAGTTTCGCCAGCAGGGACCGCGCATCGAAACCGACGCTCAGGGTCGCTCCTGCGTCGTCTATCCGGCGCGCCAGCGCAATATTCCCGACTACGCGCGTACGATCCCAAATCCTTTCAATCCGAGACCGCGCTCGTCCGGCAACAAACCGGAGGTTCGCCTAGCGGACATGGCGAAGGCCAATATCGACATGCAGGTATTGGTGCCGAGCAACGGCTCTTTTTATTACGATGTCGAGCCCGAGCTCGGCGCCGCGGTTTGTAGTTCGTACAACAACGCCGTTGGGCGACTGCTGAAGAAATACCCGGGAAAATTTCTCGGTTTAGCGACCGTCCCCATGCAAGCGCCGAATCTGGCGGTGGCTGAGTTGGATCGGGCGGTTCGCCAATTGAGCCTTCAGGGAGCGGTTTGCTACACCACCGTGGGTGACAAGGATCTCGATGCCGAAGAGTTCTGGCCATTTTTCCGCAAAGCCGAAGAGCTCGGCATCCCCGTGATCTTTCATCCGGTGAATACCGGGCCGATTGTCGGCGGCTGGCGCATGACCCGGCACTACGCGACGCGCGGCTACGGGTTTTGGAGCGCGCTCGGCAACTCTATGGAAAACTCCATTACCATTGCGAATCTAATGTTCGGTGGCGTCCTCGACGCATTCCCTAAACTGCGTTTCTGTTTTCTCGAAGGGGGCGGCACGCAGGTGCCGCATTTGATGGAGGGCTTGGCCGCCGTCTATTCGGCCGAGGGTGATTATGACCGGCTGCAATCCAAGCCCAAACGTGAACCCATCGAATATCTCGATCGCTTGTATTTTTCCGTGCGCACCACTGAAGCGTTGCTCGGAGTCTTGATCGAACGTTACGGCCACCAGAGTTGGGTTGTCGGAACAGATTATCCACACGCGGACACCATGGGTAGTTGGCCGAATACTGTGCCCATGATCAAAGCGCGGGAGGATTTGTCCGCCCAAGCAAAAGAAGGAATTCTGGGCCAGAATGCGCTGAGACTATTCGGTCTGGCCCAGTAAGGACTGTGTCGAATGCGAAAACCGCACGAATGTCATTCTGAGCCCCTTCGGCTATGCTCAGGATAAACTCCGGCGAAGAATCTGCCGTTCGTCGCCACTTACGAAGACGAGATCCTTCGGCTATCGCCTCAGGATGACATTGAGATACTGTATGTGACGGAAGAAGGTTGAAGCGCTGGCTGGATAGATGAAATTAGTAAGCGCAGGCACTCTCAGTATCGTTGGATACATCGTCACGATTGTCGTGGCTTTTGCGGTTCCTGGCTTCGCTCAAGACTTGAGGCCGGTGCGGATCGCGTACTCGATGCTCTCCAAGGAGACAGCAACAGCGTGGGTCGCAGAGGAGCGAGGATTTTTCAAGAAAAATGGTCTTACGACTAACATGGTCTTGATCCAGACCGGTACGACTTTAATTCAGGCTTTGGTCGGCGGCGACGTCGATATCGGTTTCACCGCGCCGCCGGCGGTGGTGTCGGCCGTTGCCGGCGGCGTTGATCTCAAGATCATTCTCGGCCAAGCGAATAATTTAAACTTTATCATTGCCGCCCAACCGGAAATTAAAAAGGTGCAAGACCTGTCCGGCAAGAAAGTCGGCGTGAGCCGCACCGGTTCGTCAACCTGGATCGGTCTGATGATGGCGCTGGAGCATTACCGCCTCGACCCGGCGAAAGAAAAAATTACCATCGTCAACGCCGGCACCGATCCTGCGCGGTTTGCCGCGTTGACTACGCGGGCGCTCGACGCATCGATTATAAATCCCGGTTTTGGCCCGCAACTAACGGCGCTGGGGTTCAATACCGTCGCCAGGTTAAACGAACTGGGTGTTCCCTATACCCAGGGAAGCTTGGTGACGACACAACGCTACATCCAAAATCAACGGGAGCGAACTCAGCGCCTGGTACGCGCCTGGGTCGAGGCGATGCAGTATTGCACCGATCCAAAAAACCGTGACGACATGCTGAAGTTGATTGCGGCAAAACTAAAACTTAAAGAGACCAAAGAAGCGGCCCCGCATTATCAGGAAATTCTCGACACCTACGAACGCAAACCCTTTCCGTCGAAAGAGGGGCTACAAAACGTGATTCGTTTTCTGGCTTTGGGTAATCCGAAAGTGGCCGCCGTGAGCGCCGAGAATCTCACCGACACTTCGTTTGTCGCTGAAGTCGAAGCCAGAGGTGCTCTTAGATAATCTTTTGAACGAAGTGTGGCGGAACTAAAATTCGTTTAAATAGAGGGTGATCTTTTTGGGTCATGCCGGTGAAAGCTTGTCCCGGACCCGATCCGAGATCGGCATCCAGAAATCTTGAAACTCCTGGATTCCGGGTCGCGCTAGCTATCGCCAGCTTGCCTGGAATGACGATGCATTTTGTTCGTTTAAGAAGTCCACACGATGGCAGCAGCTAAAGTCGAACTCAAATCCCCCTTAATCCCCCTTTGTTGGGACCCTGTTCGGACCGAGGGTGATTTGTTGAGAAGGTCTACGAGCGAGCAATTCGGAAAATCTCCCCTTCCCCCTCTTTTTCAAAGAGGAGATGAATTCCGGTGAAACGAACGAAAGTAAATCAACAGACAAACTCAGTTTACAAACGATACTATCGACTCATCTATGACCACCTTCGCCCGCAAGGAAGATGAAGCGCTTCTCCAGGGGAAGGGACGGTTTGTCGCCGACCACAAAGTGCCAGGGATGGTCGAGATGGCGTTTGTGCGCAGCCCCTATGCCCATGCCAGGATTATCGCTCTGCGCGCCGACAACGCGGTCCGGAGCCCTGGTGTGCTTGGCGTTTTCAGCGCCGACGATTTGCCTCCCAATGCACGACAACTGCCTAAGAGCGGCCGCCAGCCGGAGCTACACTCGATAACGGATTTCACACTAGCACGCGGCGAAACTCGTTACGTCGGCGAGGCCGTGGCGGTGGTGTTGGCTGAGAACCGCTATCTGGCGGAAGATGCGGCTGCGTTAGTCGAAGTCGAGTACGACCCCTTGCCGGTGTGCGCTCGTTTAGAAAGCGCTTTGCTGCCGGCTACGCCTTTGATCCATGCTGAGTTCGGCTCCAACCTGATCGGCGAGAAAATTTGGCGCGTGGGCGATATCGATGCGGCGTTTGCCCAAGCCGATTTCGTGATCGACGAACGGTTTTCGGTTCATCGCGGCACTTCGAGTCCCATCGAGCCCCGCGGCTTGATCGCTCTGCCGAAGGAACATAACAGCGGCGCGTTCACGTTGGAAATTATCGCGTCCACTCAATCGCCTTACCGCCTGCGCGATGCGCTGGCCGAGATGTTACAGATTCCCGCGCGGGAGATTTGGGTCAGATCTGACTGTGTCGGCGGAGGGTTCGGTCCGAAGAGCGGATTTTACGCGGAAGATTTTCTGGTTGCCTGGCTAGCGCTCAAGTCAGGCAAACCGGTGCGCTGGCTGGAAGACCGGTCTGAACACCTGCTTTGCGCGCGCCAGGAGCGCGATCAGCTGCATCAAGTTCGTGTCGCTTTTTCCAAGTCCGGCAAAATCGCCGCTCTCAAAGACCAATTTATCTACGACGTCGGCGCTTATTCGACCTCGATCATTATTCCGTGGACCACCGCTTACACCTTGGCCGGGCCCTATAAGATCCCCAACTTTGAAATTCACATGCAGCTTGCGTTCACGCATAAAGTTCCCACCATGACCGTTCGGGGGGCTGGCCGGCCGGAAGCTGTTTTCGTAATCGAGCGTGTCATTGATCGTGTGGCTGGCAAGCTAGGGATGGACCCGCTCGAGATTCGCCGGGTGAACGCCGTCTACCCGGCCGATCTTCCGTGGGATACCGGACTCACCAACAGGGACGGCGAAAAAATTATCTATGAGAACGTCGACATCCCGCGGGCGTTGGACAAACTCGCCGCGCATCTCGACTATGATCGCCTGCGTGAAAAATTCACTGAAGAAAATCGGCAAACAAAAAACCCGCGTGGCGTGGGGATCGCAAGTTACGTCGTGACAACGGGGAGAGGCCCCTACGAGGTAGCCAGGACCGAACTGGAGTCAGACGGCCATGTCATCGTTTATACTGGAGCGTGCCCTCAGGGCCAGGGGCACCATACTTCCCTCGCCCAAGTTTGCGCTCACGAGTTGGGTGTCCCCATCGATAGGGTGAAAGTCGTCAGTGGCGACACCAGTATGATCAACGAGGGGTTCGGCACTTTTGCCAGCCGTTCCGCAGTAACCGCCGGAAATGCGGTGGCAGCGGCGACCCGAGCGGTTTTGCAGCAAATAAAGGAACAACTTGCAGCGGCGTTGGGACAAGACCTGGGTACTATCTCTTGGAATTCGGGTCAGTTCATAACCGCAAGCAAAAAGATCGACCTCAGCGAAGCGCTGGCTCTCCTTAAACGCCGAGATCAAAATCCAGCATTTTTTCCCATCGAAGCCACGGCAAAATTTGAAACGAAAGGGCATACCTTCGCGGCCGGAGCCCAAGGGGCAGTAGTCGAAGTCGATGCCGAAGCTGGGACCGTGAAGATCCTTAAATGCGTCGCCGTGCACGAGCCTGGTTCGGTGATAAACCCCATGATTGTTGAAGGGCAACTTCACGGCGGCGTGGCCCATGGGATCGGTAACGCTCTACTGGAGAGAGTTGCTCACGATGACAACGGTCAAGTATTGAGTTCAACATTCAAAGACTATCTCCTGCCGTCAAGTACGGATGTTGGCGACATCGATGTCTTGCTGCTGGAAACACCCGCGGAAGGAAATCCGTTAGGGATAAAGGGCGTTGGCGAGTCGGGCACGGTCGGCGTCGCGGCGGCGGTCGCAGCGGCCGTGGAACACGCCCTTGGCGCGCATGGACTCAAGATCAATTCATTTCCCATAAACCCCGAGGAGCTTACCCAATGGGACAAAGAACCGGTGAGATGAACCGTTCGACGACTGAGGCGCCAAACCAGCAATTGGATTTGCGCCATTGGCTGGCTCAAGTAAAAGAGCTTGGAGAGTTAGTCGAGCTCGACGGAGTCCATTGGGATAGAGAAATGGGCGCTCTGACTCAGATCGTTCACGAACGGTCAACGTCATCTCCTCCGGCGCTCCTGTTTTCGAAAGTTCCCGGGTATCCAGCCGACTTTCGCACGCTTTACGGCTCGCTCAGCTCAGTCAGACGGTTGGCGCTCAGTCTTGGCATGGCGCCGAGCTACGATCACAAAATCGCTTTGCTCAAAGAGTTCCGCTCCAAACTGGAGAATATCAAACCCGTCCCGCCGAGGGTCGTCAGTGGAGGGCCGATTCTTGAAAATGTCCTTGAGGGCGACCACGTCAACGTCCTCAAGTTTCCGGTGCCCAAACACCACGAGAAGGATCCGGCGCGGTTTATTGCCACTGCCTGTGCGGTGATTCTCAAACATCCGGACGAAAGTTGGTTTAACATCGGAACTTATCGCTCGATGGTTTACAGCGAGACGGAAATCGGATTGGAGATGTCCCCTGCTAGTGACGGCGGCAGGATTCAAAAATTATATATCGATCGCCAAGAGCCGATGCCGGTGGCGATCTGCGTTGGCCAGCATCCGCTAATTTACCTGGTGGGCGCAACCAAACACGATCTGTCGGAGTATGACGTGGCCGGCGGTATTTTGGGCGCGCCGGTGGACGTGGTCGAAGGTCCCTTCACGGGATTTCCGATTCCGGCGTGCGCCGAAATCGTTCTTGAAGGAATAGTTCACCCGCACAAGACCAAGCCGGAAGGGCCGTTCGGAGAGTGGATGGGTTATTACGCCAGCGACGTTGTCGATCGCCCATACGTCGATGTCAAAGCGGTTCTCCACCGAAACGACCCCATCTTGACTTGCGCGCCGCAGCACAAGCCGCCGGATGAAACTGTTTTGCTGCGATCGCTGGCGACTGCTGCAAAAGCCTGGAAAGCCCTCGAAGACCTCGGTGTCAAGGGCGTCAAGGGTGTTTGGCAACACGAGGGCGGCGCATCGAAAAAATTCCTCGTTGTGTCTCTCGAACAGCAATATTCCGGACATGCTCGGCAAGCCTTGCATGTGGCGGCATCATCGGCCGGCGCAATCTTTGGCGGCAAGTGGGTCATCGTCGTCGATGACGACATCGACCCGACCAACATGACCGAGGTCACGTGGGCGCTGTGTACCCGGGTTAGCGGCTTGGATGATTTTGATTTTATTCAGAAGGCGCCATCCGGCGGCCTTATCGATCCGCTGACCGGCGATTATTTTAATACTCATATTCTAGTCGATGCTTGCATTCCGTTCGGCCAAAAAGCTTCGGGCAAGTTTCCGCAACCAGTGACGGTGAGCAAAGAACTGACCGACGCGCTGCTCGGCCGGTGGGGTAAGCATTTCAAAGACTGGTTCAAGGATTGAACACAAAGCCTACTGGTTCGGTTTGATTTCGAATTTTGTAGGGGTAAGCCCCCGTGCTTACCCTTTTTTCGAGCCACCACAACCGCACCGGTACAAATTACTTTCGGATGAGTTCCTTACTCGTTTCGCGGCCCTTGGAACCCGTCGTGGGTCGAAGCAAAATCCTCAGTGATTCACCATGGCCCGGTCGCAAAATATTCGCGTGCGCATCAACGATGCGTACTACGATCGGAACGTCGATGCGAGAAAGCTGCTGGTCGATTTCATTCGCGAGGAGATTGGTCTAACCGGTACACATATCGGATGCGAGCATGGCGTTTGCGGGGCGTGCACGGTGTTATTGAACGGGGAACCGGTGCAATCCTGTTTGATTTTTGCCATTCAAGCCGACGGCGCGGAGATTGTCACCGTCGAGGGCCTTGCGCATGACGGCACGCTGCACCCTTTGCAGGAAGCTTTTTCCATCGCCCACGGTTTACAATGCGGCTTCTGCACGCCGGGCATGTTGATGTCTGCTTTTTTTCTTTTGAAAAATAACCCCGATCCCACCGACGAAGAGATTCGCTTAGCGATTTCAGGGAACCTCTGCCGCTGCACGGGTTACGTTAATATCGTCAAAGCCGTGCACCTAGCGGCGCAAATGCTAAAATCGCGCTAACTCCCCGAAAGA